>Ga0209728_1000022_pt1 | contig 162669 bp, 249 predicted proteins | sample RifGroD1_FD_183997 | JGI IMG/M metagenome (GOLD analysis project Ga0209728, IMG submission 183997) | Groundwater microbial communities from Rifle, Colorado, USA - Groundwater D1 (SPAdes) (version 2) | ecosystem: Environmental > Aquatic > Deep subsurface > Groundwater | place: Rifle, Colorado... | reverse complement strand
TACAAATACTAATCAATATATATCAATTGGAGAAAATTCAAAATATCCTTTCAAAATTTATATTGGAGATAAGGTATTAAATAATAAAAATAATTATAAAACATTAGATGAATATGGAAACGAAATTCCTATTTTTAACGGTGATTTAGGTATAGTAGTGGATTTTGATATATATAGAAAAACATTACTTGTAAATTTCAATAACAAAGGTATTGTATATATCCCTAAATCTCATTTATCTAAAATTACTCTTGGTTATGCAATGACTTGTCATAAGGCTCAAGGATCAGGTATAAAATATGTAATAGCAGCCTTAGATTATTCACATTATAAATTATTGACAAAAGAGATGGTGTATACAATGTTAACTAGAGCAAAAGAATATTGTGTATTATGTGCTGAAAATAAAGCATTGAGATATGCAACAAAACAAACCAGTGTTTCAACCAAACAAACACATTTAAAGGATATTTTAAAAAATTATAGTGAAATTAAAATGAAAGATTTTTAATTAAAATACTAAAATAAATATATTGACATATATTCACCAATCATTTATAATATAAATAGAAAAAATAAATAGAAAATAATTAAGAAAACAAATAAAAATAATTAAAAGTGTTGATTTTGCAAAATTATCAAAAACTACATGCTTCACAAACCCAATAAAATCAACACTTTGTTATTCTCAATATCAGCATAAAATCGATGTTTTATTCAAACTTACAAAATATTAGGAAAGGAGAAAGTTATGAATAAATACATAATCACTACACAAGAAGAATTAAATAAACTTAATGAAGAATATTTTGAATTAAGCTCTAATAACAGAAATTTAAAATGGTCAGGTTGTAATTATTATAAAAACAAAGGCAATAATAAATATGAACCATTAGGTACAGCACAGTCTATGCATGATTGTAATAATTGCGAGAAGTTTAATTGTTGTAAAGTAAAAATGGATACACCTATTTGGTTCTGGAATCAAGAAATTGAAAAAGAAATTAAGAATAAATGGAAATCAATGTTTAAAGGAGATTAATATTATGAGAATAATTTATGAAGATGGTAGGTTTATGTGTGATTTATATCATTCTAAAAATCAAGATAAATTTATTCAGAAGGTTAAAGAAAAATTTCAAGAAAATAGAGATCGTATTACTGTTACGAAAAATACAATTATTATTTCAACTAGCAATAGAAACAAATTTATTAAATTTTGTGAAGAATGGTTAACGGAAGAAATTAAAGAAGGATTTAATACAGATATAAATGAACCAACAGAGGTATATTCAGATGAATTATATGATGATTTCAAAGAAATGTTGGAAAGAGTTAATAAATTTTATTATAAAATGTGTATGGATAAAGGTGGTATATTAATAGAAAAATATTGTTAAAAAGGAGACCAATTAACATGAAAAAGACAATAGAATTCACAGCAATTAATTCTGGTGATTATGAATGTTTCTGTTGGGACGTAGACATAGAAACATTTAAAAGAATAAAAGGTAGAGAAATAGATGTATTTGATTATGCAGAAATAGATGATTCAGATTTTGATAATTGTAAACCAATAGGAGATAAAGTTAGATTGTATCCTAATGATATTTTTCAAAAGGATAGAAAAGTTAAAGTAAAAATAGAAATTGAAACATTAGAAATATATTGTAAAGGTTGTAATAAAACATTAAAACCTTCAGAATTAAAATATCATAATAAAGATAAAAGTTTTGATGAATATTTTTGTGACGATTGTTTAAGTGTTTGTTCAGTATGCGGAGAATTATTTGCTGATTATTATGATACAGGAAAATGTGATAGTTGTGCAGATTAATATAAGGAGAGGTAAATAAAAACTATGAAAAATACTACTATCTATGATGATTTAATTGATATTGCATTAGATATTAAAGATAAAGAATAGTTTAATCAATTAATTAAATTAAAAAGTGAAAAAACTAAAGAAGTAACTTTTATAGAAGCATTGACCGCATGGTCTAATGGAAAGACAATTCAAGGTGTTTTTGGTGATAAAGTAGTTATAGTAAATAATAATATGGATGAAATTAGATTAGGAAAGGAATTCATGAAAGGGAAATATTATATATTAGATTAATATAAAAGAGGAATAAAAATGTTAAAATGGTCAACTAAATATTTTAAAAAACAAAGAATTATTCACTTATAGATTTAAATCCTATCTGTGAAAAATGTGTATGCAGTAAATGTAAATTACAATGTACTATGGGTGGTTATGATGTTTGTGTATTGTGTCTTAAATTAGAATCAAGATTAGATTGTCCTTATTTTAAATAGAAGGAGAAAATAATTATGAATGATATTTTAACTAAACAAATAGATATTATAATGAACAATAAAAAATCAATTAAAGAAAAAATGACTAAACTATTCAAAGAAGAAATAGAAGAAGATGAAAAACTAGGTAAAATTGAAGACACCTTGAATATATCTATTTCAACTTGTAAAACATGTCGTAGTACTGGTGAAATTTCTGATAGTAGTGGTTATGGTGGATATTCAGTATCATATTATTCATGTAGTAAATGTAATGGTAAAGGTTATATAATTAAAGAGAAGGGAGAAAATTAATATGGAAAATTTAGAAACACAAGTTTTAAAAAGAATACAAAATATAGATTTAAATATGCTTAATAATATTATTGATAAGTTAGCAATGTATGGAATTATATTTTATAATAATCATGGAGAATTTGAGTTTAATAAATTCAAAAATGATTGTTATAAAACACATAAATTATTGTATAAAAATAATAAACCAGATCCAGATATAGGAATTAAATATCAACTATGTGATTTTATGAGTGCATTTCAATCTATCGTTGGGATAAGAAATTTAGCAGAGTTTATGGGTAAAAATTGAAATATACTATCTACAATAGAAAGAAGGTTTTAATCATAAGAAAAATTAAAAGTAGTTTAATAGATGATAAACACAAAGATGATGAAGAAATAGAAAATGAAAAACAATACATAGAAAATGAAGATGATTCAAGTAGTGAAGAATCCACATCGCAAAGCAAATGTCCTAACCTAATCACAGAAATAATTAAAACTAAATGGAAAGTAAATGAAGGACTTGAAAGTGAATATGAAATATATATGGAGTATCCAAGAAGTACGTGTAAAGATAATTCAGTAAAAGGCATAGTCGGTTGTTGCGGTGTTTTAAAATGGTGTGATAAAAAATTAAAGAAAGATAAAAAAGAAGGAAATGAAAAAGATAGTAAGTTAGTAGAAGAAATTAAGAAGGTTAAGAAAAAACAAAAATCAAATAATAAAGGAGAATGAATATATGAGAAAAATATCAACAATTATTACAAATGAAGAGCAATTAAAAAATCCTGTTATGGTTTATTCTGCAATTGTACAATGGATGCGTGAAGCAGGTGAAGATTTAATAGATACTAATGAAAGTTTTATTAATGGAAAAGATATTCTTCAATGGATGCTTAATAAAGGTATTGTAACTAAAGAAAAATATGATTATATCATTCAAAATAATGAAACATGGATTCAAGATTTACTATTTGGATATGAAACAGGAGTATTAAATTATGGAGAATGTGATTTTCCTTCTAATAATAAAGCATATCAAATTATTTCTGAATATATATCAGAATCAAAAGAATTAAGAGAAAAATTTATATATTATTTTTGCACAAGTTTTGATGAAGATAATGGAGATAGAAGTAGAGGATTTATGGGTGGAAGTTATGATGCAGAAGATGGATACCCAATTTGCTCTCATATTCTAGAATATGATTTACAAACAGATACAATGACAAAAGAAGAATGGTTAAAACAAAAATGGAATGCAAATATTTCATTTACTGATGAATATAATTATTTGAAAGAAATGAGTTTTGAAGAAGCAGATAAATTAAGTGAAGAATTAGACAATTAAAAATTAATTTTTAAAAATAAATAAAGGAGATATAATTATGAAAAAATTTGAAAACTTTGGTTTTACAACAAAACTTACAAATAAAAAATTAACAATTGAAATCCCAATTAATATTTTAATAAAAGCATTTGAACTTTATCCTAATAATTACAATGAATCAAAAGTTAAAAAAGGTAAAAAACAAATGTTTGCTGAATTTGTAGCAAAACAAATTATAGAAGAATGTTTAGATAGTGAAACAGGTGATTCTCCAATGTCTAAAGCATTTGATAGTGTTTTTGATTTGTTATTTGAAGGTTATGAAGATGGAAGAGAATTTATTAAATTTGGAGAAGATTATAAATAAACTAAAGGAGAATAATTATTTATGATAATAGAAAAATATATGAAAATTAAAATAAAATAAAAATAAAGGAGATAAAATACTATGAATAGAAATAGATTATTAAATGAAGTTAAGAAAGAATTAATTGGACAATTTAAAGGTGATAGTTATAATCTTAGAAAAGTTGTACCTTATTATGTATTAATTCAAAAAGATAATCATCCTCTATTATTAGAATTAATTGAAAAAACTAATAATAAAAAGTTTTATATTAATTATAGTCAAGATCCTGAAGATGCTTATTCGTATGGTACAATGTCTATTCATTTTGGAGAAACAATAGAAAAAACTTACGAAATAGAAGAATATAATGATGATAAAGATTTTCCAGATAGATATTTACAAAAAGATGAAATATATTTTGAAATAGAATTAGAATGGAGAACACATGGAAGTTGTGATGAATATACACCAAGAATTATTGTAAGAAAATGTAATGAGTCTAAATTTATAGATTGTAATGAAGATACATCAAATGAATATATAAAATGGTATTCTGAATTAGGTGATTTACGTATAATAGATAATGAAAACAGAAAGAAACAGATTGAAATAGAAATTCAAAGATTAATAAAAGAAAAAGATAGTTTGTAAAACAAATAAATGTTTGTGTTGTTATAAATACTATATGTAGTATAAATAAAATTAAATAATACTATATGTAGTGTTTAAATCATGATAAAACCGACATTTTATTAAAATTTAGGAGGAAAACATGAAAGCATTTATCAGATTTGAATGTGATTGTGGAATTATTGAAGAAGTAGAAATTATTAAAGAAGATAAATATGATTGGTATGATGGAGATATGGATTATAGTATCAATAATAAAATGAAAAACTTTACTAGTGATATTGCAGAAGAATTTAGTGTTATTAAATGTAAATGTGGAAAAAGAATGGAATTGGGACAATAAAAAGAAATGGAATGATAAATATAAATAATTTTAAAGAATATTTATTAAAGAGAATATCAAGAGCAGACAAAAGAATATCTTTAATAAAAGAATCTCATGGAGATAAACCTAATGAAACTCATAATTATTTTGGTGGTCAAAATTTAGGATATTGGCAAGGAATTTTATTTGCGTATGAAAATATTTTAGATGAGATAGAAAAAATTAGTAACAGTAATTAAACTAAAATTAGAGGAAATTGGCATAATACATAATAACTTAATTCCCTTCCAAAGAATTATATATATTATATATCATTGCTTCTCTTGCCAACTCCTCTAATGGAATTATAACCATATTAAGAAGAAAATAATCTGGTAAAATAAAGGAGAAATAATATGCAACCAAGAAAACAAATATTAGACAAAACTAAAATGTTAAATGCTAAATATTATAATAAAGAATATATAGATAAAACATCTGCTAAATTAATATTATACTATTCAGATCCAGACAAGAAAATAAGGATTAAAGAAAAGCATCTATGTAAATTTTGTTACTACGCTAATACTTCAAGAATTGGTGGTTCTGCAATGACTACAGTTATTTGTGCTAATTGTGATAAAGAATTAACTTTTGAAAATACTTGTGTTGATATATTATGTGATAAATGTGCAGAAGAATTGAAAGTATGTAAGCATTGTGGTCAAAAGATGGATTAAGAAGGAGAATAAAGTTTATGTTTAAATGGTTAATGAAAAACTTTACCAAAAATTACACCGAAGTACCTTTATTATTGGTAGTATTTGATTTAAACAAGTATAAAACTAATGGTAGTAAAAATTCGTGTATGGTTAAAATCCATCCAGAATTGAAAGGTGATAAGCACATTCAAACAGAAATAAATAAAGTTATTGATTATATTAGAGATAATTATGATATGGAGAAATTAAGTAAGTAAATCTTTCATTTTATAAAGAAAGGAGTAATTATATGGATGAATATGTTTGTATTTATGATGAAGAATGGGTAATGAGTCATTGTGTAAAAACTGAAGCAAATAATGTTGACGAAGCAAAAGATAAATTTGTTGAGTATTTAAAAACAAAACATCATATTAGTTATATAAATACTAGTAAACTATATTTAATTAATTATTCTTATTTAGGCAAAATATAATAGAATTATTTGATTTAGTTTTAAAGAGGTGATTAATTTTGGTCAAAATTGAATTAACTAAAGGAAGTGTAATAAAATACTTGGTTAAAACTGAAAACATAAGAGGTGGCAGAGCATTTAGAATTGGATACTACTGTTCTGAATGTGGGATGAAGGTAATAGATAAGTGTTCTTCACATATGCTTAATGATTTAAAAGTATATCATCCAGAATATCCTTTTATACATAATAGTTTATCACATAATATTTGTGGATGTAAATTATATAAGTGTCCGTATATGAAATAAACATTTATTTTACCAATATAAGGAGGAAAATAAATTTGAAAAGTAATATTCAGCGAGTAAAATATAATGAAAAATCAAATAAACCTGATAAATGCATTTGGTATTCTTGGGATGAAATTTGTGATAATTGTGGAAAAGAAATAAGAAAATTTAAAGAATTTATGACTACAGGAATTCCAGATAGAGCAGAAAAAGATTATTGTTTAAATTGTATTAGAAAATATCTTGATGAAAGGGATAAATATGAACACTAAACAACTACAAGAAGCAATTGAACAATTTAAAACTTCAAAAGAATTTGCTTTTGCTGATGAAAACCCAAGAATGGTTGTATTTTATGATTTAGCAATAAAAGCATTAGAAAAACAAATTCCAATGAAAGTAAGACATCCAATTGATGCAGATGGTCAATATAATAAATTAGTTACATATTGTTTTTCATGTGGTGAAACTTTCAAGGATATGAAGTATTGTTGTAATTGTGGGCAAAGATTGGATTGGGAGATATAAAGGAGGAATCAATATGTATTTTGTAAGTTATAGTTGTGGAGAAGAAGAATTGTTATTATGTAAATCATATCCTGGTACAGCAATAATATTTAACGATATAGAAGATGCTAAAATTGCAATTTCACAAGAAATTAATAGAGATGAATTTAGATTGAAACATAATTATAAAATATTAAAGATTGTTTGCGAACAAAAATAATTAAAGGAGAATGAATAATATGGATACAGTATTTGCTCCCATACTACAATTTGAATATACAAACTGGAAAGGTGAAACAAGTTTAAGAAAAGTTATTCCTTATAAATTTTGGTTTGGTAGTACAGAATTTCATAAAGAAGAACAATGGATGTTACAAGCTTTTGATATTGATAAAGGTGAAGAAAGAAATTTTGCATTGAGAGATGCTAAGTTTTTATAGGTGGTGAATAGTTATATGATTGATTGTTCAAATTGTAAGTATATTTATATGCACGAAGCAATGTGGGGTGAAATGTGGTGTAGTAAATTAAATAAAGAGATTTATAGCTTACATGAGTTAGAAAGAAGATTTAAGGATGGATGCGATCATTATAAAGATAAAAACAAGGAGTAAATAATATGCAAAAACTATTAGTCAATAAAAAAGACAAACAAAATTTCTATTATAAGATAGATGATTTTATTAATAAAAATATTAAAATTGAACCTGAAAGTTATTCGTCTAACAAAATAGAATCTTATGAAGAATTAAAAAATTGTATTATTGAAAAATTAAGCAATGCTAAAATTGAAGATACTATTTTTATTTATAGTGAAGATGTAATAGATAATTCAAAAATTTATAGTAAGCCATTTTTAATATTTAAATGTATAGGAAAACACAATGCGATTATAGAAGTAGGAATAAGTAAAGATAATTGGTATAGAATAGATGAAGATACTAAAGAAAAAATATTAATTTCTAAGTATAATGAATTAAATATTAAATATAAATATGAATTACAAAAATATGATGATTATGCTTTATATAATAAAATACAAGAATTATTTAAACAAATAATGTTGCTTAATTTTAATACAAAAATGATTGCTACATTAGACGAATATTTAAAATTTGCATTATATGAAAGCTATAGATATACTTCATACAATTATGAAGATGTAATTAAACAGGATTTAAATATTAAACCTAAAGACTACAACCATCAAAATGATTTAATAAAAAACATATTACCAAAAATGATTAATAATCTAAAAAATATTATTAAAAATAAAGAAATAAATTATGATGAGTTAGATTATAAAACTCAATCAATAGAATGGAAAGAATATAAATTATGAGGTGTAACATATATGAGTAATAAAATAGATCATAGATATAGAATTATAGTAGAAAAACTTAATGCCAAACTAAGTTATAATAAAAATAAAAATAATATTGATTCTGCTGTGGTGAATTGTATTGAAGAATTTAATAAAGATAAAAAATATAACTACATTATAAATGATTTATCGGAAGAATATTGGAGACGAAAAGAAATAGTATTTTATAATAATGATATTTGTCCTAATATACATATGCTAATTAGTTGGGATACTATATATTGGCAGGTTAAAGAAATATATTATACATATGAAAAATCAGAAATTCAATCATATCAAGATAGATTGATTAATTTATTATCAGAAATACTTTTGTATTGTTATATGTTAGACATAAGAGGAGAAAAAATACATTTAAATTTGGATTGCAATAAGAATTTATGTATATGGAATGATAAAACTATAATAAAAATTATGAGTAATAAAAATGATTATATTAGTATAGAAAATATAGATTTATTATGGAAAAATATTGATGATTATAAGAATATATTAACTAAACTTATGAATATTAGATATTATTTAAAATCAAAGCTAAAGTAGAAAGGACTAAATATTATGAAAACAGGAAAAGAAATAATACTTAAATATTGTAATAATATTAAAACTGGTGATATAGATCATTTGCAAGCATCTATAGATATTAAAAATACGTTAAGGAAAAACATCATTGATAAAACATGTTTAGTAAGCCATTGTCCTAGTGCATTTGGACTAGATGATTTTATTGGTGAATGTGAAAAGGAAAGTGTTAGTACATATTCTGAACAAATTGAACAATGTGAATTATGTTGGGATAGGGCATTAGAATATAAAAAATAGATTAAAAAGGAGAAGATATTTATGGCACGTTCATATTTTAGATTCTTAGTAATATATGAAGATGAAACAACTGAAATGTGCATTGCTCAGACAATGCAAGATGTAATAGATACTGTTAAAGGTGAAAGTAACTATATTTTATCAATAGTTTGTATGGGATTAAATTGGTAAATTAAATTAAAGGAGAATAAAATGGCAAAAAAGAATAGTATGTACATTAATGATTATGAAGTTATGGGATATACAGTAGAAAAAACTACTAATCAAGCTAAAAAAGATTATCTTGATTATATTCAAACATTAATAAATGAATTAATAGCATTAAAAATATATGCTGAAAATACAGATACTAAAGCACCAATTAATATGTTTTATGAATGTCAATCTAAATTAGTATCATTTAAAAATAAACTTAATGCTAAAAATTTATCAGAATGGCATACAATAGTAACATATGAATTGCAAGAAGAAGTAAAAATGTTAAGAAAACAATTAGAATTAAATTGATTTTTATTAGAAAGGAGAAATAACTATGGAACAATATGTTTATGGCGAGCAGATGGGATATCAAAAAGGTTATCATGAAGGGTATACAGAAGGATTTAATAAAGCAATTAGAATACTACAAAATGAATTAGAAAAAGGGTTGTCTCTTAAATCATTAGAAATAAAACTTAGTAAAGAAGAATGTGATAAAATTTTAAAAGATTTAAATAATTTAAAATAATGCTTTTATTATAATATAGAAAGGAGATAATTATGAGATGGAAACACAAAGAATCAATTAAAGAGGGAGATATTAGAATTAAAAGCAAATATTTAATTATTCCTAAATGTATTGATAAAGAATATAGATGGTTAGAAAAAGTAACTTATCAACAAGAATACACAAAAATATATGTTTATGAATATTTTATTGGCGATATATTATTTTATTATTATTTCAAATGGAAAGATGTAAAATGGATTGATTAAAATATATGAAGGTGGTGATACATAATCCTACTTAATGAAAATTATAATAAAAACGAATCAAAAGAACACTATGAATTAAAACAGATAGCAAAATACATACTATTTTCAAAAGGTTATAACTGCATAGCAACTGAAGTACAATTCCCTAAACAATCTTATTATCTTAGAGACTATGATTGGTTTAATTCTAAAGCAATAACTAAAAATATTATTGATGTAATAGGAATCAAAGGTAATCTACTAAATCTTAGAGAGAATAACGTAGATAACTACAAAGTTATGGGCATAGAAGCAAAGGCAAGTTACCAAGATTTCTTAAATGGATTTTGCTGTCAAGCAGAATATACTTATTTGATTGCACCGATAGGGGTTATACCTGTAGATAAACTTCCACCCAAAATTGGTCTTATTGAATGCGATCTTGAAAAATATACAATTAAAAATAGAGTAAATAAATTTGAATTTAAAGGCATCACTACAACTAAACAATGTTCTAGTAGAAGAAAAGAAATATGTAAAAGAGATGATATTTATAGAATAGATACATTTAATATTTTAAGAAAAATTGCGTATAGGAATACGATTAATGATCTGTTTAAAAAGAATGAGATACTAATTAAAGGATTATAATATAAAATATAGGAAGGATGTAGAATTATGAATAATGAAAATACAACCATAGAATCAGCAATAGAATCCTACAAATTTGGATTTAATATACATATGATGGAGATAAACATGTTGTTCTATTTGGAACAGAGTGTAATCATTGTGGTAATTATTTTGAATATGAGAAAATGGATTATTATTGTCCTAAATGCAGATATGAAAAAGAAGGAGTATAATCATGATGCCAGAAAAATGTCCGTACTATCCAAATTTTAAATGTCCTTATGCTGGAATAGTTTTTTGTTCTTCACCATGCTTCGATTGTTATATAGGTGAATTATCAAAATATAATAGTAACATTGGTATAAATGTAAAGAGTGGAGAAATAAAATAAAATTAAATAATAAATAAAAAAGGAGAATATAATTATGAAATATTATTCTTGTCCTGTTTGTAATATTATTTCTAGTGAGAAATTATGGAATGAATCTACAATAGAAAAATATGGTGAAGATAATATTGGGTTGATTCAAACAGAAGAAAAAGATGAATGTTTATACATCTGTCCAGAATGTAAAGAAGAAAGTGATGGGTATAAGATTAATTTTGTATGGGAAATAGATTTATAAAATATAAATAAAATAAATCAAAAGGAGAATAAATAATATGTACGCAGATAATGAATTTCTTACTGCTTTAACTAATAAATTATTGGAGTTAGCAGATGAAACAACTGATATTCAAACAGAGCAAGAATTAAGAAATATAGCAGAATTAGCAATTAATACTTGTGTAATACAGAAAGGATAAAATAAATATGCTAACAAAACCAAACTCAGGATGGACAAATGTATTAATAGATGATTTTTCAGAAAGAGCAAGTTATTTAACTGATGTTCCTAATGACTGTTTAGATTCTTTTATTTATGGTTTAAAAAATAATGTTCCTATTGCTATTTATTTTGATGCAGAAGGTTATGATTATCATTTAGTTTCTTCATGGAATAGCAGTTATATTATAATGGATAAAATAAATGCAACTATTACAATTGATAAAAACATAGAAGAATTAGCAAAAGAATTAATAGATGATATTGAAAATAATTTTGAAGATTGGTTAAATTGGGAATGCTATGATGATGGTGAGTATGCAGAAACTAATAGAGATGTATTTAAGGAAAAGTTAAGTATATTAAGGTTTGAATTGAACAAAAGAAAATAAGAAAGGAGATTAACTATGGCAAAATTACACAAATTAGAATTATATATCATAGATTACAATGATAATTATAAAAATTTAGAAGAAATAATACAGGATATAGATAATTCTATAGATTGTAGTATTAATCATTTTAATGCACAAGAAGTAAAAATAGATTGGCATGATGAAATAGATTTAAATTATAGTAATTGCCCTGTTGATAATTTTAGAAATTATTTTGAAGGAAATGAAAATATATTTAAAGAAGAAAAATGTATATACAAAGAAGAATTAATTGTAAATACTAAAGATTGGGCATGTGAATTAATGAAAAATAATAGATGTTTTATTGGAGAATGGGATGTTTTTTATTTAGGTGATGATAATTATTGGCATTTTGATGGTGAATGGTGCTGTGAATATTTTAATCCAGAAGCAGATTGTTGTAGACCAAAAGAAGAATAATATTATAAGAATAGAAAATATTATTTGACAATTAACTAACAAAATGCTAAAATAACATTAGTTTTAAAGGAGGTGATTATTATACCAGATATTTCGATGTGTGACAATGATAAATGTGAAAAATCATTAGATTGTCTTAGATTTTTAGCAGAACCAAGTAAATATCAGAGTTATATTTGTGGGATAGAAAGTATTTGTAATAAAGAAAATGGATTTGAGTATTTTTTAGAGGTAAAGAGGTTGAGTAAAGTTGTTTAGGTAATAGGATAAATGGAATAATAAAATAAATATAATATAAGGAGGAATTGATTATCAAAATAATACTTTATTCTAATCACTGTCCCAAGTGTAAAATATTAAAAATGAAATTAGATGAAAAGAAAGTGGTTTATGAAGAATGCAATGACATGGATATTATGATGGAGAAGAATTTTATGAGTGTTCCTGTTTTGGAGGTAGATGGAGAAATAATGAATTTCAATGAAGCAATTAAATGGGTAAAGGAGATATAATATATGATGGATAGTAAAAGAATAGTAGAAGAATATATTAATAAAACCGATTGGAGAGTAAGTGAAAATTCTAATTCTCCTTACAGTTTTGGAGGTTTGAATAAACATATTATTTCTGAAATTTCAAAAGATTATTGGTTAAGAAGTGTTTACCCTAAAAAAATTGCAAATACATATGTTAGTGGTAAAATACATATTCATGATTTAGGTGGTATGACTTTATATTGTTGCGGATATTCACTTAAAGATATATTAATGATGGGGGTGCAAGGAGTACCTAATATACCAACATCTGCTCCAGCAAAACATTTTGATGCAATATTAAATCAATTGGCAAATCTTGTTACTGTATTTCAAAATGAAATTATGGGTGCAGTAGCATTTAATTCTTTTGACACTTTATTAGCACCATTTATTAAAAACGATAATCTTACATATAAAGAAGTTAAACAAAGTATGCAAAATTTTATATTTAGTATTAATTCTAATTCAAGAGGTGGAGCAGAACCAGCATTTTCAAATATAACATTTGATATTACACCTCCAGAAGATTTACTTTATGATAATGTAGTTATAGGTAGTGATTTATTAGATTTTACATATAAAGATTGTCAAATAGAGATGGATATGATTAATAAAGCATTTTATGAATTAATGTTAAAGGGTGATGCTAAAGGTAAACCATTTGCTTATCCAATACCTACATATAATATCCATTCTCGTTTTGATTGGGATAACCCAAATAATGATTTATTATGGGAAACAGCAGGTAAATATGGTTATCCATATTTTGCAAACTTTTTAAATAGTGATATGAAACCCAGTGACATTAGAAGTATGTGTTGTCGCCTTAGTATTGACCTGACTGAATTGGCACGTAAAAATGGTGGTTTATTTGGAGCAGGAGATTCTACAGGATCAATAGGAGTAGTATCTATTAATTTACCTAGAATTGCTTATTTAAATAGTGAAAATAAAAATCGTTTCTTTAATGATTTAGAAAAAACATTAAATATTGCTAAAGATAGTTTAGAAATAAAAAGAAAATGGTTACAAGAAAACATAATTGAAAAAAATGCAGTACCAGCTTTTTGTACTTATGTTAATACGTTAAAAAATCATTTTAGTACAATAGGTGTAGTTGGTATGAATGAAATGTGTGAAAATTTCTTTGGTGAAGGTATTGATATTTTAACTAAAGAAGGTAAGGATTTTGCAATTGAAGTGGGGAATTTTATTCGTAATAAACTAATTAAATATCAAGAAGAAACAGGTAATCTTTATAATTTTGAAGCGTCACCAGCAGAGTCTACCTGCTTTAGATTAGCAAAAAAAGATAAAGAAGAATTTGATGATATTATTACTAGAGGTACAAAAGATGCACCATATTATACAAATTCTTGTCATATACCTGTAAATAAAATTGAAAGTATACATCAAGTATTTGAACATCAAAATGATTTGCAAAAACTTTTTACAGGAGGTACAGTAATTCATCTATTTATGAATGGTGCTATTAGTGGAGAACAAGCAAAAGATATTATTAAGACTGTATGCAAAAATTATAAAACTCCATATATTAGTATTTCACCTTTAAATAGATATTGTGTAGATCATGGTTATATCGAAGAAAAAGTTGATAATTGTCCTAAATGTAATAAACCTGTTGAGAAATATCAAAGGATAACTGGTTATTTAAGAAAGGTAGAATATTTTAATCCAGGTAAAAAATCTGAATTTAAAGATAGGAAACAATTATGAAAATATCTATAAAAGGTATTTATCATGAACGTACAGAAGATGCTCCTTTTATTGGAGCATTAGTTTGTGCAAATAATTGTAATATTAATTGTAAAGATTGTTTTAATCAATATCTAAAATCAGAAACTACAATTAATATTGAAGATTATGAAATAATAAATGAAATATTATCTAATCCATTTAATAAAGGAATTATTTTTGGTGGATTAGAATGGACATTACAATTAAACGAACTTAAACAATTGATAAAATTAGGAAAGAAAAATAAACTTGAAATTATGCTTTATACAGGATTGAGTGAAGAAATATTTATAAACAATTTTCAAGAAATTTATAAAATACCAAATATCTATATAAAATTTGGCAAATATAATGTAAAATATAAATGTAATAATATACAATATGGTGTTAAACTTGCTTCAAGTAATCAAAAAATAATAAAAACAAAAGGAGATTAAATTAACATGAAAACAAAAACTAGAGGATTCCAAAAAGTATCCGATTCATTTAGAAAACACAAAAACATAGAAATTAAACTACCTATTAGAGCAACTAAAACTTCAGCAGGTTATGATTTTAATTCACCAGTATCTATAACTATTCAACCAAAATCAAAAGAGGTAATTTGGTCTGATATAAAAGCATACATGCAAGATGGTGAAGTTCTTATACTTGATGTAAGAAGTTCAATAGGAATTAAAAAAGGATTAATGCTTGCAAACACAATAGGGGTAATAGATATGGATTATTTTTCTAACAGAGATAATGACGGAAATATAGGAATTTGTTTATATAATATGACTGATAAACCAGTACATATTGAACAATTTGAACGTATTGCACAAGGGATATTTATTCCGTTTTTAATTTCTGACAATGGTAATACTGATGAAGAACGGGTTGGAGGTATAGGCAGTAGTGGACAATAATTAGTTAAGTATATTAGCAGAGGGGGAAACTAAAAACCTCTGCTAATCTTACAATAAACCAAAATATATAAAGAAATAATGGAAATAATATCTTGACAAAATATAAAAATAAATGTAAAATATAAACACTAGAAAGGACAAACTTTAATGGAAGAAAAAGAATCTAAAGAAAAAACAAATAAATTAAAATGTATAAGATGGGAGTGTAAATTCTACCACGAATCAGACAATTACTTCGAAACATGTCAACTAATTAGTAAGTACGTACTACTAGATAATTGTTATGGTCTATCGGAAATACCAAATAAAAAAGAAGAATTAACTTGTAAAATAGCAACATTAGTCAAAGAGTATGATTATTTAGATGGGTTGGAAAGTTTAATTAAAAATAATCAAGACTAACTTTAAAAGAATAATAAAATAAATAATAATATATCAAAGGAGAGATTAGACTATGACAATTTCTATTAAAGATCAATTTATACAAAATCTAATTAATACATTAAACGATGAGAATGAGAACAGAATTAACAATAATAAAAAACTTTTAGATGTATGCTATATAGTATCAGTAATTGACCAACAAATAGAAAACTGCAAAGAATTTATAGACGATATTACTAAGCATACATATCACATTAACGGTTATGACGAAGATTATTCTGGAGGTTATACAAATGGTAAAATTAAAATATTAATTGAAAAATCAGACGAAGAAAAAGAATCAGAACATTGGGCAGATGCGTATTATAATTATTGTTATTATATAGAATTCCTATATGATGAAAGACATTGGGGATATTGTGAATGTACTCCTGAAGATGAAGGATATAATGAAAAACATCAATGTTGTGGAAATGGTTGTGATTGGAATTCCCCTGCTTTTAGAATAGAAAAAATTACTGATTTAAATTATTGCACATGGGATGGTTTAGAAAGAGATTATTGGGAATATCAAGATAAATTTAATTTAAATGAACAAAATAAAAATAAAGAAGTTGAAAAATATAAAATAGAGCAAGAAAAACAATATTTAAGAGATAAGATTAAAGAATTACAAAATGAATTAGATAAATTAGATAATAAAGGAACACAAAAAGAATATGGCAATTTGACAATAGTAAAATAATAATAGTAAAATAAATAAAGGAGGAATTATATATGTCACAATTAATCGAAACAAATACCATTAATCCTCATATTGCTATTCAAAATCCAGAATCTACATGTTTTAATTGTCTGCAAAATCACCAACAATTACATACAATACACATTCCAGCACTCAATCATGGTAGTAAATTTGAAAATTTCTCATCTTGTCTACATCTCTGCTCATCATGCTACAATCTCACAAATCCTATTTGGTGGAATTTAGAAATCATTAAATCATATACAGAACATAATATGATGCAATTAAATTACAAATATGAGCAAGAAATATTAGACTTTATTAATCAAATGCCATTATCAGGTCAAGAATTATTTTATGTTAGATTTGGTAAAGGAATAAATTGTGATTTAATGCGTGGTCAAGATTGGATAGATTATGCGTTAGGTAAGCTTTCACATGAAAAATGTAATGAATATGGTTATTTTTCATTTGAAGAAAGAAAAGTATATTATGAGAGATTTCATGTATGTGATAAAGTTAGAATAGTTGTATATGAAGACGATGAAAATAATAAAGATGATAATAATCATAAAGAATCAAGATGCCCATTTGGTGCATTTGGTAATATAGATGGGACTTCCGAAGGACATAAACCACATCATCAATGTTATGAATGTGAAATGTTTGAAACTAGAGATAGTGAAAGTGAAATAGAAATTATGAATAAGGAAGATTTTGAGATATATGAATTGGAAAATGAATTAGCATTGAAAATATTATTGAGAGAATTAAAATAAAAATAATTTTAAAGCACATAAAGTGCAGAAAAGGAGAAGAAAATGAAATTAAATGAAACAGTAGAAATGATGAATAGTACAGACTACAAAGAAAGATTTAAAGCAGAGTATTTACAATTAAAAATCAGAATGGACGGATTATGTACTATGCTTAAAAAATATAAAACTGGTACACTCAATTTTACACCATCATGTAGTTATGATTTGCTAAATGCTCAATTTAAGAGTATGAATTTATATGCTTCATTTCTTGAAGAACGTGCAGAAATTGAAAATATTGATTTGTAATATATTGAATAAAGATTAATTTTATTAAAATAAAAATTATTAAAAGGTGATGAATAATATGCCCAAATATGAAAAATATATAAATATTCTTTTTAAAATATGTGGAAGTATATTTTTACTTTACACTATATTGTATCTACTAAATTATTATCATCCAAGTAAAATAAGTATAGCATTTCATATGTTTATCATTGGAGTATTTTGTTTATTTTCTAAAATTACAATTAATAATAAAGATAAAAAAGGAGGAAAATATTTAATATGATTAAAGTAATAGAAACCAATCTTTCTTTAGACAATAACGATAATATAGCAGATCATCAATCAAGAGTAGTAGAAATTGAAAATTGAAATGATTATATCGAAGAAATTAAAAAATGTAAGTCAGTATTTAGAAATTCAATTTTAGGATGTTTTAGTGGTTATACAATATCTACTAAACAATTAAATGTTAAAAATCTTAAATATGATGATTTACACTTATCTTGTGATATTTATAATTCAATAGGTATGAATAAAACTAAGAAATTAGCTTATAAAAGTTTAATATAAGAAAATATCAAAAATTATCAATTCAGAAAACCTTGATTTATAAGGATTTATAGACATCAATTTCAGCCCAAATCAGAATTTCGTCACGATATTAAAAAATACAAAATAAAAAGGAGAATTTACGATGAACAAAATAATGATACTTAAAGGTGGAAGTCCAGCAATACATAAATTAGGTAATATTGGTAGATTGAACGATGAACATATCAGAGTACATGAAGAAACAGAAACACATTACATAGGCAATTTCGAAGAAGGTTTTGGATTCATAAATGTTGAGTTTAGAAAAGAAGATTGTAGATTGCTAACCGAAGAAGAGAGAAAAGAATTAAATGGCAAATGGTATGGTATTAATGGTACACCTTTATATAGAATTTATGTTGATGAACAAGGTGTTATTATAAAAGGGAAATGTGTTATGAAGAAAGGTATCATTAATAAAATAACTGATTCTGAAGGTAATAATAAACATATTGATTGGTTTGGATTAAGTGTTAGTTTTAATGAAAATATAGAAATAGGACAAAGTTTAATTATGTTTATGGATGATGATGATGATAGATATATTACTACTTCTAAAGTGATTAATGTAGAGATTAATGATGATAATTATATAATTTATACAAATAATAGTATTTATTATATATTATGTTAAATTGAAATTTTGTTATGATATATAATACTAATATAAAAGTAGGTGAATATTATCCAATTCAACAAAGAAAACTTAATAAAATCTCCACTTAATTATGTCGGAGGTAAATATAAATTATTACCTCAAATTCTACCACTATTCCCTGATAATATAGATACATTTATTGATTTATTTTGTGGTGGAGCAAATGTAGTAATTAATGTAAAAGCAAATAAAATTATATGTAATGATATTCTTACTGAAGTAATGGTATTTTATTGTGTATGTGAAACATTCCCTCTAAAGTACATAATTAATCAAATAGAATCAGTAATAGAAGAATTTGAATTATCAAAAGATAATCAAGAAGGTTATTTAAAATTAAGAAAACATTATAATGAAAGAGATAAAAATTGGAAGTATTTCTTTACTCTTGTAGCACATTCATTTAGTAATCAAATTAGATTTAACAATAAAAAAGAATTTAACATGCCATTTGGCAAAAGAACATTTAATTCTGTTATGAAAGATAATTTAATTAAATTTGTAGAGAGTATAAAAAATAAAAATATTGAATTTGCAAATTTAGATTTTAGGGAATTTAAAATTGATGAATTAACCAAGAATGATTTTGCCTATTTTGACCCTCCTTACTTAATTACCTGTGCAACCTACAATGAGAAAAATGGATGGAAAGAAAAAGATGAAATAGACTTATTAAATCTACTTGATAAATTAAATCATAATAGTGTTAAGTTTGCTCTATCAAATGTGCTTGAAAGTAAAGGTAAAAGTAATGACTTATTAAAAGAATGGTCTAAGAAATATAATATACATAGATTAAATGTTAAATATGGTAATGCAAATTATCAAAGGAAAGAAAAAGATGATAGTACGACTTTAGAGGTTTTGATTACAAATTATTAAAATAAAAATATACCATACTACATATACAATATATAGTATTAAATATATCAACATGTACTATATATAGATAATAATTGACCTAATATCATAACCAAATATAGGTTTTATCTTAACCTAGAAAGGAAGATAAATTAATGAAAATTATATGCGTTCATTATACAGAAAGACAAATTAAATGCTTAACCAGTGATGAAAAATGTAATTGTGATTTAGGATTAAAATGTCCTAAAGAATTTCAATGTCCACAATATAAAACAGACACAACGCAAAAGAGAAAAGAAAAATTCACATGTTTTGATTATAAATTATTAATATAGTAAAGGAGAGATAATACACATGACTTTAGTAGTAAACTTTTTTGCTGGAAGTGGGGCAGGAAAAAGTAATTTAGCTTGGGATGTTTCAGCAGAATTAAAATGGATGGGTGGAATTAACGTAGAATATTGTGATGAGTATGTTAAACATCAATTAATTGAGGAAAGAAAAGCAATATTTCAAGATCAATGTTATATTTTTGGTAAACAACATTATAAAATAAGACGATTAATCGTAGATAAATTAGATGTAATAGTTACTGATTCACCTATTTTATTATCTGCTTTTTATAATACAGTAAATGCAATTAAAAATAATAAACTAGTAGATGAAACATTTAATCAATATGTATTAAATGAATTTAATAAATTTAATAATATAAACTACTTTGTTGAAAGAGTTAAACCTTTTAACCCATTTGGTAGATTTCAAACAGCAGAAGAAGCAAAAGAAGATGATATTAAATTAAGAAAAATGCTAGATGATTATAAAATTAAATATCAAGTTATTAAAGGTGAAAAGGCAAGTACAGAAATAATTGCAAATCAAATTAAAAATATTGTTAATGCTATGAAACAAGGCAAAGCATGGCGAAGTTAACAAATATATTAATGTAAAAATAAAAAGGAGATAAAATCCCATGAAAACAGGAGTATTTTTAGCAAGAATGCAACCAGTTCATAATGCACATTTACATTTAATTAAACAAGCATGTGTTGATAATGATGAAGTTATTGTTATGCTAGGAAGTGCAAATAAAGAATATGAAACAAGAAATCCTTTTCCAATAGAATTAAGAATAAGTATGTTAAATGGAGCATTGTTTAATAATTTTGATTTTGATCATATAAATAAAATTAAAATACATACTTTACCTGATTTTACACATGAAAAAGATTATGAGAATGATAAAGAATGGGGTTTATACCTATATTATAATATAATTTCAAAAACAAAAAATAATAAATTTTCATTGTATTATTCAGATGAACCAAGTATTATGTTAAATTGGTTTGAAGATAAAATTAAAGAAAGAATCAATTTTAGATTTTTTGAACGTAATGAATTATTTGAGGGATTAAGTGCAACTAAAATAAGAGAAGCAATAATTAATAATGATAAACAATATATTGAAAAATTCTGTCCAGAATCCGTAGTAAATCAATTAGAATTACTGCAAGGCATATTAAATAATATAAGGAGTTAATAAATATGTTAAACACCTATTGTCCAATATGTGCAGAATATATTAATGATGAACCATTTTGTTCTTCATGTGGAGATGTATCAGGTAGTAAGTCAGAAGAATATAAGCTACATGAAAGAGATTATTATATTCAAAAGCAAATAAGATGTTTCGGAAAAGTATTAATTGAACCAAAGAATTATTTAAATAAGGAGTAATAAACATGACCATAAAACTAAATAAATATGATTCTGCTGTATTCTTAGCATCAATGGAATTTACAAATAAATACGGCAGAACACCATCTAAATTAGATAAATATAAAATTAAAATTCAAAATGATTGTCCTAGTGGATTTTCATTTAAAACAAATCCTAATTACAATGACGAAGAAACAAGAATTATAAAAAGAATAAATGATAATCTAAGAATAAAATTTATTATTAATCATCTCAAAGAAAATTATCCTGATAAAGACTATGTAGATGTATTCCAAAATAATAATCAAATTAAACAATTAAACTATCCTATAGAGAAATCAATTAATTGTATTCATATTACCGAAGATGGTAGACATTGTGAATTAGAACATAATAATGGTTGTTATACTTGTTGTTTTGTTTGCTGGAATAATAAATGTGAATGGACTAATTGTATTTATAAGGATGAGTTAATATAAAAATAAATTATTAATACAAAAAGGAGTTAATAATATGATACAACAATTTAAAACAATCAAAGAATTACATACGCAAGAAAGAAAATCTATACTCGAATTAGGTTTAAAACTTTCTGAAGAATTAGGTGAATTATCAGAAGCTATTTTATCAACAGAAAATGCTCCAGGTTGTGGATATAAATGTCAAACTAAAAATATTACTAAAGAAAGAATCTTAGAAGAATGTGTAGATATAATCATTGTTACATTATGTATTGTTTTTAAGTCTGGATTTAGTTTTATCAATATCTCTGATATGCTTAAAAATAAAATTAAAAAATGGAATGATAAAAGTTTAAAACTATAAATAAAAGGAGAAAAACATGGATATTGAATACCTTAGAAAATTAAGAAAGAGAACACAGATAGAATTGATTCATGAAGAATTATTTAATACTTCTGAAAATTGTAAATATCATGCATTTGGAATAGCAAGAGGACTTTATTCTTTATATGATGTATTAAATAAAATAAAAAATAAAAATAATAATATAACCATTAATGAAATTATGCTATATATTAAGCAAATTGCTTCAACTGATAATAAAATTAATGAATATTTCTTTAAATTATTAAAAGATATTGAGGAGGAAAATTAAATATGGAAAACATGAAAGGTTTATATCAAAAATACATAATTCAAAAATCAGATGGAACACCTGTAGATCCTAACGCAGATTATTTTGTATTAAGGTTAGATACTGATTCAAAAGCAAGGGCAGCAATTAGATTTTATGCTAATAGAATATATCAAGAAAATCCTAAATTAGCAGAAGATATTTGGAGGAGGTGTCTTAATCATTGGGAAAGAGAATATTTTGAAAAAGATAGATTCATTTTAGAAAATATAGAAATTACATTTGACACAAATAAAAAAAGATATGGTGTAATAAATAAAGATTTAAATGATTATAAAAAAGGATTAAAAGTAGAAATACTAGCAGAATATGAAGATAAAACAACTTTAGGAGATCGTGTTTATGTAGTTAGGTTTATTGATAATAGAAAAGAAATGTACATCAATAATAATAAAATTAGACATGTGATTACTGATGATGTTAATTATGAAAGTGTTTATTATAGTATAGAAGTATTTAGTGTATGTCAAATTGATTTATTACCTAATGAATCATAATTAACAAAAGTATCATTTTATTATAATTTAAAAAATTAAATATAAAAAATAAATATAAGGAGGAAAAATTATGAAATGCTCAGTATGCAAAGCAGATATTAATGAAAAACCATTATTTAGAGCAAATAAAAAAGGTGAACCTGCAATATTCCAACAGATGTTAAAGAAATTACCAATATAATACATAATAATAAGGAGGAAATCTAATTTGGTAGAATACACAATTGAAATAACTACTTACTGTACACATAATTGTAGTTACTGTTCAACAAACGCAACTGAAAATGGAATACATATTGATATAGAAACAATAAAACATTTTCTACATAATAATAAAATACAAGCAACAGATAGAATTAATATATCAGGTGGAGAACCATTATCACATCCTAAATTTTATGAAATATTACAATTATGCAAACAATTAACTTCTGATGTTTGGGTATATACTAATGAATTAACTCAAATCAGATATAATACTTCTGTAATTAATGAAATACAAATTGAAGCAAATGTTTGTTTAACTCCAGGAGAAGATGCATATATACCTAAAAATGCTCATAAGGTTCATTTGCTTCAATTCGTACCTACAGGCAGAGGGAAAAATATAAAACCTATAAATATGAAACTATCAGGTTCGGATTGTAAAAATTGCAATCATAAAGTTTTACAAGCAAATGGCAAAATTGTAGATGCACCTTGTAAGAAAGATTATAACTAAAAGAAAGGTTGATTAATATTAACAATAATATTAAAGATAATTTTATTATTCAAGTTAATCCTATTATTGATTATGCAATGAGAGGTTTATGTAGAAAACCTTATTACAATCATCCTAAAGGTTGCCCTAATTTTAGAAAAAGAGAAGATTGTCCTCCATTTGCACCTTTATTTGATAAGTATATAGATATGTTAAAACCTATTTATGCTATATATAATATATTTGATTTTAAATCTCATATAGATAAAATGAAATTAAAACATCCTAATTGGTCAGAACATCAATTAAAATGTGTATTATATTGGCAAGGTTCTGCAAGAAAACAATTAAAAGAAAAATGTAAAATATTTATAAAAGAACATGAAGGATTAGGATATGAAATAATCACTTGTCCAGAAGCAATGGGAGTTAATTTAACTGAAACAATGAAGAATGTAGGAATTATTTTAGAATGGCCTCCTGTTAATATAACATATCAAATTGCTATAGCAGGAATTAAGAAGTAAATGAGGTAATTAATATGATTAAATGCAACACATGTATTAACAAAACAGAAATAAGTGAAGCTGAATTATATTGCATGGATACTTATTATGGTTATGGGCAAATATTTGATTGGTGTACTGCAAATAATACTTCTTTAGATTATATGGAACATTTAGGTTGTGATTTTAATAAATGTAAAGAATATAAAGAGAAAGGAAGTGATAATTTATAGAAAACTTACTTCAATTCCAAGAGTTATTAGCACAAAAATATAAATACAGAAAATTAAATAAAAAACTATCTCAAGAAGTAAGACAAAAATACTTAGATAATATACCTAATCAATTAAACATCAATGGTGACAAAGAATTTAAGATATATACCTTATCAAACACTTTAATCTCTAATGGTTATAATAGAATTGTTATAGGTGATTATGGTGCTTTCATAGAATTTGATAAATCACAAATTATTAAAGAAAATATCAAAGTTAAAGAAGGACAAGAATATCGAATCAATGACCCTAAGTATAGTGAAAATGTAAAATATATTTGGTTAACTTGCAAAGATGATAGTGATATTAAAATTTATTATCAAAAGAAAACTGTTACATATGCAGATTATAAGGCAGAAATGTTTTATGTTTCACCGTATGAGATTAAAGTATTAAAATAAAAATTTAGTTTTATCACATAATATAATAAAATAGAAACAAAGGAGGATAATTATGACCTGTATTATAGGTTTATTAGACAAAGAAAAAGATTGTGTATACATAGGTGCAGATTCACTTGCATCAACATGGAATAAACAATTAACTATCAAAAATAAAAAAGTATTTAAAGCAAAAGATAATAAGAATATATTAATGGCAGTATGCGGTGGAATTAAATTATTAAATATTCTTTCTATTGAAGAGAAATTAGTTGAAGAAATTAAAGAATTAAAAAATGAAGTTAACATTGAACATATAATTAAATATACTTCTCCAAAAATATTTAATATAGCAAAGAAATATGAATGTTGTGGATATAAAGATGGTATTTCATATTTAGATAGTAATTTAATATTTGCCTATAAAAATCAGTTATATTGGATAGATATTACTGGAGCAGTATTAGAAACAGAAGATGAATATATTGCAGATGGTTCAGGTGGGAATTTTGCTTTAGCTGTATTATCTCAAAACAAAGATAAAGATAGTGTTAAAAGAATCAAAGAAGGCTTAGAAGCATCAGAAAAACATGCTTGTGGAGTAAAAAGACCATTCTATATTATGAATACTAAAGATGATGAAGTTATTACTATTGAATAATAAAAATTAAATTTAAATAAACAAAATATAAAATATAAAAGGAGGACTTACCCTTGTCTACAACCAAAAACTTAATAAATATCAACAATCAAGACAAAATTTTAATTACAATCAATCACAATCAAACTGAACAACAAACACAATCTATTAAAGTAGATTCTCAGCATCACATTCACATTCTTGATAGAAGTGGTTCAATGTCAAGAGAAATAAGCAATTTAATAGAAAATGTTAAACTAGCAATTCAACATATGTCCGATAATGATTATGTCAGTATTATATGGTTTAGTGGACATGATGAATGTAAAGTTTTAATTAAAGGTGCTAAAAAAGATGAAAGTTTATTTAAACTATTAGATTCTATTAAATCAACTGTTGGATTAACTTGCTTTTCTACTCCTATTGCTGAAACAAATACAATTATTGAAGATTTATTTAATATTTGTAATAGTATTAGTGTTAATCTATTTACAGATGGAGAAGTAGTTGTACCTTGGACAGAAAGAGAAGAAGAAAATAAAATATTTGCTCAAATTACTAAATTTAAAGATAAGATATTAGCATTTAATACAATTGGTTATGGATATTATTATAATCAAGATTTATTAAAACGTATTTCAGCAGAATCTACTTTTGGAAATGCAATTCATTCTAATCATATTAATGAGTATGTTTCTATCTTTGACCATAATTATGAAAGAGTTAATGATTTAATTTTAGAATCTGTTGAAATTGATGTTATTAACGAAACAGAAAACATAGATATTATATATCTTAATAGTAATTCTTCCAAATATACGCAAAATACATTAAAATTGAATAGATTAGATAAAAAGAAAAATCAAATATTTATATTATCTGATAAGGACTTTACTTTTAAATATAATGATGAAATTATTGATACATCAAAATTACCTATCACAAAAATAAACAAAAATATTCAACCAACAATTAATAATTTCTTTTATACATATGCTTACGAATTATTTTACATAAACAAAAGACAAGAAGCATTAAATATCATTGCAAATAATTTACATGATAAATATTTAGTAGATACACAATTAAATATTTTTACAAATGATGAAGTTGGGCAATATACTAAAGAATTAAAAAATAGCATATTCAAACCTAAGACTAGATATAAAACAGGTTTATCTCCTGATAACTACTTACCTAAAGATAATAGTTTTTGTATTATGGATTTACTTAAGATTTTATCTGAAGGTAATAATTATTATATTCCTTCTAAAAACTATCAAAGAATTGGAACAAAAACAGAAGATAAATTTAATTTGTTTGTTAAAAATGAAGATGAAAGTAAAACACCTATTAATACTTTAACTTACAATAAGAAATTTTTAAATGTAAGTTTACCATTAACTATTTATGGGAAAGTAAAAATTAATGCAAAAATTGCTAGTAAACATAATTTAGATAAAGAAATCGATAGTAAAATATTTAGAACACATACTTTAATTAAAGATGGTAATTTAAACATGCAAGAAATTGAATGTGTTTTAGATGAAGAAACGTATAATAAATTAATTGAAATTCAAAATAAAAATAATATTGAATTTATTCAATTAATTAATTCAAATGATAATGCATATAAAGTTAATATAATACTGAATAAATTACCAGTTATTAATCGCATGTATATTAATGAAAGTAGCAATATTGAAAACATTTTTGATAGTGTTGTTAAAATTAATGAATTAGAAATACAACAAAAAGTATTAAATTTTTATATTAAAGAAATTATTAATAAACATAATATTATAGAAGGTAAGTTTAAAGATTTTTCTGCTGAACAAATTGAAGTTTTACAACAACATGGATTAAATAAAAATTTAGAATATGTGGGTGTGGATAATCAAAAAGCAGAATCAAAAGATTATTATTTTGCAAGATGTTTAGAATTTAATCTAAAGGGGTATAGTAGCATTCCTAGTATAAATGATGTTCTTAAAAAAGTAGAAACTAAAAAGAAATTAAATGATATTAATAAATATATGTATGATTATATTAATATGTTGAATATTGGTTTAACTAAATTAGGATACAATAATCTAAATAACTTAACTGAAGAACATAAGGATGTTTTACAACAACAATTAGAAATTGTTAAAAAAGAATTATTTACAGAAAGAACAAAAATTAATTGTATGAAAATTGCTGTTGTTTTAACTGGTTCTTGGTTTGATAATTTAGAAAAAGATGATAAAGGCAATTGGTATTATAAGAAAGATGATAAGATTTTGAATATTAAAAGTGAAAAAGTTAAAGTTGAATATTAAAATATAAAAATAAATATAGTAATAGTTATTATTAATTTATAGTATGTAATAACTATTACTATATTACAAAAATAAAAAATATATTATAAATATAAAGGAGAGTGAATCCCATAAATACAAATTCTCAAACAAGATGCTTAAACTCAAATCAATTCACATTAGAAAACTTACTAAATCTATGTAAACTAACAGACAATATTAGAAACATTGCATTAACTAAAGAAGGTTTACAATACCTTAAAACTATCCTATCTCACAAAAGAGCAATATTGTATTTTAAACAAGCATCAACACGTACATTCTTATCATTTCAAAATGCGTGTCACGTATTAGGTATGTCATGTTCTGAAATACGTGACACCAGCACATCTTCAGAAATCAAAGGCGAGACTGAATTAGATGCTATTAAAACATTTTCACAATATGCAGATTTAATTATTATGAGACATCCATCTTCTGACTTTATTTATGAAATATCAAATAATCTACCTAATGATATTAGAATTATTAATGCTGGTTCTGGTTCAAATGAACATCCAACTCAAGCATTATTGGATTTTTATACCATATGGAAATATGGATTATTAGAAGGTAAGAAAATTGCATTTGTTGGTGATCTTCTTAGAGGTAGGACTGTAAGATCATTATCATTACTTTTAAATAAAGTTAGTGGTACAAAGTTATTTTTCGTTGCTCCTGAAAAATATCAAATTAAAAATGACATTTTGGAACAATTAGATATCGATTATGAAGTTACTGATAATATTGAAAAGGTATTACCAGAAATGGATGTTGTATATATGACAAGATTGCAAGATGAATATGGACAAATTAATGGAGAAGATTTTATTGATACGAGTAGATATAGTATTAATAAAAACAATATAAATACTTTAAAAGATGATGCTATTATACTTCATCCTCTTCCTAGAAGAAATGAGATTAGTGTTGAGATTGATAAAGATCATAGGGCAAAGTATTGGGAGCAGGTTGAAAATGGGATGTGGGTTAGGGTAGGTTTGATTTGTGATATGTTTGAAGTAAATGACATTAGATTATTGGATAAAAGAATTTATTAAAATAAAAGGAGCGATTATTTGCAAAAGTTAATACCGCCTTGTACCTATCAAGGTGCAAAACAAAGAGTGGTAACTGAAATTATTGATTTAATATTTGAACAAAATGTTATAAACAATAATACAAAATTTTATGATTTATGTTGTGGCACAGGTACAATATCATTAGAATTAATCTCCAGAGGAATAAAACCAAAAAATATTGTTATGTTAGATAAAAGTTCTTGGGGTTTGTTTTGGAGTAAAGTAGGTAGCGGAGAATATGATATTGAAAAATTTAATACATATATTGAAAATGTACCAAAAGACAAATATAAAATACAATCATATTTAAAAAAATTATCAAAAGAAAATCCTGAAATTGATGAAGAATACAGATATATTTTATTACAATCTGGTGCATTTGGTGGTAAACAAATATGGAAAGAAAATGGTATTTGGAATAATACTTCTTTTAGAAATTATTGGCAACCTAATGGTATTGCAAAAAGAAAAAGTCCTGTTAATCCAATGATACCAATGCCAGATACTATTAAAAGAAGAATGCTTTCAATAGTAGATAAATGTAAAGGATTAACTTGTTTACATATTGATATTTACGATTTTTTAGAATACATAAGATTTAAAAATACCGATAATTCTATTTTTTATATTGACCCTCCATATAAAAATACAACTAAATATGGTTTTAGTTTTAATTGGGAAGAATTTGTTGGTGATTTAATGCAAGAAACATTAGCACCAATATATGTATCAGAATGTAAAAAGTATTCAGAAGAATCATTTTTATTAAATTTCAAAGGAGGGAAAGGTGGGATTAGTGGCAATAGTAAGATTAATAATAAAGAATGGTTAAATTTATTTAAATAATTAACTAATGACTAATTAGAAACCCTTATAAATAAAGAATTTGTGAGATTAAATATCATCACAAAAGATAAATTTTGTGATGATTTAGAAAGGAGGCATATCCTTATAATAAATTTAGAAATGGAAAAAACTACAAGATATTCAAAATTATTTTTGTAAATATAAATGCAATAAACAAGAAATGGAAGATACTATTATGAGTATGTTATATGGAGATATTGAAGATGCATGGATAGATGGAAATATGTGTGATGTTTGCAAAATAAAAAGTTTTATTAGAGAAATAAGAGATGAAATATAATATTTAAAAAGAAAGGAGAAAATAAATCATGTCATTAGGTATAAGAGGTTTTGTTGAATATTTAATTAATGAAATTAAAAGACAAGGTATAGTAGGAACGAATCATAATATTAAACAAATAGAAGAAAATGTAATTAATGTTATTTGGAATACTTATGAAAATTGGAAGAAGGAATAATTATGAATCAATATATTAAATTAAAAGATAATATAAATTTAAATAAACTGGCACAATATGGATTTATAGAAGATCCCACAAATTGTGAACATCCAGAAGATCATTATTATCATTTAAATAATTGGTTTTGTCAAATTAATAATGAATTTAGAATTACTGTAAATACAAATAATAGACATATAGATATTTTATGTTATGTTGAAGAAACAGGATTATTTAATATTTTTAATTTAAAACCTTTATATAATTTAATAAAAGATAATATGGTTGAGTCTATATAATAATTTCATTTATTATGATATAGAAAGGAGGTTTTAATATTCTAAATCTATTACCTGTGAATCTATTATCAAAATACAATAAAAATCTTAATTTAATAGTGGATTCTTATCGTAGAATGTCTACTAATCGTGACATTAATTATAGAAAACAACAATTAGAAAAATGTGCAGAATGGTTAGAAGAAATGACTATTATATTAGAAGAATATAAGGGAGATTAATATGAGTAATAAAAAACTACAACAAATAATTGATTTCTTTGAATTAGAAGAAGGATATAATAAAAATGAGATTATATCAGACATGATTGGTGAAATAAAAGGACTTAAAGGTTATTCTTCTGATGAAATTAGACTTGAATGGGACGGAGAACATTTAATGACGTTAGATGATTTTGTTAATGAATTTTATTATAAACTTATTGAAGGAGTTTGTAATGTAATAGAAAGTTTCAAAAAGGAGAAATAATATGAAATTAAAATTAACACATTTTTGTGATATGCCAGTAAGTTTTGATGCTTATGTTATTAATTTTGTTAGAGCAGATGGTAAAACATTAGCAATTATTGTGTATGAAGATGGCAGTATTAGTACGTCAGATATAAATGACATTAGAGTAAAAATGTAAGAAAGGAGGCAAATTAACCATGCAACATACAATAAGATCAGATAAACAATTTTATAACCAATTTCAATCACTTCAAGATAGGATTAAAGAATTATCTATTATATTTCAGAATCAGGATCAACCTGTAGAAATATCAGATATAGAAGTAATAGAATGGCATAATATCGCAACTAAATTGCAGAAAGATTTAGCAAAATTGATACTTGAGTGTGATTTTAGGATTAATATTAAATTGTAAAATTATAATATAAGTATAATAAAATTATAAAGAAAGGAGTAATCTATGAGCAAAATAACTTTTTATGCAGATACTATAGAACAATTCTCAGAAATGAAAAAAGAAGAAGGGAGGAAAGAAGAAAAAAGAAAGATTGCTGAAAAATTACATAGAGATAAATATTGTTGTATTAAATTTCGTATTGCATGTATTGAAGATTGTGTTAATTGTTTGGAGAGATATTTGGAAGATGAGTGATGATAAAATATATAGGAGGAATATTTATGCCAAAAGGTATTTTAATGGGTAATATAAATTGTCCAAGATGTGGTAAATTAATTATTGATCCTAAAGTTGTTAAATTAGATAATAATGGTAAACCTATTGTATTTTGTGATTGTGGATGTTATTTTGTAATGGAATAAAAATAATGGAATAAAAATAAAATAAAAGATTAGAAAGGATAAAATATAATTAATATGAATAATATTATATGTCCATTTTGTTTACAAGATATTAGTAATAGTAATCATGCTTGGAATTGTGAAATGAATCTTATTAATATTAATAATGGTGAATTTCAATCAGAAAAAACGCAAACAAATTAATAAAATGTTTATAAATTCTTTAAATAAAAATAATTTACTTGAAAAATTAAAAATGAAAAAACTGATAGTCTATAAAGCATTGATTTATAAGAGTTTTAGAAATTGAAAAACTGTATAAAATTCATGTTTTATGATGATTAAAGATTGACAGAATACAAATATAATAGTATAATTACATCAACAATAAAGGAGGTGATTTCTTATAAATTTATATATTCCTTGGTGGGGATTCTTAATACTATTTATCTGTACAGGTTTTGGTTATGCATATTATTTTTACAATAAAAATGCTTTTCATCCTTATGATGTTGTGACACCTATGATATCGTTAGGGATAGTTATAGGGACAGTGTTGATAAGCATAGCATTTTTAATTGGTAAGTTTTTGTTCTAGGTGATTTTGAGTTATAAAAAGATAAAATAAATAATATAAAACAATAAAGGAGAAATAATATGTCAAACATAAATGAAATTATTTATAATCTACAATTACAAATTAAAAACTTAGAACAAAGAATGGAACAAGAAGAAGTTAAACACAAAGATGCTATTGAGAAACTTCAACGAAAATTAGTTGAACATGAAGAATATATGGCAAGTAAATTAAGAGTATTAGATTATCATACACTTTTAAGATAATAATAATATAAAATAAATATTAAAAAGGAGAAACAATATACATATGAGCAAAGCAGATCAAATATTTATTAATATGTGTAAAGATATTCTAGAAAACGGAACATACTCACATGGACAAATTATAAGAGCAAAGTGGGAAGATGGAATTCCTGCACACACAATTAAAAAGTTTGGTGTAATTAATAAATATAATTTACAAGAAGAATTTCCTATTTTAACTTTAAGACCAACAAATTTAAAAGCATCTATTGATGAAATTTTATGGATATTTCAAAAAAAATCTAATAATATTAAAGATTTAAATTCGAGGATATGGAATCAATGGGCAGATGAAAATGGTTCAATAGGAAAATGTTACGGTTTTCAATTTCAAAAGAAACATAAATATAAAGAAGGATGGTTTGATCAAGTAGATAGAGTATTATATGATTTAGAACATAATCCATATAGCAGAAGAATTATGACTAATATTTATAATTTTGAAGATTTACATGCAATGAATCTTTACCCTTGTGCATATAGTATGACATTTAATGTTGAGGGAAATAAGTTGAATGGAATATTAAATCAAAGGAGTCAAGATGTTTTAGCTGCTAACTCATGGAATACAGTCCAATATGCGTGTTTAATTTATATGTTTGCACAAGTAAGTAATTTAGAAGTAGGAGAGTTTATTCATGTGATTTGTGATGCTCATATTTATGATAGGCATGTAAGTATAATCGAAGAATTAATTAATAGGGAAAGTTATAATGCACCTAGATTAATTATTAATAATAAGGTTAAGAATTTCTATGATTTTACTGTGGATGATTTTGTTTTAGAAGGGTATAAATGCGGAGAACAAATTAAAGGGATTCCTATTGCTGTATAGTGATAGGAATATTAATAGAATAATAATATAAAGTTAGAAAGGAGAATAATTATGAAAAATTGTGTAGTTAGAACTTATAAAGAAGGAACCTATTTGAATCCTATGAGACAATTAGAAGAAAAATTAAGAGAAGGTTGGATTGTTAAATTTTCAACTCCTATTTATTTAAATAATAGGGAAACTGATTACATTGAATATATTTTAGAAAAAGAATGATAAAAGTATAAAATGATAATATAAATTTAGAAAGGAGGTTTTAATATAAGTAAACAAATTAAAAATATATTGAATAAAATATATAATAATAAAGATGGTAATCCATATATTGATCAATGTACTACAAGAGTGCCTATTGAAACTTGTAATTTTATTGACTTAGAAATAAGTATGATATGTAATATATTAGAAGAATTAAGATATTGCTATAATAGTATTAATATAAAAATTGACGATATATTGAAAGAATATAGAAAATGTTATACTGATTTAATTGATAAGAAAATTGATTTAATTGAATATAATAAGAAAATACATAGTATTGGAAGATGTCTGTGGAATAGATTTAATTGTGAAGAATAAAATACAAAAATAAATAAAAATATAAAGGAGCAATATATGATTACTAGTTTAAATGGTAAAATGAACGACAATGGACAAAGAATAAATTATGGTGAAAATGCTGCACAAAGAGAACCAGATACAGGTAAAGGTAGACCAGATTTAATTACTCCATTTGCTATCACTAGACTTTCAAAATGGTATGAACTTGGCTCAAATAAATATGGTGATAGAAATTGGGAGAAAGGTATGCCATTTTCAAGATATATAGCTTCATTAGAAAGACATGTAATTGCTTTTAAAAAGGGTGACGAATCAGAAGATCATTTATCTGCAATTGCATGGAATGCTTTTGCTATTATGCATCATCAAGAACTTGGTGAGATAGAATGGGATGATATGCCACATTATTTAGGGAAAGTTGAGAAAGTAAAAAAAGAAAATTGTTTAGATAAAATTGGTCTGTCATGGGAGGATAATAGTGAAAAATAAACTAACAATATACATAGACATGGATGAGGTTAGTGTAGATATGTTATCTAGTTTATGTTTCAAATATAACGAAAAATATAATAAAAATCTTAAAGTATCTGACATTAAAACATATAATTTAGCACAATACATAGGTAATGAAGGATTTGAAATTATTAATAAACCTGGATTCTTCATGCAATTACAAGCAATAGGAGGAGCAATAGAAACGATTAAGAAATTGATTAATAACGGGTTATATGAAGTGTTTATTGTTTCTAGTCCTATGAATGAACATAGTGTATTTGAGAAGTTTTTATGGGTTAAAGAATATTTACCATTCTTTAATATTAGAAATTTAATTCTTGTTGGTAATAAAGGTGAATTGTTAGAGAAATTAGATGGGAATGGGATTTTGTTTGATGACTGTCCTGATTATGTTAGGAGATTTAGAGGGATTACAGTTGTTATGGATAGAGAATATAATAAAGATATTAAATGTGATTTTAGAGTTAGTAATTGGGATGAGTTTTATAAGGTTGTTAAAGAAATATTAAAATAATAAAAAGGAGAATAATTTGAACGATAAATATTTAGAAACATTTACAAATGAGCATAATGAAGATTGGTGGTTTAATTATGACATAGAAAATGATATAGGTGTTATATGGGGTAATGATGATTTAATTTTAAACTGTAAATTCTATGTTTTTGATGGTATATATGATCCACAATTAATACTAAGTGATGAAGAAAAAATTTGGGTAAAAGACGTTTGGGAGAAACATTCTAAACCTAAAAGTTTATATTTAAATTTAGACACTAAAAGTCAAACAACAAATAAAATTACATATCTTGAAAATAAATATTGTCCTATATGTTTAAATAAAACAACAGAATTTGAAGACCACCATTGTATACCTGCATCAGAAGGTGGTAGTGATGATACTGTTAATATGTTGCGTATTTGTAATAGTTGCCATTCACTTATTACTAATGGATGTGTAGAAGATAGATACGTAAGACATCTGACAGCGATTTATCATCAAATGTTTTTATTTGGAATTGATTTTTATAAGATGAATCCACTTAATAATAAAAGATTTAGAAATAAAGACAGAGGACTTTATTTAAATCGTCCACATATTAAAGAAATAATTGATTATTATGATAGTTTAGATGAAAAAGAACAAATAGAATTTAATAATAAATTTAAAAAACGATCATTATATTATTATAAATATTATAGAAGTATCGTGAGAAATATTATTACTGAAGAAATTAACAATAATTACCAAGCAAAAATTAGTTGATTAGTCAATATACATATTGCAAGAGGTGATGTTTATGGAGTATAAATTTAATATTAATTATATTGCAAATGAAAATAAATATTCAGAAGAAGAATTGAATGAATTATATTTTCTCATTATTTCTATGTTAATAGATGATGTTAATAAACGTAAAAATGGTTAGAATATTCTAACCATTTTTTTGTATTGACATAGTGTGTTAAATATATAATAATAGGTATAAGTATTATTGTATTCAACAGGGGGAATTAATATTTATGACTTGGGCAATTTATCCTAGAGTGTCTACAGGACAGCAAGTTCAGGAAGGATATAGTCTTGAATCACAAACAGAAAAATGTATAAAAGAATTAAAAAATATGGGTATAAATGAATGGAAAATATATAGCGAAGAAGGAGAAACAGGAGAGGATTTAGACAGAACTGAATTAAACAAACTAAGAGAAGATATAAAACATGGTTTAATTAATGGTGTTATTTGTATGCATCCTGATAGATTTTCAAGAGATTTAACAAATAAATTAATTGTGTGTAGAGAATTTGAAAACAATGATGTTAAACTTGTTTTTGTAGATATGGAATTTAAATCTACACCAGAAGGACAATTATTCTTCAATATGATGAGTTCACTTGGGCAATATGAATTAGCAAGAATTAAAATGCGAACTACTAGTGGAAGAGAAAAAGCAGTTTCTCGTGATGGTAAAATTATGCCTATGAGGTCTGCTCCTTTTGGCTATGAATTAATTGAAGGTAAATTAATCATAAATGAGCAAGAAGCAGAAATTGTTAAATTAATTTATAAGTGGTACGTATATGAAAAATTAAGTTTAACCGAAATGGGAACAAAATTATCTGATATGGGGGTACAACCTAAAAGAAAAGAATCTGATAATTGGTGTAAAAGTTCAATTAGTAGAATACTTCGATCTGAAATATATATAGGTAAATATATTTATAATAGAAGACAAAGTAAAAAAATCATAGGAGAAAGAACTGCTAGTGGAAATAAAAAGAAAACATATACTTGGAGAGATGAATCAGATTGGATTTATGCAGAAGTACCATCAATAATTTCAGAAGAATTATATGGATTAGCACGTAAACAAGCAGAAGAAAATAAAACATATAAAAAATCAAATACAAAATATGATTATTTATTAAGATCTAAATTAAAATGTGGTATATGCGGTAAATCATTAATTTGTACTACTTATAATGGATATAAAAATAAGAAATATTTTGTTTATAGATGTAATGGTAAAAATCCTAAAACTATGGGGGCGTATAAATGTCTTAGTAAAACAATACATGCTGATAAATTAGATAATGCTGTTTGGAATGAAATTAAAGATATGTGTACTAATCCTAATTTACTTAAGGAAAAATTAGGAGAGAAAAAAAATGATGATATTTTATTAAAACAATTTGAATTGCATAGTAAACTTTTAGAGGATAAGAATAAAAATCGTGAAAAAATTAAAAAAATGTTTATGTTGGATTTAATTTCAGAAAATGAAATGGAAAAAGATTTATCTAAAATAAACATTGAAATTAAAAATCTTCAAGACGAAATTAAAAAAATCAATGAAAGAATAGAACAAGAAAAATATAGTAATGAAATTTCATCTAAAGTATTTGAAATAATGAACAAATATAAAGATGATATTATTAATGATAAAATAAGTTATGAATATAAAAGGAAAATTATAGAAATATTAATAGATCGTATCATCGTTAAGAAAAAAGAGGATAAGGAAGATGAATATGATCTAGGATTTTACGGAATTATTGTTGATATTCATAGTGTACCAAGTACACATTCTTTTGATATTAGAAACTTGGTACGATATGATTATTTTCATTGGGAAATTGCAAAAAAGATATAAACATATATGAATATAAACTTTTCATTGTAATTTATATTTTTATAATTATATTTTTATAATAAATCATAAGCAATATATAAAATGGGTTATATTTTTAGGTAATAGGGCATAAATATATTGAAATGTGGAATGGAATATTTAGCAATAAAGAATAAGGTAGGATATTTGTTAAATTTTTTAAAATTTTATTGATTTAGTATGTATAAAAATTCAACAAAATGATATAATTAGAATAAGATGATTAAAAGTATTAAAAATGATAATAGGAGAGTGAAATAAATGGGTGTTGCTAGTGTATTAGAAAAGAAAGAAATGATTAATTGGGAATTTGAGAATGTGACAGAAATAGTAGACAACCAAGGGCAGAAAAAATATTTAGTTCCATTGAATATTAAGCAAATCTCAGAACTTCATAGTAGTGGAAGTATTTATTACGATGGTAATATTCAGCGTGGTTATAAAATGGATAAAAATAACAATCTTAAGATGATATTTTCTACCAAAAAAGTAAATCAAATTATGGAATGTTTAGTCAATCAAAAATTAGGAGGAGGACTATTATCATTAAACTATATGTCTTCCTACAATGATGAATTCCCTTTGGTATATAATCCTGGAAATAAAACATTATCTGGTGGGAAACCTAATATTATAATTGATGGCAATCATAGAATTTTAAGTTGCGTAAGGTATATGAAAGAATATCCAAAAAGACAAAAAATAGGTATTAATTGGCCTAATCCTGAAGAATTTTATTTTGTCACAGTAATTACTAATTATGACGAAGAAAAATGTAAAACTTTATTTGCAGAGTTAAATATGAATATTGGTCGTGTAAGTAAAAGTAGACAAGAGTTTTTAAATATAGAAGATTTATCAAATAATACTTTAACCTATTTAATTGAAAACAGTGAATTAAAATGCAGAGTTGATAATGTTAACAATTCAATTACCTCTACCAATCCTTATTTGGTTAGTTTTTCTACATTAATTCAAGCATTAAGAAATAATTTTTCTATCAAGACAAAAGAAGAAGTTAAAGAAATAGGGGATTATTTAGTTAAATTCTTTAATATTTTAATTAATTTACAAAAAAGTGAAATGGGTCAAATAGAAATACATTTAAGAAATGAATTAAAAACTAGGAGAATGACGATTGAAAGTCTCGCATGGTATGGTTATATGAGATTAGCAAAAGAATTAATGAATGAAAGCAATTTAGTAGAAAAATTATACAAATTGAATGAAAATAATTTCTTAGATAAAAATAATCCAATTTGGAATGAAATATTTAGAGAAACAACTAAAGGAAAGAGAATAATCAATAATTCTAGCACTCAATCATATGTTCAAAAAGTAATGTCTTCGCATGTATTAGGAAATGAAGAGATGTCACAGGTATTATAAAGTTTATAATTATACCCTACTCAAAAATTAAATTGAGTAGGGTATAATTTTTTAATTTAAAAAACTAAATATTTCTTCTAATGATTTATTTTTTAAATCTTTTGGATAAATTGCTATTAAATCAATATTATTCTTTTTACAATCTTCTATTTTTTGTAATGCTCCTTGTTTATATAACTTATTTCTAATTAAACCAAAAAATTCTACATAGTATATTTTATTATTATGATAAATAATCCAATCAAATTTTCTTCTACTATTATCATTGTTTAAGACTTTTTTATAATAAACTTCTTTATCAAATATAATATTATGTAATTCTAACCAACAAGTTATTATATATTCACTTTTAGATAAACATATTGCTCCTTTATCTGTTATATATTTTTTAATATATTTTCCAAAATTATTATATCTTCTTTTATCAGATTTATTATAAGGTATACCACACAAATCAAAAACATTAGTTAAATTGCCATATCTATTATAATAAGTTGATGAATTTGCACTATATTCACATAAATCAATATCTTCAAAATTTGGTATTCTACCAAGTTCATTATATAATATTTTCATATTATTAATCATTTCTTCATCTGTATATCTTTTTAAAGTTTGATTATTAGATATATGTTGATCTTTATAACCTATTAATTCTAATGCAATAAGATAAGAACCAAATCTATTTTCGTAAGTATTAATACTGGGCATATCAATACTTTCATTTAAATCATTATAATTTGGTATTTTATTGTGTTTTATAATATAATCTTTTAATAATTTTAATAATTCATCTTCTGTATGATATTTATTATATTTCTTTTTATCTTTATTTTCTATTAAATCATATAATTCTGCTTCTATTAATGCTAATTTAAGTGAACCAAATTTTATATGATATGATTTATAACTTGGCATATAATCTGTGTTGGTTATAATTTCATATGTTGGTATTTGATTATTTTCTTTATATAACAATTTTAATCTATTAATCATTTCTTCTTTTGTATATTTATATAAATAATCATTTATTTCATTTTCTAGTTCAGGAACATATTCTTTTAATTCTTCTAAAATATTACTCCAATTACTATTAAATTGTCTCCTAATTGCGTTTGTACTAGGAGAAGTATTTTCAAAATCATCAGTTTTAGGAAACCTATTATTTTCTTTACAAAATTTTATTAATTCATTTATTATTTCTTCTCTAGTCCATTGTTTAATAAATTTATTTTTATCTCCCCACAAATGTTCCATCCCAATTAATTTTAAAGCATTTTCCATACTACCAAATCTAGAAATATATGTTGCATTAGAATGACATTCATCGTTGTTTGTGTCAAGTCTTGGTTTAGTTTTACCATATTTAATACAATAATCTTTTAATTTATCTAATAATTCTTCATCACTATAAACTTTTGGTTGTCTTTTTGGACTTTTGATTTCTAATAATCCTGCTTCTTTTAAAGCATTGTCCCAAGAACCAAAATATTTGCTATAAGTTGCAGCATTGGGTGTTCCTTTACTAAAGTCAATATACAATGGTGTTCTACCGTTATTTTCATAAAATATTTTTAATGCTTGAATCATTTTTCCCTTATCTAGTGGTTTACTCATTTTACATCACCAAATCCTTCCGTAGATTTTTATTTTAGCAATCTATAAATCCAACAATCCTATTCCGATAAAAAACACCATTAAAATAAAAAAGAAGAGAGGTTCGGAATTACCTCTCTTATCAGCAAATTATCGTCATAATTCACCTATCCACAAAAAACAAAAAGAGCAGAAATTAATCTACTCTTAAAATAAACTTAAATATTAAATTATCATCCATACTAAGTTAAACCATTCTATTTACATCTAATTACAACTCCCTACCACACCCCACACAATACCTAATCTTAACCTCACCCAATACTTCCATCCCTATATTATCCATTTCAAATAAAGTTATATTATCATTCTGAAAATATAATAAATATTGTTTATCATTGAAGTTAGATGAGAGTAGGATGGATGATGCGGAGCAATAAGGACAATCTTGTTGTGTGTTATTTGATTCTATGTTGTTTAATGATTTATTCATTTATTTTACCTTTCTATTTTAATCATATATTTAATTATTATTCAAAATATTCATATTCATAATCATAAAAATTTAATACAGGAAGTATCACATCTCCCATTTCATACTCTTTTTCAATATTGTAATCATCATAAATATGTCTTAGAAGAATTATAATATTTAGATGATTATATTTATCTAATATTTCTTTTAAGTAATTTTTTATTTCCTTTATCATATTTAATTCAACACCTTGGATAATTTTAAATCCCTTTTCTTTTAATTCAAAACTACTGTCTTCATTAATAATAATAAATTCTGATTTAGATAAAAAATCAATATCTTTTGTTAATTCCTTACAATACGGCCCATAATGCCAACGAATAAATTTATAATTAAATGTTAGATATTTATTTTTTCTTCCTTCTGATTGAGCAGAAAATACTAATTTTTGAAGACGAGTTGCTCCGTTTATTTTACCAGATAATTTAATTAACAATAGTAAAATTAATTTATTTAAAACATTTCTTTTAGGTATCATATGTAATTACTCCTTTTTATTATTAATTTACTATTTATTATACATTAAAAAACAATTAAATCAATATATTTATTTTAATATTCTAATGTCATTTAATAAAAAAAATATCTATATATAAATATAAAAAACAAAGACACAAAACCTTTTTGTCTGTCTTTAATTATTGCGTTTAAACGCAATAATTATAATCCATCCAATATTGATTTAATAATATGTAAAAATTTATATGCACCTAAATTTACTAAATTATATAATATATCTTTAAGTAAAAATGGGTGCATATTTATATTATAATTTTATAATCATCCAATACATTTTTTTGTAATTTTCAGATTTTCTACTAGTTTCTTTATTAGATATAAGTTTATACTTTAACTTATTTTCTTCAAATAATGCATTAATTGTTTTTAAACCTACAGACCCATGATTTGCTTTAGGGCTATTTAATAGTTTATCAAATAATATATCTTTAAACTTCTTTTGTTCATCTTTAAACATTTTTACACTAATATATTTATCTAATATATCTTCTAATATTAAACCATCCATTACTTTTTCAAGATCGGTGTATTCCATATCTTCTATACCCATCCTTTCAAGCAATTTATTCTTAAATCCATCTTCTTTATCTTCTAATATTTCTTTATACAACATTATATTTTGATTATATGTATAATGCATTAATGGATTTACTTTTTTCTCAATTCTTAATTTTTCTCTATTCACTATATCATAAATTAGATTTCCGTATGTATTTTTATGTGAATATTCTTCTATTAATGCTAAATCACCTTTTTCAAGTATAATATTAGCATATTTTATTTTCTCTTGAAGATTCTCTAATTTACGAACAATAGCATTACCTTTTTTATCTTTTATATATAATATAATTTTATCACTAAATTCTATTCTTTTACGTCCAATGCATTGTATGATACTTGATAAATCAGCAATATCCACAATTATGTGTTTAATTTTATCATCCTTTAAATTAAAACCACAATCAGCAACTTTCGTACAACAAAGTACCTGTTCTTCAAATTTCTCATTTTCTTCAATATAAGTTATTTTCTCAGGATCAACATATTGACGATAATTATAATTATTATTAGAACAATAAAAAACATATGATTTAAGTATTTCACTCATTTCATATGCTTTCTTTGCACTAGTAAAGTATATTGCTTTTTCATCTTCTGGTAAATCAATTAATAATTTACCTATAGTTTTATCATTTTCATAAAAATATAATTTATCAATAAAATCATATTTATTTTCTATATAATAATATTCAATTTCTAATTTTAATTCATTTACGATATATTCTTTTATGTATTTTGCTGTTGCTGTCATAAATATTTTAATTGCATTTTGATTCATTACCCAATTAAATGATACATCAGTATTAAATATAAATTCACTTTCTTCACAAAAATGGTGTGATTCATCACAAATTATATAATCAAAATCTATAAAATCTGCAATTTTAGGACTTTTAGTTACTATTAATTCTGATAATAATTGATACGTTTTTATAACAATATTATCATTAATACCTATTTCTACTTCTGATTGTCTTTTTATAATTGACCGATTAACTAACATTAAAATTTTCTTATTTTCATTATGTTTTGATAGAGTATGTTTAATAAAGTGAGATTTTCCTTTTCCCGTTGATGCTTCTATAAATACTAATTTATTAGAATTCCATTTATCTATATCATCTGATGTGATAATATCTGAAATATATTTGCCCATACTATTTGAATAACCTCCTTTGAATAAGAATATTAGAATTAACCGAATATGATTTTATTTATTATTTCTTTTTGTTCTGAATATTTTTTCATTGCATTTCTTATTTCTTTAGAATCTTTAAATATAAATACATTCTTATTTTTATTCTTTAAATCTTCACGTTGATCAATTAGAATAAATCTGTGAAGCATCAAAAATCCAGCCATTGCCTGACTGTGAATAGTAACTACAGGAATTTTGTTTTCCATGAATATCAATCTCCTTTTAATTATTTGAATAATAAAAACAAAAAAGACACTTCGATTAAGAAGTGTCTTTCAATAAAAAATCAATTTAAACCATAATTACCCTCAAATCCCACACTTAAATAATCAACGTACACTTTCTATCCTAATCCGATTCATCTCTCCAAATAACTCAAAAATATCGCAACATCTTAAATATTCCAAATATACCCAATTTATAAACCCTTATTTTATAATACTTTGTTGACTATTAATTTCTTAAAAAATCGTGATAAAACAACAATTTTGTGTAGATATTACCTTTTGACATATTAAATTATATATAATATAATACACATGAGGGGTATCAAACAAAACAAACAACACTAGGTTTTTGGATCGCCTCCATTCTTACTAGTGTTGTTTGTTTTTATTCATATTTATCATATTCTTTAAATTTGACTTTTTACATTAAATGTATTATAATACTCATATTAAAATATTAAGTTTTCGCATTAACTTTCGGCAAATAACACTAGATTATTGGGTACTCATAATCATATCTAGTGTTATTTGTTTTTTAATTTAAATTTATAAATGTCAAGTATTTTTCACCTTATCCCCTATTACCATTTTATTGCCAAATAATCAATGATAGAAGCGGTAGGTGAGTGGCGGGGGAGAGGTAAATTAAAAGGTAGAGGAGGTTACTTTACTTTATTACTAATATTTCCATCACTCACTAAACCATTAACCATATTATTACTCAATAAATCTTCACTAACTATTTCAACAACTTCATTACTATTCAAATCTCTATTTAATTCAGATTTTTTCTTCATCATTTTTTCAACAGAAATTACTGCAAAAGCACTAATAAATAACGCTTTAATTGATGTAATGAATATCATTTCTCCGTTAAAATTAGTTTTAGATAAATATTCAATTGTAAATAGTAGAATTTCAGATAAGATAAAAACAAAACACTTAGTAGGAAATGTTTTCTTTAATAGTTTACTGCATAAATTATCAATAGCATCTTTGAAATATTGAGTTAAAAAACATATTAAAATAGTTAAACTAGTTAATGAAGTCCTTAAATTTTCTAACGAGATAAATTGATTTAATTGTTCCATAATAGAACACTCCTTTATTGTATAATTTATTTAATATTATTGTTTATTTGATTATAACCTTCCTATCAATCACATCCCATTCAACTGTTTTATCTAAACTTTTACACAATTCTCTTACTGGGCAAAAACTTTTATCGTCAATGAGTTGACCATTAATTATATTACCATTTACATCAATCTTAACTATATTGTCTTTAATAAAAATAGTACGAATATTTTCGTCATAGTTAAGAATTTTTGAGAATAAATCTATGATTTGTCTTGTGTTTACATAGGAAGTGTCGTTGATTATGTAATTTTCTATTTCTTTATTTTCTCCATTGTAATTAAATTGTATAGAATTTTTTGTTTGTAATATTGTCATATCACTATCAATCTCCTTTTGATTTTTATTATCTTTATATTCAATGCCAAAATATTCACAAACAGCTTTACAATGAGATTCTGCAAGAATATTTAATTTATTATCATCTTTTGCCCATAAATATTCTGTAGGATGATCAATAAATCCGTTCTCACTAAGTACAGTAGGAAATTTTGTACGTTTGATTATGCCCACTCCACTATTTGTTTTTTTCAATCCTCTATTAACCATTCCAGTATCTTTAATTAGTTGATTTAACAATATATCAGCAAATTTTAAAGTAGTATTTTTATTATATCCTGGTGCTACATCTGAATATAATACTTCTACACCAGATACTTTTTCATTAAATGCGTTAAAATGTAATGCAATCGCTAAATCACATTTATTATTATTTACGAAATTAATTTGTGCATTTACATCTCTATCATTTAATAGATTAACTTTAAATCCATTAAATTCTAATTTAGATTTTAATTTGTCACCTAATATTTTAGTCCCTGTTGCTTCTTGTGTACCATTTTTATTTTTTGCTCCAGGATCAAAGAGGACATTTTTAATATTACTTATTCCATGACCAGGAAGTAAATTTATGGTTAACATATTGTTAATCTCTCCTTTGTTATATTGATAATTTAATATTGCAATAAAAAATGAAGGTTCTTTCTAAAACCTTCAAATTGTCTTGGTGTATTATCTTTTCTACCATATATAATATGAAAATTTATATGGCAACTTTCACATAAAGTTACTCCATTATTAATATCAAACCTATATTGCGGATAATTGCCATAATTATATTTATGATGTGCATTAAGTTTTCCACCTACTTGACCACAAACTTGACAAGTATAATTATCTTCCTCATATATTTTCTTTCTCCATTCTCTATATTCTTTTTGTGAATATCTAGAAATCAATCTATCTTCATCTGTTTTATTTTGATTCCAGTTAGGATGATTTTCTCTACTTCTTTTTTCAATACCACAATATTTACAACCTTGACCATTTAATAAATTAGCTAATCTAATACTTTGAATTTTATCAGGATGATTAATGCAATAACATTTCATTGGGATTGAAGATTTTTTATAATCATATTCTAATAATATTAAATCATTGGATAAATATATACTTTCAACATACGTCAAAGGTAACTTTTGTCTTTTAGATTGTTTTTCTCCTGCACAATATTCACAATTATCTTTATTTAATTCTGCACTATGATACGAAGTTTCTTGAATACCTTTTGATTTATGTTTATTACAAATATATTTTAAATTTTTAGTAGAAGCATTTTTATATTCGTTTTCTGTAGTTAGTAATTCATAATTTTTATTTTTAAATAATTCAATAATTATATTAAAATCTAATCGTTGACTTTGAACACATTTCTCAGCAAATTCTTTTATTTGCATAGTACATTCTACCCCATATTTAATTTTATTAGATTCTTTTATTTTTATACTTCTACATTTTTTACAACAATCTTTATTAATTAATTGATTTTGTTTATTATTATAAGTATAAAAATCTTGATCGATTAAAGTTTGAATGCCTTTTTCTAAACAATAATCACAAAGAGTTAAAATACTTGTTTTAGAACCTTTTGCTAAATCTTCTACTTTTACTAAAAATTCATCTCCTGCTTTGGTAAATATATATCCTATAGGTTCATAATATTTTCTATTACTATAACTCCACTTAATTTTAACCCAATCACTAATTAACATATAATACTCTCCCTTCACTTTAAAAATTTTACAAAATAAAAAAGAACTAAATTTTTGGTTTAGTCCTTTTCCACTCAATTAGATATTTATTTAATTGTTCATTATCAATAAATAACCAAAACATTTTATGACTATTTGGATTTAACCCTACAAGTTTATATTTCAATCCTTTGGACGTTAAATAATTACGTAAATTTAAACTATAACAAGGGAATAATTGAATATCTTGATTCATATAATATACCTCACAATTATATTAATAATCTAGTTCACTAATTTACTTGATTGATGCATAAACGTATAAATAGTAACTGCACCAGAAATTAATGCTGTAAAAATTGCCCCCACTGTTATTATGGTTTGTGTTTTTACTTTGCCTTTATTTTCTGTTTCGCTAATTTTTACTTTAGTATCTTTTTCTATTAATCTACTAACCAAATCTTTTTGACTATCAATTAATTCTTTTTGAAAATTTTGTAATGTTATAGAATTTTCTAAGATACTCTTCTTAGTATCTACCTGATTAGACTCGATGTTACTTAATTTAACTGACATCTCTGCTGATTGTATTAATATCTTAGTTGTAATATCCTCTAATTTTGTAACTCTATAATCAATTTTTTCCAATTGTTTTTCATGTTGATCTAAAATCACATCTACAGTATCCAAATCAATAGGTGGCATATTCTCAACATCTCCTTCCGAAAATTTATCATCTCCATCACAAAAATTCTTAAAATTATTTTCATAATCATTCATAAAACAATTGACACTCCTCTCATTATGTTATATACTAATAGTTACACACAATAATACTCTTACTATTATTGCTGTTATGAGGTATGGTGTATGAGAGTGGTACACCATATCTTTCAAATACATAATAATTTAATACATTAAACATTAAAATTTAACGATCTAACACAATTCAATAAGATATTAACTTTAGAATCCCTATAAATCATTCGCGAGAGCCTACGAGCACCAGTGATGTATTTATGGGGGTTCTAATTAAATTATTTATATAGAAGATACATTCACCTACCTCCTGAAAATACATATTATTGATTTAATAAAAAGAGAAGTAGAACATAAATACTTCTCTTTTTATTTTAATATTTTTACTTTATACTATTAATCTTATATGCAAAATACTACAATTATCAAAAAATGTAAAACTCACAAACCCTTTAAAATCAACACTTTGTGAAATCTAAGATCGTAATAAAAGGTTTGTTTGGTTTGATGTTGTGTAGAATAATTAATATAATATTTTATTAAATAGAGTAGTTAATTAATAAAAATTAACTACTCTATTTATTTTTTGTATTATATTAAGTTTTTTAAATTATTTAATTTAGACAATATTAAGTTATACTATTTATAGCGAAATCAATATTCAGTTGTTATTAAGTTGTACTTACCGAACTAAAGCCACCACGTTGGCCTGGTAAACTAGTATGTTGCGTTAGAGTCATTGTTGTTCGGGTTTTCCGCACCTTTAGTTGATTAAGAACGGAGTTAAATCATCAAAGCTAAAAGTAGAGTATTGGATACTATTGTCATTAAAATATTGACGTACTTTATCAACAAAAGTCCAAGGCTGCTCAATATCCACACCTTCTTGTGATAACGCCCATTCAACAGCTTGTACGGTTTCATTTGGCATTAATTAGGCACCCCCCACAATGTAATAGTTATAGAACCTGCCGTTGGAGCAACAGTTGCCTTTGCTTTAAGCTTGAACGGATACGCACCAGGCGCACCTAATGGAGGCAATTCCGTTTTTGTTAACAATAAACTCCTAGATGTATAATTTAATACTGTATGCTCTATATAAGTATTGGCAGGGGTAACAAAATTTGTATTAGTATTTAATGGTGTTAGAACCAGAGCAACATTATGACCAGCGTTATCCAGAGAATTAACAACCAATAAGTATAACTCTCTATATTTAGCTAGTGTCGCCACTGAAATAAGAGCACTTAAGTTTTCTGCTGTATCTACAATTGCCACTGAACTAAATAGTGTCGTTACTAACTCGCTGATTTTGGGTGCTACAATCAATTCTCCTTTTGCGTTTGTACGCAAAGGAGACAAATCACCGTCAGTATAGGCCGGATCAGTAACAACATATTTACCAGCTACAAAATTTGCCTTTAGTGGCACTGCTACATCCGGTGTTCCCTCAACATTACTACCAGTTAGTTGGACACTCTTCTCAGAATTAACTAATGGACTTACTTTACCAATTACAGTAATACTACCACTAGCGTAACCACTAACTCTTGCACGTACAGATTTTATAGTAGCAACTTTTACTTCATACAACCCTACTGTAGTAGTCGTACTACCATTTGTACCATCATTCTTAGTTGCTACTATAGGATACCAATTTGTATCATCAATTGAACCTTCAAAATTAATAGTTCCAACAAAAGTACCTCTAATTTCTAATACAGCAGTTGCATAATCATTTACATCTAAATTTGTTCCATTGCCATCTGCTACAGCAGCATTTTGCATTGTTAAATTTGCAGGGGAATAACCACCTGTAATTTTAGATTCACTAATAACTCTTAAACCTTTTGATGTTAGATCTTTAAATGTACTTAATAGATCCCCAAAAGGAAATTGTCCCATGATATAACCTCCTTTAATTTTTTATTATTTGTATAAATTAAAAACTGGTGTTCTCAGTTAAGACACCAGTAATTGACAAATGTTTATTATTATTTATATTAATATTACTTGCAGATTGATTTAATTGTGGTGTTATTAAATTTCCATGTGAATCAATTCTAAAAGTATTTACATTTGAATAGGATATTGTCAAACTAAATAGATAACTAAAAAATGTATCAAATTCATTTGTAGTATCAAAAACATATGTATCATCTAATAAAGTAGTATCATCTATTATTTCATTATCATCAAATGAAGTCTCTGTTGTATATAATTGTCCTGCAATATGTAAATTTCCATTTCTAAATAAACGTGCAATAACTGCCATATTATTATCACCTACTTTTTAATTTGGTATTATTTCTATATCTAAGGAATCAGTTGTTGAGTTGTATTTTATTTTAAATCTATTATTAAAAATTATGGACCCAATTATATTATTATCACCTTGTTTATTAACAAAATCATCATATTCATTGTCTAATCTATTTTTTAAAGTTGAATATGTAATACCTGTTGGAGCAGAAGTTCTACTATCAACAATTTCTGCATCACCAGAACCAGAATTTAAAACTAAATTATCTACTCTTTGTGTTATTTCATTAGCAAAATCCTCAACGTTATCGGAAGTGTATAAGTTATTTTCGTTTTGTAATTGTGTGCGTTTCGCCATTATATAAACGATCCCACGACCGAAATATTGTGCTACTGTTATTGTTTGACTTTCAAGTGAAGAATCAAAAAAAACATATCCTGTCTCGTAGTCAACTTTATAGTATGATGTTCCGGTTATTGCTTGATTTATATCTATCTCATATTTAGATGTTATTGATACTTTATAAAAAGAATCTGGAACATTTTTTAACATAATTCGATTATTTACAATTTTATGTTGTTCATTTAATCTTTGAATTGATATTTTATTTCCATTATCATCAGTGAACCAGAGTATTTGAAAAAATTCGTTGTATGGAGAAAATATTGACAATTTAAATCACATCCTTTGTTTATGATTTTTATATTATATTATTAATATCTTATATAATTATTATATTTTCTCTTTATCATCTACTCCTTTCTCTTTAACTATTGATTCTTTAATTGGATTATTTAACGCATTTAACACTTCATTAATGGCGACAACCTCTCGGAATCCCACATAACTTACTTTGTCTAAAAATACTAATATATTATTTTTAACTTGATCACTAATTTCGTATAGCATATTTTATATCTCCTTTTATTTTTAATTTATATTATTATTGTTTTGATATTTAAATAATTATTTTACCAATCTATTCTATAGCATTCAAACAACTAACCAAAGCATTTAAATCACTTGCCAGTAAATCATCTGCATCATTTGGATCTACCACATCACTAATACCTAATCTTGTTGAAAATAATCCCACAGAATTCATTGGGTATATTGCATTACGTGCTTCATTAAGATTACTTGCATAAAAAAATCCTCCACTACTTAATATAGTAAAGGAAATAGTAGATAGTCCTTTATATTGTCTGAATTCATTTATTCTTATACATAAAGCATTCCATTCTGTAGCAGTTAAATTTGTTGCAGGATCACCTTGAACTTTTGGTGTAGTCCAACTAAAATTATCTGGTCTACTAGTAGTTGTTACATATAAATCATTAGACCAATAAACACTATCTAATGCTACACTATTATATGTATAATATGTTCTTGCATTAAATTTATATTGTAATCCAGCAGATAAATTTGTCCATGTAACTATTCTAGTTCCACTTTGATAACTAGCATAAGTAATATCTTTATATGCAGGGACTATTCCATTTTGATAAGCATAAACTCTTATATAATCCCAATTACCAGTCATTCCATCAGCAACTCTTACGTCTATTGTATCATTTGTAGTAGCAGGATTAGTTAAATCACCTGGTGATTTTGCAGTTGTTGTTCCTGAATACTCTATAGTATATTCTGAACTACCTGTACTATTATCTCCCTTGACAGATAAATCATATGTCACACCATATTCTAATCCTGATAGTGTATATGTCGTTCCAGAAATATTCGGTACAGTATAATAAACTTCACTATCATGACGTTTGTATCTTAAAGTGTAAGATGTTGCATAAGTTGATACACCCCAAGATAAACTTAAACTTCCTTCACCTCTTGAAGTAATTATTGGGGCAGAAGAAGGTGTTTCTGGTGCTAATGCATTTGTTGTTATATTAATGGTTGCACCATTAGTTAAACAAAATACTTGTGTTACTCCATCTCCACCTAATACCCACGATCTAGCATACAAAGAATATTGTGTACCTGAAGTCAATCCAGTAAATGTTACTTGACCTTCAGGTGAAGTTTCTATTGAAGATTGTGTTCCAGAAGGAGAGATATATACAATATCACCCTCTGCCAAACCATCAACTAAATCTACTTGTACAGTAATTGAATTATCTGTTTTGCTAACCATAGATAAAGTAGGAGGTTTAGGAGCGATCGTAGCTAATGCTATCAATGTTTCAACACTTTGCCCATCCATTCCAAACGCACCAACTTGCAATTTGTACGTATAACCATATTCTAACAATAAATTATTATAATATGTATTTGTACCACATTCTACATTTCTAAATAATTTATATAAATCAGATTCTGTAGTTTTTGGATAATATAATACATAATTTTCTGCATTTGTTACACTAGGCCAAGATATAGTATGAAAACCTCTGTCTATCCTATAATCATACGTTGGATAAGTATTTGATGGAAACGTACCTAAAACATCTAATTCTGCCATTACCATACCAGAACCATATTCATTAGAACTACCAATATATTGACATAATGATAATAACTTACTAACTAATGATGAACGTGAGTATGATGGATATTTTTCTTTTAAACATGCTAAATGACCAACTACGCTTGCAGTTGCGAATGATGTACCATAACCAGTACCATATCCAGAATAATAAGTGCTATTTACATCATTTCCTGGTGCTACTAAATCAAGACCAGTACCATAATTAGAAAAATAAGAGCGTACTCTAGGATTATAATCAACTGAACCAACAGCTACACAAGAATAGTCATACGCAGGACAACTAACCGTAGATTTAGCTACCCAATCCCATGTGTCAGATAGTGTTCCGTTACCAGAACAAGATACAACTATTATTCCTGCATTGTACGCACGTCTGCAAGCATCTATTATTAATTGATTCTCTTCTGATGTAAAAGAATCAGGCATTGATATAGAAAAGTTTATAATATCAACATTTTTACTTATAGCCCAATCTACACCATTAATTACATCATCTAAATATCCCATTGCATCACTATCTAATACTTTTGCAATATATAATTGAACGTCAGGGGCAATACCAATAAAACCAACATCATTATCTTGCCCTGCTATTATGCCAGCAATAAATGTACCATGCCAACCATCATCATATTGTGAAGATTGACTATTTACGTAATCTACAAATTCATACGCTGTTGGTAAATCTTCATGATATCTAAGTCCAGTATCAACAATTGCAACTTTAACACCATTACCTGAATAACGACCATAATATCTATCTGCTACTTTTGTTTCATTATAACCCCAATCAGAATTTACATAAGCACCGCCACATTTACTTACTGGTCTAATATTTTTTATTTTTTCATGCTTAGTTAATTTTTCTACTTGTTCATCTGTTAATTCAGCAGACATTAATTCTGATATTTTATCAAAATCATGTCTTATTTTACCGTTAAAAGATTTGACTAATTCTGGATTAGATTTTTCATGAAATTCTATGAAGTATCTTTTTGTTTTTATTAGATTATTATTTTGGTCTATATTATTATTTTTATTTATATAAAATCACATCCTTCCAGATAAAATATAAAGACCCCCTATTAAAGAGGTCTTAATTGTTAAAAATATTTAAATTTTAATTAGTTAATAATATATCCGACATTAATAGACATATACCAACATTCTTTGTCAAAGGAAACACCTCCCAACTGTCGAATAAATATAGAGAAGGGAGGTGATAACTAACTATGGATATTAAAGTTAATATGAAATTTCAATGTAAAAATTGCAATGAAATTATCAATCATAATTATACACAACAAGATTTATTAAACCATAAAAGTCTTAATTTAACTTGTCAAAAATGTGGAACAACTAATAATGTTGAAACTTCTTATTTAATTGATAAAGCAAAAGAAGAAGCAATAAAAGAAATTAAGAAAAATTTTAAAACAAGGTAAATAAAATAATATGTTAGAGTATTATACTAACACCTAATTTATCAACAATTTGTCCTACTGTAAATCCAGCAGTAATCATTTGTTGGATTTCTTTTTTATTTTGTTTGTTTAAGGTTACGTTGCATAGGATATTGAGCATGATAAAAATATTCACCTCCTTTCTTTGTTTTATTTTTAATCAAACTTATTGCTTTCAGTTTATTATATAAATATTATAATTAACATAAAAATATAGGGTGATATTTCACACCCTATAAATTTAATTATCATCCATTAAAACCTCAACACATCTATCACACAATTTCTTACAAATCCAATCCCCATCATACACACTTCCATATTGTCCCTGTTGATTAATATACCAAATCTGTTCATCCTCACTAAAAACGTATCCACACTTATCGCACTTAATAGGAACTGGTCTACGTTCTGCACAACAAATTGATAAAATCTTATTTCCAGATTCACCATATTTAATGTCTATAACTGTCGTGTATAAATCATCAGTAAGATTAGTTATTTCTATTACTTCTTCCAAAGGTATGTATATTCTACAATCGGTGTCTATTTCATCCATCAATACTAAATCATTATCGTAAATATCATAATTAAAATCCTGATAGGTAAAAGTAATTCTTGATCCTCTAGTGGTGATTTCTACTTTGTGGTTAACGAATTGATTGAGATAATTAAGATTAAGGTTTGAAATAGGATCTTGAATAAAGTTTAACATAATAAAAACCTCCATAATTTAATATTTATAAGGAATATTAACCCTATAAACATATTATAGAGGTTTTAATTTGTTATTACAATGTTCACCCAATGTGATAACAAAGCATATAATGGATTTATTTACTACTATCTTAGAATAACACTTATTTGCATAGAATTACTCTTTATTTTCATTTAACCTTTCATTTAATCTATATTCTAACAAAATCATTTTTTCTTTAAGAGTTTGAATGTCTTTAGAAATATTTGCTTCTGGATTATAATATTCTGACAAAAATTCTTTTACAGAACCTACATTCTCTTGAGTTGAATTTTCATGCATCTCTTGTACAATCATTTGCCTAATATAATCTGAAACAGTAGCCCCTTTGTTTTCAACAAACTTAGTAAACTGTTCTTTTAATTCTGCACCTATTCTAACAACTATCTTATCATCCTTGTTCTTTGTTTTGTTTTTAGTTTTGTTTAATAAAGATTTATTAAGTAAAAATTCATTTTCATTATATTCATCCATAAAATCACGCTCCCAACATATATTATACTATAAGTGAATATGTATCGGTAGGTGAATGTTTAGTAATATTATAGTACAATATATGAGGAAGAATGTCAAGAAATGAGCATCTAAATATTTATATTATTATTCTAATTAAATATTTTGAATATAAACATATACTTTGCCATCCGCATAATCATCTACATATTTATTAGTGGAGATTATAGTATCTTTAACTATATAATCATCTTCCAAATATATCCTATTAACTTTAAAACCATTCTAATTTTATATCATTATCAAATATTTTATTAAACAATTCATTTAAGTTTATTTCATAAATAGTTACAACTTCTTCTTTTTCTTCATCAATAATATTAAGATTAAAAGTTTCATTTAAAACATCTATATCCATTCCTACTGAATTATCTTTATTTTCATTTATTAAATCTTTTATATTTTCAATTAGTTTATTATTCATATTTTATGCTACCTCATTTAAAATTTTTAATAATATTTTATGTATTATTAGGTAGTTTTAAAACTACCTAATAATACTATCTTAAACATCTATTATATTTTTATTCTCATCATCATCTTTAGTTTCAGCATATCGTCTATCAAATAAAGATTCAAAATGTTCCCAATTATCACTTAATTTCATAATAGTAATAACCGAAGCTAAGTGTTTATCTAAATGAGAAATACCAATATTTTCGGTTAAAAATTGATGGAATTTATATTTTCTATAAAACTTACTCTCATTAGATTTATTTTTAACTAAAGGATTTTTATTCCTTAATTCATCTAATACTGCCTCTGGCAATACATCATAAACATATTTGTTAGTATATTGACCAACTAGCGGTGATTTAGCATTGCCTTTATATTCCCATCCTTTAAGTCTAAACATTTCCTTATAAAATTCTAATGGAAATCTTCTAGTCCAAGGTAAGAATTCTTCTCTTACATATAAAGATAATAATTTTTGTAATTCATCACGCTCACGCTCTTCCTGATATCCAGTGGCTTCATCAATAAGTGAAATTATACCAATTTTAGATAAAGAACGAATAAGAATTTCTGTTGCTAAAGCAGTAGGTTTTTGATTAGGAGTTAATACACCATCTTGTCTAGCTTGTAAGTATACATCACAAATAATAGGTAAAATTTCTGCTCTATATCCATTCAATATACTTTTATTCTTTGCAGTATATTTTATTGAAAACTCGGTCCCCCTCATTAAAAGCCTTATTTATATAGGGTTTGAGGTTATTTGCATCTATAAAACTAGGCATGTTGGTCACTCTATTTTCTTCTTTACTTTTACCTTTCCGTACTTTATCAAATGCACTAAACATAGCTTTATTTGATAAAATTCTAGTGCCATCTTCTAAAACTGCACAAGTCAGCACTTTCTCTCCAATAGTTATTTTACCAAAGTGTGTTGCTTTTAAAATCTTTTCTTCTTCCATGTTTTTCATAACACTCTCCTTTAATATATTTTTATTTTCAATAATATAATACTATAAAGGAGAGTGAAAGTCAACATATTTATTTTAGTATTTTATAAATAATTAATAAAAATAATATTATTATTTTACTAATTTAATACTTGCAATACTTTATTGCCTATGGTAAAATATAACCAAAACTAAAAAGGAGAGTGAATATTCATGAAAAAAATAAAGCAATTAAAAAAACTAATTATGCTTGCTGTAATCCCAACAACTATTCTATTCAACGCTTCATTTGCTTTTGCAGATACAACAATAAATAAGTTACAATTAATGTTTGATCAAATAAAAACTAATCCTGAATTTCAAAATGGTCAATTGTATATCAACGCAAAATTTGTTACACAATCTGGATTAGTGTTAGAATGGAATAGTGAGACAAATAGTTTTGTTTTTGGTGGAGGTGGTACAGTGAGTGATCCTGTTGTGGTTACGCCTCCTGCTACTACGCCTACGCTAATTGTTGATGAACAAACAACGGATATTAACCTTTTAAAAAATACCGTAGAATATAACGGAAATACTTATTATAAAATAAGAGATTTAATTATTAAATACGATATGTCTATGAATGATATAAAATTTAATTCTGGTCAAAATACAATTGTATTTACAAAAACAAATAAAAGTTTAAATCTAAATGACAAATCAAATATTATTCTTAAAAATGGAATTATATATATAAAAGAATCTACATTTATTAATTGTAAATAATTTTTAATAATAGTATCTATATATTATTTACATAGATACTATTATTATCTTCCATATAATTACCATCGTATAATTCAATAATATTTTTTATAGGAACATATAGCATACCACCATAAAACATATAACCTATATTATTGTAATTAATATTATTAAATAATATTGAATTATTGTATATTATTAATTCTTTATTATTCTTAATTATAGAAATATATTTATTATCAATATTAAATTTAACATCTATAGCTTTATTTATATTTAAAATATTACACATATCTATAATGTTTATGTAAATAATATTATTTAACAAAATTATAACTTTAGATAAATTTATAATATTATTATTTAAATATATAGAAGTATTTATTATCATATTAAATATTCTCTCCTTTTAACCAAGTTTTGCAACCACGTTTAATCCAGTAATTGGCGCATTTGTAAAATCTATTGATGCCTCACTAAAATCCCATTCTCCTGCACAACTAACTGTTCCATAACCTTGATTGCCAATTATCATACCATATCCCGAAGGATTATAAAGAACAGTATTTATTACATTATCTTCTATTCTAAATATATTAGCTGAACTATGATACATATTAATATCTGCCCAACCTGAACTTAATTCAACTCTTGTATTTCCTGTATTTGCTGTTCTGATTGTTAATCCTTGTAAAATACCTGCACTTATATAACTTGCATTAATATATAACTGCCCACTATCCATGAATAATCCTGGTAGAGTACCATTATTTGTTAATGTATTAAATACTGATGTTTGATTATTTGCTACTGCTCCAACTTCACTAGCAGTAGGAGTCCATGTGTTAGGTCTTGCATTTACATCAGCAGCAACTGCACCTGTTTTATCTACTTTACTCCAAGTAATACTTGCTAAATGATCCATAATTAAATTACCATTTTCATCAAAATAACTTCTTGCAGTTACACCTTTATTTATATTAATATTTACTAGATTATTTAATCCAGAAGAACTTATTTTACCATCAATTTCATCTAATATATCTATGCCTGCAATTTTTAATGTCCCTGTAATATCAACATTTCCAGAAATAGTCGCTCCTGTAGCACTTAAAACACCTGTTGGAGTTACTGAAAAAGTATCTCCAATTTGTATTTTTCCTGATAAAAGTAAATTACCATCTGTATCAATTTTTAATTGATCTACAGCATTACTCCAAACATTGCCTAATCCTTCTTCGCCTAACAAAATTGTTGGACGATTTTGAATTTTAATACCTTCAATAGCATTAAGAACACTTCTTACTTTATTTGAATATGTTCCTATACCACCTAAAGTTACTGTTAATCCTGTTCCATTAACACTTGGATCAAATTTAAATCCATTACTATATGATACCCCTTGTTGTATGCTATTATTTGCTGTTGCTTGTGCTGAATTCCAATTTGATACAGATGTTGGGTTTATTTGTGATTCTGGTATGCCTCCGTTTGTAATTTCTAGTGCTAGGCCGGAAATTTTTACGCCTGAAGAGTCTACTGTGAATGTTTTATTACCTAATTCATCTGAAGCATCAATTTGTACATTTACACCAGCTAAAATTTTGCCAAACAAATATTCGGAATGAATTTTTCCAGGTGTGATTGCTAGTTTAGCAGTATTCCAATTGTCATCTGTCATACACAAAACATTATTAATAATCCTCATTTGTTCATTTGGATTAGTTATATCAGTTAAAGAAATTCCACGTTCAGAAATTATTACATCTTGATTTTTTCCAGCTAAAACATTATTTTTTGCACTATCTAAGGCATTATTTATTATATTAGCAATTTGATTAGAATTATCCTCTGATTTATTCCATTTAGATTTTGAATAATCGACAGTTGTTCCAGCAGTTATCGCATTTTTCAATAAATCATTCATATATTGATTTGGATCATCAATGCTATCTTTGTTAGAAAAATTTAATTTTAGACTATAATTATCAACATCATGAGAGTAACCAATCAATCTAACTTGTATATAAAAATTGAATTTACTATGCTCAATATTTAAAATATCCCCTAGTATAAAACGCTTCCAATCACGTTGACAAGTTACTGATTGTGTGAAATCAATTGAATCTATATCAAAAGTAATTGGCGGTTGGTTGATTTTGGAAAAAATATTAGGAATCTCATTCCATAAATCTTCTGCTGTTTCATAATTAGTATCTGTCCAAGTTTTTTCACGTACAAAAAAATCTAAATCAATTAATTGCTCTGATGTAAAATTATTAGTTTTTTTTATTGATTCCCTCAATGTTGAAATATTATTATAAACAGCATTTATCTGATTTTGAATTGCTGTTATTTCTAATTCTTTATTATCAATTTCAATTTCTTTATTTGCTTTTTGAGTATTTAAATCAGTTAAACTATTTCCATTTTTTATCGCAATATCTATATTATCTTGGATCACAGACAAATCTATAGTGAGTTGGGATAATTCATTGGTTTTAATAGTTAACTGACTTTCAAAATTATCTATTTCAGATAAATAACCATTAAATTCTCCTGTCTTTGTTTCTAATAAAGATTCATATGCATTTAAACTATCAATTAAACTTTGAGACATATAATTTGTATTTTTATAAAAACTAAAATCCTCAATGAAGCTACTTCCTGATGGATTTATAGAGTTAACCGAAATATCATTATTACCGAAAACAAAAAGACGAGTTATAATCTCATCATGATCTATTTGTCTTTCAAATGTTTTAATATAATTTTCTTCTGATAGGTAAAGTCCAGAATTTTTACCTATATTTTCAATTTTCTTTGCATGTATTTTTTTATTTACAGTATCAAATATAAAAACACATCCAAAAGATTTTTGAACTGTATTTACAAGAAAACCTAATATAGTTTCTTCAGTTACATCGAATAGTCGAAATTTATTAAGTAATTCTGCATCAATATCACCAATAGTCCAAGACGTTAATGTAGATATATAGTTTAGTACACCTATTTGGAATCCTTCAGTATCTATTTCATTAGTTAAACTATATAATTTTCTTGATAATAAATTATATCCTCTAATTATTTTATTATTTAACTCGTATTCAAGTGAATATGCTAAAATTTCTTTTACTTCTTTATCATTATCACTTTCTTTAGGTTTAACAATAAAGAAATATTTTTCATCAATTATATTTTCATCATATATTTTTTTACAATGAATTAAATAATCGCCTTTAACTAAATCCCATAATTTATTTTTTTCTTTTTTCCCATTATTCATTATATAAAATGGAATATTAAAAGATATTTCATCTGTTGTTGGAAATTTTCCTTCATATTTTAAACCATAAATACTTTCTAACATTTGTATTGGTTCTTTGTTTGATTTACAAAGTGTTAATTGATATTCGTACTTTAAATTTTCATTAATATCAAACATTATTCCACCACCTTTTAAATAGCAATTGGATATTGCATCTGTGTTTTAATTAAACATTTACCTGTTACCACAATATTATTTATACCATAATTTAACCTTAACCAATTTCTGTTAAAGTCTTTCAACCTATAGATACTAGGAACATCAGTTTCTATTTGTTTTAATTGATTATGCACATAAATAGTCTCATTAACTTGTAAGTTTGAAAATGTAAATTCTCTACCACCATCAGAATAATTTTGAAGTGAAATAATACCACCTTCTAATGATTCAATCCATATTTCAGGATAATAATATTTTACGATATTGCTTTTATTTACCATAGTTATAGTTTGAGTAGTTGTATTGTTAGATAAATCATAATTAGTGCTAAGAACCGGACTCCATGCCCAAGGACTATCACAGCGGAAAGTGAGTTCAATTAATCTTTGAACATTCCCAACTAGTATTTTTTCAGGGTCATCTACTATAATGCAGTTATAAATTATTTGAGAATGATCTTCGCTAATAAATTGTTTATATTCATCTTGGAACAACCAACGAACTATTTCTACTTTAGTATCATAATCCCATTCTTCTTCTCTATACATAGTTAATTTAAAATAAAGAGGATTTTCATCTATACCAAAAAAGAAAGGAATAGGATTATTACGAACTTTTTCTTCGTTTATAGTACGTTCTACAGCAAAAGGAGCATTTTTTGTAGAAGTATCTAATGATGCTAAATATAATCCAAATTCCGAAGATACTTTATCATTAAATTTAAAAGTTGTGTTTGTGAACAATAAGTTTCACCACCTTTATTAAGAGAATTAGGAGAGTGTAGCAATTTACACTCTCCTAAATATTCCACTCATATTTAAATTTTTCTTTTGTATTTCTGCCACTTTATTTGCTGTTTTATTAACCAAATCCTCTAATTGTGGCATAACTGCTCTGTCTACATTACCATTAATAGTTAATAAACTATCAATTTTTAATCCACCAGCACCTTGCGGTTGAAGATTAAATGAAGGTAAAGTAAAACTAGATACCATATTTTGTAACATTGGAACGAAATTATCAATTCCTCGTTTACTTAATACTACTTCACCATTAAGTAATTTAGATATTTGTTCATTCTGACCTTTATTAAATAATTTATCTATAATATTTGCTATTCTTGATCCTTTTACACTTCCACCAACTACATCTCCCTCATGGTAAACATTACTATCATACCAACTTTTAGCAGAAGTATAGTCCATACCTTGTAATAAACTTTTAATATTATCTGGAATTTGATCATAATATATTTTTGCTTCATTTTCAGCATCTCTCATCATCTGTTGATTACCAGTTTCATATCCTTGTTGCCACATTTTCTTATCGTAAATTATATTATTAATCTGTGATTTCCAAGGATAATACTGACTATGATTGCTAGAATTATTCGAACCAGAATTATTACTCGATGAACCACTACTACCACCAATATCAGCACCACTAGCATCATTAAAACTTTGCAATGCAGATAAAGCATTTTTAATTTGATTAATAAAATTAGTTTGTATATTAGTACCTAAACTTTTAAATTTAGAACTTGCAATACTTTCAAAATTAGATAATTCATTTTGAATATTACTGAAATTGCCTTTAATAATATCCTCTCTAATTTGAGCAAACTTTCTCTCGTCATTTATCAAGTTTTCATAATACTTTTCAGTAATCTCTTTTTGATCATCCAAATTATCTTTTATAGTGTCATACTTATCATCTTCTGAATCTTTTTTTGCATCATTGTCTTTCTTATATGCATCCAATTGATCCTCAAGATTTTCTTTCCTTAACTCTCTTGAACGATTTGTCTGTAATTCTTCAATTTCTTCCTGCTTACTTGTTAATTCTTTTTGTAAATCAATTCTTTTAGCATTTGCTTCGTGTCTATCATCTAATGCTAATACGTCTATTTTCTTTTTAATTTCTGCTTCTTCTTTTTGTAGTTTAGTTAAATCTTTAGTATAATCTTCTTGATTTGCTTGCTTATCTAATAGGGCTAATTTTTCATTGATAGAATCCTCATATTGTTTCGTTTCGTCTTCAATATTTTTTATTGCTTGCTCATGACGATCTTCTTCTGCTTTAATTTGTTCATCTATAGCATCTAAAGCATAATCTTTCTGTTTTTCATATGTGTCTTTGTATATTGATATAATATCGTCTGCTATAGATATTTTTTTATTATATAGTGCTTTTTCATTGTCTATTATTTCTTTAGTTGTATCTGAAATTGCTCTTTGTAATTCCTCATATCTCAATGTTCCAACAAGAGTATCAGCTAATTCTTTCTGATATATTACTTGTTTTGCTTTAAGAGCAGATGCTATATTAGTATATTGAATAACTTCATCTTTTAAAGCGTTATTATATTCTATACTACCTTTTTCATTCATTTCTTGTTGTGCTTGAGAAATAGATATTATGTTGTTATATTTATCAATTTTATATGTTAATTCTTCAACTTCACTAGATGTTATTTCTGCTTGCTTATCAATAATTTCTTTTTGCTTATTCCACCATTCAGCAGATAATGCTTTTCTTTTTTCTATTGTTTCATTTAAGAATTGCTCATCTTTAAACGTACCTTCTATAATACCTTTTTTCATGTTTTCAATAGCTTGATCCATTTGTTTAGCTTGTTCTGCTAATTGTTTCTGAATACCTATTGTGCTATTTTTTTGTATGTCTAATTGTTCTCTATATTTAGGAGATGACTTAGACATACTTTCAGAAAACATTTTAGAGAAATTACTTTTCTGCTCAAATTCATTAATGATGTTATCCGACTCTGACCATAAATCTGTGTACCATTCTTTAGAGTTTTCAGCAAATTTCTTTTCTAATTCTAATATCTTAGCATTGATTTCTTCTTGATGTTTAATACGATCTTCTGCTAGTTTTTCATATGTTAGATTTGAATTAGAGGAGGATGTTACTAGTGATGTACCTTCACCAGATAAATATCTTGCTCCAGCATAATAATCACTTCTTGAAGATAGTGTTGATGTTCTTACATTTAAACCAGTACGAGGTGCTTCAATAAATTTATCATTGCCCATATATATTCCAACATGTGCTAAATTATTGAAGAATACTAAATCTCCAGGTTGTAACTCATTTTGTTTTAATCCTTTAATTGGTGCTTGTTTATATTGATCATATGTTACTCTAGGAACACTTACTCCTTCTTCTCTATATGCTTGTTGTACTAATCCTGAACAATCTACACCAATTTTAAGATCGTTACCTCCCCATTTATAAGGAGTGCCTAATGAATCTAATGCAATATCTAATATACCTTTTGCTTTACCTGTTGATGTAGGAGTATATACATTAGAATTAGAAGAAGCAGATGTACTATTTAATCCACTTCTTTGTTGCTTTAAATATTCGATCTGCTCCTTTATTTTTAAGTTTTCAGCATGTAGGGAATCTCTACGTGCTTTAGAACCTTTAATCATATTAGAAGTGGTGTCCTCTAAGGATTTAAGAGCATTGTCGTATGACTTGATATTATTTGTTACTTTTTCCCATGCTAGAGATTCTGCTGATTTTGCTTCTGATGTGGAGTTTGATGAATCTGCACTATCTTTAGTTGATTGAGTTAAATCTGATATTGAACTACTTAAAGCATCATCAATACTCGCTATACTATCATATGCTTCTTTTAATATATTTTTTTCTTCTTTGTATTTATTACGCAATGCATTTAATTTAGTAGAATTAGGACTTTTTATTTCCCCTAATAATATATCAACACCACTAGAATATGGTGTATTTTTCCCTTGCATTCTATCTAAAGTATTTTGTACTTGTGCTTCAGATAAATAATCTGTGTCAATTTTAGCATTATTTAATGCTTGTAATGCTGTTATCTCTCCACTAAGGGATTTTATTATACCTAAACTTGTCTTAATTTGATCTTGAAGTTTTCCTCTATTGCTTATAATTTGTCTTTTTGTTGCTTTTTCATTCTCATCTGCTGTTTTCTTTTGTTGCTGTGCTTCTTTCCTTATTGCTTCAATAACTTTATTAGATATGGTTATAGTATCGCCTTTAGCATCTATTAAATGTGGATAACTTTGAGTTAATATTGCAGTTATATCATTTAATTTCTTTTGTTCTTCTGCTGTTAAATTACTCTTATTACTTAATTCTTGATATGTATCAATTAATTTAACATTATTATCGGCAACTTTTGTTTGATTACTAGCTTGATCTATCAATGTTTTTTGATATTCTGTTGAATTATCTTTTGCATTACCTATACTTCCTGATAATTCGTCTTGTTTTTCTTTTATTGCTTCTAAAACTTCATCTACTGTATGATATTGCGTAATATTTATTCCCATTTGTGCTGCCAAATCTTTTAATTCTTTTGATAAATCTTTTACTGATGCTGATTGAAACCCAAAAGCACCAGACCTATGTTCTTGATTTATTTCTTGAAGTTTATTTTTTAATTCATCTAATTTTTTAACAGTCGCATCAATATCATTAATATCTTGTAATGATGTTTGACCAATTTTATTTGTTTTTTCAAGAATTTCATCTAATTTTTTCTTAGTTTCTTCATATGTTCTATTTAATTGCTCTTGTTCTTCTCTTACTTGCTTTAAATGTCCCAAGAACATAGGGATAGCAGTAATTGCAACAATTATCCATGTTAAAGGATTTTTTAACATTGCTTTAGAAAAAGCAATTAAACTTACAGTTGCCCCTTTAATCATATTGCCAAGCATAGTATAAGATATTGCTAGTCTATGATTTAATGGTATAGCAGTAGCTACAAGATTATTTCTTAAAATCCAATTAGTATATTCTAATTTTATTTTAGGGATTAAAAGAATTAATGCTGTTCCTAAAATAGATGTTGCTGTTACTACTCCATTATAATTTTGTGTAAGTTCTGTAAAACCATTTATATATTGAGCAATAACACCTAATACAGCAATCATAGCACCTTTTACACCTGATTCACCTAAAGCATAAGAAAATTCCTGAAATGCTGCTTTATTAAGATTTATTTTACTTTCCAATGAATTTAAATGTTTATAATTTTCTTCAATTGCTGAACCTAAAGATGTTTGTGCTGTAGCGGTTGCATCTGTCACGATGTTCCAGTTGTCAAATAATGCCATTAATCTCGTTATGTGATGACGGCCTGATAGTGCTTCTGCAGTAGCGGTTCTCTCTGCTCTAGACATAGCATCCCATTTGGTCGCAACAGATTGGTAAATGGAATTTAATGGAAGAAGATTACCTGTAACATCTTTAACAGCAATTCCTAAAGATACAAGTTGTTCTTGTGTTTTATCCATATTTATCCTAGAAAATACAGTTTTTAACATATTTCCTATTTGATTTCCAGATTCCCGTGTGGCTGTTTGTATGGCTGTAGTATAACCGATCAAGCTATTTATATCAACCCCATACTGTTGTGCTGCCTCACCAGCTTTGTTTATCGATTGCGCTAGACCTATACTCGTCACAGCAAAGTTATTATCAACTTCGTTTAATTTGTCGATTATTGTCGAACTTTTTTCTGCTTCAATATTAAACTGTGCTAATGCTCCAGTAAGATAATTAGCCATTTCACTTGTTTTTAAGCCAGTTACGTTAGCACCTAACATCGCTGTTCTTGCTAATTCTACTGCTTGAATTGCTTCAAAACCTTGTTTTGCAAACTCTATTTCAGCATCTAACGCTTCTGTAAGCGATCTTGCCATTTTATTAGCACTCTCAGCAGTATCTTCCATTAATTTAGACCAATCAGTATTATTATCTAATACTTTACTTAATTCGGTTAATTTTGTATCGATTTCTATTATTTCTTTACCCATTTGCTTTAATCCATTAATAAATCCATATACTAAACCAGTAGCTCCTGCCCAAAGCTGTATTTTTTGCAAGGCAGTCTTAAATGCAGAACCTACATCCCATGTTCTAGTCATTAAATCTTTCATGGATTCACTAAATTTATGTGTTTCACCAGTTAATTTATTAACATAAGCAGTTACATTTGTTATTTTAGAACCATCTCTTAGTCTTTGTGTTACTTTTATGTATTTTTCAGTTTCTTGAATATTGGCCTCTAATAATTTTTTACCATGCATAATAGATTGATTATAATAATTTTGAGCGTTAGTAGCACCATGTACGGCATTTTGCATTTTGGGATATTGTTCAAAATTAAAACCTCTAGAATCTTTACTAGCGATTCTAGTTTGATCGTAAACCCTTTTAATTGCATTTTCTAATCTAGATAATCTTTCCAAATCTTTATCTGAAACTACTTGACCAGATATATTTTTTTGTTGCATACTATTTATTAATGTTTTATATCTATTTAATGCTTTCTCTAAAGGTGCTAATTGTTCTGGAGATAGATTATTAAATTTTACACCCAACCCTAATGCATTTTGTGTTTTAGTATTGAGTTGTTTATTTATTCTTTCTTGATTTACAATAAATTTTTGTTGTTCTGCTTCTCTAAGTTTAATTCCTCTTAAATATTCGGCATTTTCTTGATCTATTAATTTAACACTTGTTTGATGTAATCTTAGTTTTTCTTCTGCTGTTTGTCTTAGAGATTTTATATAATTTTGTTCACTTTTTTCTCTTTCTTTTTGCTCTTGTTGTAGTAATTTAACACTATCTTGAATTTGTTTTTGCTTTATTTTTTGGGCATCTTGTTCAGCTTTTTCTCTAAGTTTAACACCTCTGAGATATTCAGCATTTTCAGCATTAAAATCAGTACCTTTTATTTTTTGACTATTAGTATAATATTTTAATCTTGCTTCTGCTTCTTGACGCATTAATTTAACATTATTTTGAGTAGTTATTTGTTGTTGTTTTTGCTCTTGTTGCATTTGTTTAACTCTATTTTGAATATATTTTTGTCTATTTTTTTCTGATTCTAAATCTGCTTTTTCTCTTAATTTTACTCCACGCAAATATTCCTTATTATTATCATCAAATGCTTTCTGTTGTACTTTATAATACGATTGATGATAATCATTTGACTGTTTAGCAATTTTTGCAGATTCCCTTGCTAATTTCATCTGTTCTTTTAAAGCATCAGCATTTTTCTTAGCACCAAAATCACTATCTGTTCTATAAATATTTTCTTGATTTGGTCTAGAAGTGACAGTAGTTTTAACTCCAGTTTGAGAATTTAGATAAGTTTGATCTTGTCTTAATGGATCTCCATTGGCTTTTTTTAATTTAACAGTTCTAATTAATTTACCATATTCACTATTTAACTTCTCAACTGCATCAGTTTCTTTATTAATATTATTTACTACTTGAGATGATGCAGATTGCTGTTTAGTAATTTTATTTTTATCTATAATTTCAGTAGTTTTTTGTATTACTTCACCATTTTTCTTTACTGTTTCTGTATATTTTTTTACAGTACCATCTAATTCTTTAACAATTTGAGTATTTTGTGTTGATACTGGTGCTTGTATATTACCAGATTTACCTAAATTAATATTTTTTAAATTAACACTTGCTTCAATTCTTGCAGATAATAATTTATTTATTTTATTAACAATATCTGATATATTAGCAGTAGTGGGGAGTTTGATAGTAGGAGCAATTGTTATTTTATTTAGTTTTTGCTGAAGTGTCTGAATAAGTTTATCTGTTTCTGTGACTATGTTTGATTTGGAATTATTTTCGATCAAGATTTTTAAATATATAGCAAGATCGTTTTGATTTGACATTTATTTTACCAACTCCTTTATATTAAAAATAAAAAAGAGTTGGTACTTAACCAACTCTTAAAACTCATTAAATTTAATTTTATTCAAATCAACATCAAAATTAGTTTCATTTCCATTAATAACAATAGTGAATTGGAAATTCTTTACATCCCTTAAATCAGAAATATTAAAATAAGAAATACATCCACCAATATAAGCAGGATCAGGGAAATATTCAGATGTATTAGAAAATTGTTGACTACTACTATCTGTAGGATAGATTATTTTATCACCAATTTTAATAACTATTGTAGAATTTTTCATAAAATCAGGTTCATTACCATAAAGAAAACAACAAATAGCAAATATATCCTTAGTTTCACAATATTTGTTTTTAGCATTTTCTAAATTATAATCTTGATAATTTTGAATATTTTTCAACGCATCTAATGTTACTTCAAAATAAGGAGTAAATATTACTATATATCCATTAGTACCACCAAGATCAATTTTATTCTCATTTAATAAATTTCCTTGTTTCCCTTTATAAGTTTTAGCAAGTTCAATTAAACTTTGTAATTTTTCATCTAAAATTTTGCTGTTTTCAGGTTGATCATTTATTGTATTGTCTATATTATTTGCATTTGATTGAAGTGTATTATTAGGACTACAACCACATAAAAATAATAAAATTAGTAAAAGTAATAAATATATATAATTTGTTTTATTAAACATGAATACTATACCTCCCTTATTAAAATTTATTCCATTATATATAATTCTAGGAGGTTTATGCAACTATTTTTTCATAATTAATAATAAAACTAATCATATTTTCTAACTTAGTTTTAATTCCCTCACATTGATTTTTTAAATCATCTGGATAAAAATCTATAAAATAAATATCACTATTATTCTTATAAAATTGATTTTTTCTCTTAGTTTTTTCTTTATAATTAATAAATATTTTATTAATATGATATTCATTATACATGCCGTAATATTCAATATAAATGTTTTTATTTAACTTAACTTTTTTATTATTTATATCTAAATATTCAATTACAAAATCAGGACAGTACTTATTGTCTTCATGATCTTCTGGAAGTATAAAGATATATTTTCCACTTCTAGTAGTCCCAATTGCTTTTAAATATTTAAATTTTAAATAATATTTAATATGTTCATAAACTGTTTTTTCTGATAAACTATTTAAAATAATACCATCTCTAGCAGTTGTCATTCCAAAATCTTCTGGAATCCAATAATTACGATACTCAGGGAAAGAATTACAACACCATTCATAAAAACTAGAAAATCTCTTTTTATTTATTTGTTGAATAAATTTAGGATAATAAACCTTAAAAAACGCATAATTTATGTATTTTGGTATATCTAAAATTGGTTTTTCAATTATATCACTTAATCTATAAATAATAAATTCTCTTAGCATTTTTATTAAAGATTTTTCGTTATTTTTATTATATTGATGCCATTCCCATTCAAATAAAAGAAAATTTTCTTTTATTTCTGGATAAGTTTCTACTAATAAGTCATAAAGCGAACCAAATTGAGCATAATTAAATATTAATTTAGAAACATTTTCTGATTTAAAATAATTATATGTCCATTCTTTTAATTTATCTGTATTATAAATATATGATAAAATATTTTCTTTACATTCATATTCGCAATAATACTTTATTCTTTCAATTCTATTTTCTTTTACAGACCAAAATCTAGTTGGCATTTCTTCAAAATCCCATTTAATTATTGGCCTATTATAAATTGGATGAAGTATATTATTTCTCTTACAATACCAAATAATCATATCTATTCGTGATTTTCCTTGATTATGAAATCTAATAGCCATCATTGCACTCATTTTATTATCATAAGTATAAGTAATTCCTTTTGATAATAAATTCAATATAGATAAATTATTATTGTTTATCCATGTTTTAATAATGTTATTCATTTCATCCTCGGTATAAATATCTTTATGTATATCTTTTTCTACAATATTTAATTTTGGAAAACATTTTTGCAATGTAGATAATTTTCCTCCAAGTTTATAAATAGACATATCAATTCTATATTCTTCAAATTGTTTTTGTCCTAATAAATTAAGGTCACATATTTGTTCTTTAGCGATTAAAGTTAATTTATTAGTTATTACATATTTAATAATTTTAATAATATTATATTCTTCATAACAAAATTCAGGCATATATCTTAAATTATTTTGTAAATATGTATCATACCATAAAAAAATATTATATTTCTCATTTAATGAAATATTATTTTTCTTACAAAATTCATTGAGGTTTTGTTCATGTGCTATTTTTAATTCACAATCTTTACATATATATTTTAAACCAAATTTTTGTGCTTCATTTTTATAAAAATTATCTTCTATAAATTCTTTGACTTCTCCACATTTTATACATTTTATTTTATTAGGTTTTATATAAATAGCATTATAATATTGACCATCAATAATATTTTTAAAAACATCAACATCAATTTCTTCTGAAAAATCATATACAGGAATAATGTATTTATATAATTGTTTTAAATTATTTTCTTTAAAGTATTTATAAAATTGTGTTCTACATATATAGCCATTAATATTACTTAAATCTTTTTCTCCAGGAAACCGTTTTTCAATTTCACAAAATTTAATTACTTCATTAACTAATGTCTTGCCTCTATCATTTAATTTATTATATTCTTCTGTTAATTTATATATTTTATCTTTTAAAATCATAGGAACACATTGAGTATTTATTTTAAACGTATAATTATATTTAAGCATTTCTTCTTTAGAAAAATTCTCTCTGTACATTGCTTTGAATATACTAGCATAACTATCTTTAAATTTAACAGATTGTAAACCCATTAAATTGTATTCATCTAATAAATTTTTAAAACCAAAAGTTCCAGCATAATTTATATTGTCTATATCTTTATCTTCTAATAATTTATTTTTAAACCATTTTAATGCTATATTAATGTTTTCTTCTGTCCAAGATGTAGTAGATGATCTTAATTCCCAAGGCATAATATTTAACTCTGGAAACGATCTATTTAAATAGTCAAATAACTTAAACTTTTTTAAACCTAATAAACCACCTAATCCATTTTCCTTAAATGTTTTTATAGAAAAGTTTTCACAAATATTATTCCTATTCCATTTTAATATATTGTTTATCATATATTTTATTAAAACAAGAATATATTTATCATTGTTATATATTCCATTAGTAAATACCTTTATTTCATTATTTAATAATGATTTATACATAAATATTATTTCATCATCAGTTAAAGAATTAATAATATCTTTCATTCTTAGTTTAAATCTTTTAATTAATATTTTTACTTCATTAAAGTTTAATTTAAATTCTTTTTGTAATTGTTCTATAGACATATATCTAAACTTTATTTTAAAGTCTTTTTCAATATTTTTAAAATATTCTTCTCTAATATTACTTTCAAATTTATATGTACCATTTTTTCTTAAAATACTAATACACTTTTTACACTTAGAATTATATCCGTATTTGCCACCTTTTTGTTCACTATAGAACCAATCATGTGCTGGTAAATTTCTACCACAATTACTACAAATTTTAAAATTAATTTCTGGTTCGTGCTTTAAAACATAATCAATTACTTCTTGAACTTCTCTAGTTATCTCACTCATAATCACAAAACCTCCTGAAGTTTATATTTATAATATTAATCTAACAATAACTCCTATCCTGATTAAAAAAACAAACAGGAAGAGAGGTTCAGGAATACCTCTCTTATTAGTAGGTTAATTACTCCTACCTATCCCTATATATTTATATTATCAATCAACAATAATCAAACTCAACCCAAATCATCCCAATCAACCAACTAACATACAACTAAACATAACCTCATAATCCGTCCTAAACCCATCAAATCTAATCTCAAACACAATCTTATCCTCACTACCAAACAACTCATACTCATTATGTATTCCAACCAAATCATCTTTATCAATCCTAAACCAACTATCATTTTCTCCACTTTCACCAAAAGTAATCTCATTAACACTATGTTCCCATTGAAAATTCTCAATATAAAATGGTATTGAAATATTGCCAATTACATTAATAGTTACTGGATTACCTTTAAAAGTATCAAACAATCTCTCCATTTTAAACAAGTTAATTCTCATAAAATAAACATTCCTTTATACTTAATATTGCAAAGGAAAATGTATCCTTTACTTAATCATTAGTATAAAGGAATTTACTTGGGTATACAAATCTGTTAACCCATTATATTCGGTTAAATAACTATATTATGGTCACATATCATCTAATAACTAATATTTGCATAGAATATTTCTATTTTTAATATTTCTATCCATAATTATCCTATCTTATATATCTTTACTATTCAAATAATCATTAATATACTTTTCCATCTCATAAATCTTTTGTTGAATACGTACTAATTCTAATATTAATTGTTCAGTTTCTTCTAAATTAGAATCATTAATTTTGTTTTTATATATCTTATCTTGAAGTATTTCTCTATCACGAAGTAATTGTCTCAATATATTAATTGAATCTAAATATTCGGGTTGTTCCTTATCTAAAAACAAAGTAATAATATCTCTAACAAAATCTGAAACATTTTTACCTTTTTTCTTCGCTGTATATTCAATACGCTTTTTCAATCCTGGTGATACTCTTATTATTAATTTATCATCTTTTGTTGACATGTTTAATCACACTCCTATCCACATATTATTATACACTACATATATGTAATTATCAAAAATGAGAAGATAGAAGTAGAGATAGAAGTAATTTTGTAATTATATAATAACATATATCTATAGCAATGTCAACTATATTTATTTTAGTATTCTAATAATTTTTATAATTAATTAATAAAAAACACACATAAAAAAGAGAGGACATAAAAAATCCTCTCTAAATAAATACTAATATTGTATTCTTTATTAATTAATCACTAATCAAATCAACTAATCCGGCCATCAGTTAGCCTTATTAAACAAACCTTCACCACTTTTCACATATTCTTTAACCAACTCATAAATCATATCAACTCCATTTGATTTAACACGAGTTGATGTCCGTTTAAACTCATTATTTTCTCCTTCATTAATAGTCACACTAGTTGTTTGAAAATAATTTTCATAATCTTTATTAGGATGATTTAAATATTTATCTTTAGATTTATTCTTTGACAAAATTCCTTTTTCTCTCAATAATTGAGTTAGTTTTATTACAGTTATTTTCAAATTTATTCCATCATCTTCACACCAAGTAGAAATTATTTTTGCTGTATCAGTAAATGTATGCGTAGAATTAGTTTTAAGAAATCTATCATATTTTTCTACTTTAGGTGCTTGTATTACTAATTTATTTTCTGCTTCTAATCTTTTTTCTTTTTCTAATTTTAATTCTGTAAGTAATTTTATGCCAAATTCTGGTGTAGAAATCATTTTATCTAATACATCATCTACTATGTATGCACCATGCTTACGAATAGAAGGTATAACATCATCAAAAATCCATCTTTCAAATTTTTCTGCTGAAGGCAATTTACTTCCAATTATAAGTCTATAAATATCACCTTCTGGAATAAGATTTACTTCTATTCCATTAACTTTTAACCCGTTACATTTTGTAACGCCTTTACATTTCCTTGATAAAGTAGTTCTCCAACTACCTTCTGAATATCCTAATGCTTTTAATACATCATTTGCAACAGCATAAGGTATATCATCAATTTTAATAGTTCTTACTTCTCCAAATTCTTCATTATCAAAAATCATTAAATTATTTTCCATATACTTATCATAATCTCCTTTTATTTTAATTTATTTTTATATAGTTATATATTTATTTTACTATTCTAATACCTATTCTAAATTTTATTTTACATTAACCAATAAAACTATATAAAGGACTGTCCCTAATTTTCACATCAACACCACCTTTTTATGTATTCGTATAATATATATTATGTATGTTTGTTTTATGTTAATTAAATTATATAATACAAAAATAATAATGTCAACATGAAAATAAGGATTATGGAGATTATTTATGAAAATATTTTATTTATTTTATTTTATTTTATGATTTTTATAATTTCACAAACCATTGATTTTATTGACTTTGTAAAATTGAAAAACAACATAAAATGTGTGTTTGGTGGTGATTTAATTATTATGTCTTATTACTATTTTTATTCATTAATTCTTTAATTTTATCACGTACTTGTGCTTTACTTATAGGTTTGATATAACTAGAACGTGTAGTCTCAGTCGATTTATGATTTCCCATCTCAGCAGCTAAAGAAAGATCTCCAGTTTTCTCATAAATACTATTTAATGCACTCTTACGTACACAATGTGAATGGAAATCTTCTAATCCAATAATAGTACCTATTGATGTAATTCTTCGTTGAAGAGATCCCTTACTCATTTTACGGTATACTTTACCATAGTAACTTATAAATAAAGCATCTACTTCAAGATTATCTATTTCTTTTCTTTTTTCAAACCATTCTTGAATCAATAATAATGTTTCTTCTGATATAGCGACTTCTACTATATATCCTCGTTTTTCCCTTATATTGGTAAATACACAATTATCCATATCTAAATCACTAATTTTAAGTTTCTCAACAGCACCAATTCTATTAGCACTATCCAACATTACCTCAAAAAGAAGTTTATCAATTATATCAAATTTCTTTTGATCTTTTAAACCTTCACGAATCTGTTCTACTTGTTCATCAGTTAAAAAATAAGAATTGATTATCTTTTCTTCGTTAGCACCTTTCATTCTATCTAATTTCTTATCAAAAGGATGCCTATCAATTAAACCACGTTTCATAGACCACAAATAAAATGAAGACACAGCAGCAATTTTATTATTGATAGTTTTTTTATTATTTTTTAAAGTATCTTGACAAAAACTAATAAAACTTTCCATTATATCTACTGCATCAATAAATAATTCTTCAGAATATAAATCTATATTCTCCCATTCTTCAGAAAGGAAAACTAAGAATTGCATAAAATTATCTTTATAAACCTTAAAAGTGCTGTCTTCAACATCTTTATTTTTAATAATATTAGACTTAAGATATTTTTGATATTTTACAATATTATTTGGATTTATCTTATCTTTTCGTTCTTTAGTAAAGTATTTAACTTTAGTAATTTTAGAATTAGCCATTCAAAACCACATCCTTAATTTTTTTTATTTATTTTATCTATCTAACAAATTTGCAAACTTTATTACACAGAAATGTTTACTATAGCATTATGATAAAAAATTTATGATAAACATCTATCTGTAATAAAATAAAAAAGAGTAATAGAAATTAATCTACTACTCTCAATAATTATTTTATTAACTTGTTATTTTATTAAATTATTAATAATATGAAATAGAATCTCTTAGTCAAAACTAAGTATGTATTAATCCCTACTTATATCTATCCTACTCATTTTCACCTTTCTTTTTCTTTTCTTTAACAGGTTTAACTTCTAAATCTGCAATAGCGTCTAATAATTCTTTACCCTCTTTAAATTTAATTTTATTCTTTGCTGGAATATCAATTTTTTCTAAATGATTTTTTGGATTATGACCTTTTCTAGCTTTTTTACCTACAATATCCCAATTACCAAATCCCACTAATTGTACTTTTTCACCTTTCCCTAAAGCCGTTTGAATACCTTTTAAAGTTGATAAAATTGCTTTCTCTGCATCTTTCTTAGTCATTTCTGCATCTTGTGCTACAAAAGTAATTAATTCTGGTTTGTTCATGATTCATTTCTCCTTTTATTTTATATTTTTTAATTCCTCGAATGTTGTTTTCCGAGGTTAAATGTATTATATAATTATATTAGTATTCTGTCAACACTATTTTTAAATATTTTTGATTTATTTTAGGGAATTTGAGAATTGTTTTTTGAATAGTATTATTATTATTCCTCATTCGTCATATTTGTCGAGCGAGTAGGGGAAGATATTATTTATTATTATTTAACCACATCTCCTAATCTCTTCTTCAAAGCATTTCTCAAAACTTCAATATGACTATTACTATTTTTTATATCTTTCTTTGTTTCTGCAATAAAATCTCTTGGTTCGTTCCAAGGTTGACTTTTACTTCCATAACCATACTCAATATTATATGCTAATGATTTACTTAAATCTATATCTCCATAACCTCCATGATTGGAAGCAAAATCATGATTAAAATCTGCATTATCTTTTACTTCTAATATTCCATCATTAATTAAAGTAGAACTCATTTGTTTAATATCTCCAAGTGAACCATTTTCAAGATTCCTACGTTTATATTCAATTGGATTAGGATAGGCAAGATAAACATCTGATGTAACATGACTACTAATTTTATTTTTAATATGAGATGCTACCTCTTTCGAAAGAGAATCATTGATTTGTTTTCTTATTTTGCTTTCGATGGCTTGTAATTGGGATTGCAAACTGGCGATTTTATTTCACCTACCTTTATAATAAAAATATAATTTAATATTTGCTAAATAAATATGTTTGTCAACATATTTATTTTAGTATTTTATCAATAAGAGTGAGATTTTTATATATAATTTTCTCACTCTTATAATATGTATTTACTCTGGATCAGTGATTTCTATTTTATTAACTATTTCTTCAACTACTTCATCAACAGCATCTCCATCTACTTTCCAAATATTTTCATCTTCACCTACAACATCTTTAACTTCAACATCCTCGCCAATCCTAAACCCATCAATAATATTCTTCAAATTCTCAATATTTTTATCATCCTTCATAAACTCACCTATATTTTTTGAGAATTTAATAACATATTCATTTACTTTTTCAATTTCACTCTCTGGAAAAGAATTTATCAACATTTCATAAATTCCCAAATCTAAAAGTGCATTCAACAGACGAATTTGATACTCGAAGTCATCTGTTTTAGCGATCTCTAAATCTGTGAAATATTTAATCAATAAGAACATGAAATAACTTGTTTTAATAGATTCACTCAAATCTTTATAGTTATCATGATTATTTAAACTTTCTAGAAACATTTCTTGTATCACTGTATTTCTAAATTTTTGATCTACCAACACTTCATAATTTTTGTTTCCAATTGTGATGACTACTTTTTTCTGTGAGAATTCCTTTGAGTATGCTTCTAAAATTACCGATGAATTTAATTTGTTTATTTTTGCCATGATAGGATACCTCCGTTTATTTTATTTGTTTATATTGGTATTTTATTTATTTTTTAATTCTTTTTCTTTCTTTCTCTTTTTACGTCCTTTTGCAATAACTTCAATATCACACCATCCTTCATTTTCTTCATTACCATCAATTTTGCTATAATTTATTACTTTTAAAATTTTATCAGGATATTTATAATCAAACATCTTTCTCTTAATTACAAAATCACTAGTAGTCATCCCTTTTGTGTCGAAAATTATTACATCCCCATTTTCATATTCTACTTCAAAATCTGCTATGTAATTAATCGCTAAAATTTTCTTTCCATATTTCTCATATTTATCTTGCAATAAAAATTTTGGTTGAAGTTTAATATTTTTAACTATTCCTTTTTCTTGTTGAGAGAGAAGATAAACATAGAATTTATATTCAAGATCACTAGAAAACGTATAACCATTTAAAGTTCTTTTTTCTTTTGCAGACTTACTTGTGTTTACGTTGAATTTTGATTTTGCCATCAATACACCTCTTTAAATTAATTAATTTTAAAACAAAAATAACTACCCTAAAATATAAGGTAGTTATCTCTAATCTAAAAAACATAAATCCAATAAAATCAACACTTTCCGAATACTAAAATCGTGATGAAATTACGTTTTTATTTTAATATTATATTGCAAATAATAAAGAGTAGGTGAAAGGTATAAACCATTTCCTACTCTTAATTACCATATCTAAAACATCTATATTTTATAAATTATTATCAGTTCTACGCTGTACGGTTCCATATATAAGTTACAATATATGGCTGTAAGTTATTGTGAGGTTGGTCATTACCAGCTACAGATGTTTGTTCGCTGTCAGCAGTCTTATAAAGTGCTCCTCTAGCCCCACCGTCAGCATAAATTATCCTTTCGCCATCTCCTGGATATATTGTATGGCTGTGGCTCGGCATTTCCGCATCGGTCAGTGTATGAGTTTTAGCACCGCCAGTTTTACCTACTGTGTTAAATTCTGTCTGTGAAGGGTCTATACCAACAATAGTCCTACCAACACCATAAGATACCCAAGTTCCAACACCTAGATATGTTGCAGGATTGGCTGGATTTGTTGTGATAAGAATATGACCTACGGGGTATATTTTATCAACCAAACCATCAATAGATAAACCAGAATCAGCTACAGTATCTCCAGTAGTTCCACTCCAAGTTACAACATTCCCATTTACACTTGTAGTAATCTTTTTAACTTGAGCATCATTAGTTACATTGCTTAGTCCAACATCGGTTTTAGTTAAGGTTACTGCACCAGTTCTACCTGCAACAGAAGAAACACTCTCGTCATTATCAACTTTATCCCATGTAGTCCCATTTGATACAATCCAGTCACCAACACTCCAGGAAGTAATACCATCTATATTTGTTGTCCCTGCTACAGATACTTTATAATAATACCCTTTATTACCAGAGGATGCAGTAGGAATAATAGGAGTATTTGTGCTTGCATTCCAAACCCCCTGATAACTCAGACCACCTAATATTGCTGGAGGTATTTGAGAAGTTGACAATATACCACTAGCATCTAATGTTGCCACACCGTTTGCAATACCCATTTCAGAACGTTTCACTTGAGCATCATTTGTAACGCTATCTAATCCAACTGCTATATTCCCGTTTTTATCTGGTAAATTATAAACTCTTGTATTACCAGTAGTTATACCTGAAACATCAAATTTTGCATTTTTAGTATTATCAGTAGAATCTTTTAATAACGTGGAACTTTTAATTGAATTAAATTCTACATTATTAGTTGTATTTATTGGTTGATTAGAATGATAATAATACCCTAATCCACCACCTTGAAGTTCTGTTAATCCATCATGTGATGTTACAATAGAAGGAGCAAATTTTGTATCAAAAGCACTATCTATTTGTGTAGCAATATCAGTACCTTTTAATACAATTATTCTACCTATTAGCATACCATTTTTAGAAAATATAGAAGGAATATTATTAGGTAATTGAGATGCTTTTGCTGCATTAAGATCATAATCATCATTGCCAAGAAATACAACAATTTCTCTTTGGTTACCAATCATACGAAAAATCCAATTTACAGAATAATTTCCATCTGTTAAAGTTGCTAATCCCATTCCTGTATTATATTGAGTATTATTATATTGAGTAATAGCAGAATCAACCCATGTACCTGTTTCATCTGTATATAGCATTTTGCAAATATCAACAGAAGAATCAACTGCATCCATTGAATTTCTATAAACACCTTGCCATACAGTACCAGAAGAAACAATTATAGTACGTACTGCTGGTGTTGCAGATTCACCTAAATTTAAACCTGACTCTCTAGAAAAACGGTCTGTTCTTATTAATCTATCATGTATTTTATTTGGTAAACCATTTCCGGGGGCATCCCAGTCTACGTGTGAAAAATAATCCCCATCTCTTATAACTGTATAAATTGGTACTATATTTGACCAATTAAATTGTGTTAAATCTGTAATAACACGTAATATAGGAGAGTCATTATTATAATCAGCACAAATATAAGATGTAATATTTTCTGCTATTGAAAGTGTTGTTTCGGATATTATATGTTCTGTTATTACACCGATATATTCAGCATTGTGAAATAATCTATATGTACCATCCCCTATAGTTACTGTACCCAATCCTGTGTTATATGTTATTGTTGGTTTTATTACTGTTCCTGATGATATAAATGTTGTTGAACTATTAGAGGTATTATCAATAGCTTGAGAAGCTAATGCTCTAGCATAGGCATCAACTTTATTATTAGTAATAGGCATTTAAATTCACCACCTTTCTATGCATAATCTATATAAATTGTCCTGACCATCGTAACTTTGTATTTGCCAAATTCATAACTTGAATACTTGATATACTCTCAAAATTATATTCTCTTGATTCATTTGCTGGAATATATAGGATAAAGTTATCAATATTTATTTTTAAAGGTGTATTTTCTGCTTCAATGAATAGACTATTGAGATTGCATTTGTTACCATTTGCGTCTATGAAATTTATAATTTGATTGTTTGATGTTAATATAAACCAAGGATCATAATTTGCATCACCTATTTTGTTTGCTGGAATGCTAGAAATGTAACCTGCATGAAAAATTGTACCAATCGACATTTTGATTACCTCCTTTATGGAAAGTTATGGAATTGTTGTTAGAAGATTTGCTTAGTTTATCGAGTGATTTATTGTGAGATTTGTTGAAATGTTGTGATATTATGATGTTATACAAAAATAAAAACCCTTATATTTAAAGGGTTTGTGGGATCGTATATTATTATAAAAGCGAAATTTTGTGTTGAAATAGGTAAAAATAAAATAGGGAGGGAAAGAGGCTGTTATCCTCTAAATCCCACCCTTTTTAAATTACTTCAATATCTAAACTTTCTAAATTCTCATTTAATTTAATTTTAAACTTATTACCAAAAACAATTGAATTGTCTGGAATAATACTTAAATCTTCCGACTTACTAAATTTATCATTGATTAAATTATCATAATATGCACCTGTTTTACCATTTAATTTACCTGCATCTTCAGCATAATCTACATAATTATTTCCATTTACATCGAATATACCTTTCAATGAATTTATGATAACTTTGTCTGTATTAGAAGGATATGAAATTGGTTCAGGAGGTATATAATTTCCGTATATATCTTCCCAGGATCTTCCATCGTAAGGTGAAAAATAAGCTGTTACTAAATTTACATCTAAAATTTGTTCAATTCCGTTGTTAGATATTTTACATACTCCATTTTGAACCACTACCGTATAAATTGTATTTATATTTATCCCTTTAGGTGGTACAGCAGGATGTGTATATTTAATAACAACATTTTCTACTAACTGTAGGACGATGGATGTTACGTTTTTAACGTAGGAGTATTCGGTTCCTGTCCATTCATAAATTCTATTAAAATCTTCAGTTATATATAAAGTATCACTAGATTGACCGGAAGTTGGTAAATCAGCATAAGAATCTATAAATAATGTAGTTGTTATTCCAGTTAAAGTTTGATATACTGAACCGTCCCAATAAAATACTTGATTATCACTTTTTTGATAATAAATTGTGTCGGTTCTACCTGAACTTGGTTTTGTTTCTGTAGTTTCAAACACAATTAATTGTTTATTATTAGGAGATTTTATTTGGATTAATATTGAATTCATTTACCATTATCGACCTCCTTGCATGTTTATTATACTAGGTAATAAAACTTATTACCTAGTATAATAAATTATTTTTTTTGTATTTCAAGTTTTTTCTTATTTTCTTCTAAATCCTCAAAGTCCCAATCAATAGGACTAAACAAAACTTTAATCATGTCTAAATCCAATTCCTCTTTCAATTCATCTAATTCATATAATTTTTTTAAATCATATTTCATAGCTGCTGGATGAGTATATTTTAAATATTTTTTTATCATATTACATCTCCAATCTTATTTTAAAAATTTATATATTGTTTCTATTTATTAAAATTGCATCTAATATTTTTTCAATCTTATCAAAATCATAATACCAAATTTCAAGTAATTTTATATTATGGTTTTTAGCGTATTCACGTTTACGTTTATCGTGTTCTAACTGTTTTTTAAATTGTTCTTCAGCATATTTTTTACCTTTTCCTTGAAAATCTATAGGCTTTTCATGTTGTATACCCTGAATTTCAATTAACAATTTATATTGCTGTAAATAAAAATCATATGATAAATTACCACCACCAAGACCAATAAGACCTTCAAATTCTTTTTGGGGTAAAAAATTTATATTATTACTTAATAAATAATTATTTGTTATTTCTTCTCCTTCTGAAAATTGACAATCAGGACAACGAAATTTATACTTATTTGAATTAGAAATATATCTTTTATAGTTATCATGTTTTCCTTCAGGGCATTTCCAATAAACTTTTTTATTAGAATTAGGTAAATAATCATAGGGAGATTTTTTATTTTTATCTGACCATAAATATAATAAATTATTTATTTCTAAATAACATCCTAAACTATCTAATTTATGTATTTTTTTACCGCTACAGTATGGACATCTATTTCCATTAATAAAATTATTACATGTAGTTGAATAATCATCATGATAATTTTTATCTTGACACTTAATCCATACAAATTTATTGCTATGATAATTAATCTCAAATGGATTAATTATATTTAAATTAGACCAATATTCTTCAATTGCATTTTCTCCAAAACTATTAATTAAATATTCACCAAAAGATATACCTTTTTTAAGTTTTGTTTTTGTTGCTTTTTTTACTGTTAAATATTTTATAGAACAATCTTTACAGTAATATTTTCCATTATTTTTAATCGAACGAACATAATTACTATATTGAATTTTTTTGATAATTTTATTATTGCATAATTCACAATCACAAATTACTTCTATTAATACTTTATTCCCCTCTCTTAAATCATTTATAGAAACTAAAAATTTATCCCCTAATTTTGTAAATAAGTAACCTTTAGATTTATACCATGTACAATTATTTCTTGCCCATGTTACTTCAACTTTTTTGCTAATTATCAAAATTTCACTCCTCCCGAATAGAATGAAATTAAATAGAGACTTTTATATTCTGGTATAAAAGTCTCTAATATATTACTTTTATTAAATCAACCTTAATAAAATTTACTCAATAATCTTGTTTTTACATACTTTCATCGTTCAATTTAACAATATCTACAAATTCTCTTTCTGCACTAGAATTAAGAATAGTATAACAATCACAATCAAATGCCAATTCAGTAGCAGCATCAGAAGCCATAGTTAATTCAAATTCAGGTTTGACTTTTGCCTTATGCACTTTAAAAGTCACTGGAATTTTCAAACCAGTTACATCATCATCTACTAAGCCACGACCAGTTATAGTAATAAATGAAGGGAAATCTGCTGCTGTTATTTTAATATTTTGAGCAGTTACCCCTGATGTATAATCATAAAAAGCTATAATTTTTGAACCTTCTGGACAAGAAGTAGCATTAAGTGTGATAGTAGCAGTTGCAATTGAGTATGTATTAGGGGTTGTACCAGGAGTCCCAACCGTTTGAATAGTTCCCAAATCTCTTTCACCACTTAGAATATATACTTTTAAAGTTCCTGCAAGTGGTGTATTAGAAAGAGTTATTGTGTTAGTTGCACTTACTGTTTTAATATCCTTTTTAGGTGCAGTTGTTGCACCAATAGTTACATCTTTACCAAGTTTCACAGCTAAAGCTTTAATATCTACAAGTGGCAAAACAGAATTAAACATACAATCCTTAGTATGATCTAAATCCATTATTTTATAATTTCCTTGCCCACCCCTTATAGGAAGTCTTTCAGCAGTAGTTTGTACTGTTGAACTTTTTGCATAATCTACTGAAAATAAAAAATCACCATAACCAGAAGTAGCATATTTAGATACATTGTAATCTAAAACTTCTTTAATTACGAAAGTATTACTCATATTAATTATTCCTCCTTTTAATTTTCATTTATTATTTTTGCACTATAATGTTTAACATTATTTTTTTTAATATATTCTTCTGTTGCATTTCCATATAAACAAGGAGTCCACATATCAATCATCATTAATCTTTTGAATTGATCTATTATTTGAAAATAATTTAATTGACCAATATTAGTAGGATTTATTGATGGATGCCTTGCAGAAACAGTAGAAGAAATTTCTAAAAAACCACTACCATCTTTATTTTTTATTTTTGCTTCTATTTCTTTTTTTAATTTTCTTGCTTTTTCCATCATTTCCGCAGCAATTTTATTTGCTGGTTTGTAATCATCATCTTTTTTATCATAATGATGAATAACACGTAAAACTTCCATGAATAAACTGATGTTATTTTCATTAATAAAATTATTATCATTAATATATAAACTATTATTTATGAATTGAATTTTTTCTGTTTCAAAAAAGAAACACATCATAGTAACAAACTCTTGAATATATTCTTCATTAGATAATATGGTAAAATAAAAATTGTTTTTATTATCTTCATATATTCCAATGTATTTATTAAAAAAATAAATATAAAGCATTAAGTTATCTTGCAAATCATCTATTTTTGGACATTTTATATATCCCATATCTTCAGATACAATTATTTTATAACCATGAAACGCATTAGTTTTTATGTATGATTTGATATTATCATCCATTTATGATGCACCTACTTAAAATCAGAGATTTCTAAACAACAAACATTCCCTAAATAGTCTTTATTAATAGTTAAATCTTCTGTTAATGAAATTATTGATTTTCCAATACCTAATTTTCTATTATTATTAAAAAGAATCCTTAATTGTTCATAAATATAATCATACCTATTACCAAAATCAGTTCTAACCAAACTTTGATGACATATGGTATAAAAATATATTTTACCATTTTGATATTTAACTCCATCGTAACTAAAACCTGTAAATTTCATCGTAATTATAGATTTTGTTTCAGTGATTATATCTGGATGAATACTATAAGGAAATATATAATTATATATTGCATCAGGAGGATTAATAGTAAGTGAGGGAGTAATAAAATCTGATTGATTAATAGTTAATGCTTTTAATAATTCAGTATTTTCAATCATTTTTCCAAGTATTATTCCTTTATAATCTGAAAATGTTTTTCCACTCAATTATACAACCTCCTTTAAAATAAATTTTTCAATCTAATATTCTTTTCAACAAATTCACCATTACTATTGTCAACTGCTCTTAGCACAATATAATAAACAGTTAAATTGGCAGTAATACTACATTGATCCGTATCAATAACATTCAACGTATAAGCATTTGTTGGCGTACTACCTAGAATAATACTAAAAGTAAATTCTGCACCTTCAACTAAAATTCCATTATTATATTTTTTTGTTATATAATTTTGAGAATAACCTTTAATAATATCAACACTACCTAACAATTCATAAGTTATATTATCTTGTGGCAATTCAATTATATTTATATTAATAGTATCAGAAACACTACTATCACTCACCAAACTAACAGTAATATCACAACTATCAATTACATCTTTTACTGTAATTAATCCATTTTCATCAACAGTTGCAACCAATTCATTACTATTTGTAAAAGTTAAAGGTGGAGTAGGGGAGATGAGTGTTCCGTTATCGAACACATTGATATTAAGTTGTAGGATAGTTGATTCTTGAATATCTACTGAATTTCCATTTAATATTGAAATAGTGTATATATGACTTTCCTGCACTTCCTGACTATATTCAATCTCCATTTTCAAAATTCCAGGTTCAACTATATCATTTATGTCTTTAATCTCATACGACTGTAAACCTATTTTATAAATCTCGCCTCGTTTTATTTGTCTTGTAATTTCGTTATTAGGAATTTTTAATATAATAGTAGTTGATGGACTTTCGATATATGTGGTTTGATCAGTATCTAAATTTATATTTGATTGTATTATACAAGGTATTTGATGTAGGATGTGGGACTGATCGTAGAAGTTTAATGTGTTGTTACTGCACCTAGTAATTATACCAACATTCGAAACTTGAGAAGTAGTATCTGTTTCAGTACATATCCATTTAGAACCATCAAAATCTACAATATCACCAATATTAATAGTTTCATCTGGATAACATAATAATCTTTTCTTATTTGGATTTTTTATAATAGAACTTTCTTCAACAATACGAACATCTCTATCAACATCATTAATTTTTACTAAATTATAACTTGTAGAATTTTTAAATTCAGTTGATATTGTATTTTTCATATTGTTTACATATAAACTTTTTCTATCTATTCCTCGTCTTGCTTGATAATCAGTCCACCAAGTCAATAAATATCAACCTCCTATAAATTTCTAACAAATTATAATTAGAATAGGGAGAGTAAAATATCTCCCTAATTTATTTTAATAATATATTAAAAATTTTTTTCTCTTAAACCAATAAATCTAAAAGCAGTAGGATTTGCAGCAGTTTTGTAATATAATTTATGAACATATACAGGGAAATTTTCTAAACTTTCTCCAGCTTTAAGAACTATTGTATTTCCATCTGCTACAACATTATCAATATTAAAAGTAATGTCTCCTACACCATCATTTTTTAAAAGTTTAATTTCATAACAATCAACTACAGTATTTAATTCTGCAACACCAGCGTTAGTAGAAAGAGTTACATATCCAGTTATATTAGCCATATTATTATTCCTCCTTATATTTTTATTTTATCATTTTATTAGACGGTAGCAATATAATACAAATATACATTCATTGCTCCATTACCTTCAGTTACAATGCTTGTAAAATCAGCATTGCCAGTTACGGTAATTCTAGGAGTAGAAGCAACAGCATTAAAACATGTATCCATTGGAGCACCAGAACCAACAGTTCCAGCAGCAAAAACAGATTGTGCTACACTTGCAGAAAATTTACCCAATGTACCATCAACACCAATTTTTATTACAGCAGATGTATCACCAGCAAATCCAGCAGAAACAATAGCCTTCCACCCAATTACAATCGCACCTGCTGGCAATTGTGAAGTAAAATCAATATAACCAGTAGTATCTAAATTATCAGTAAAATCTGCAATAGCACAAACTTTACTAATTACTGAAACTTTAGGTACAGCAAGAGTCAATGTACCATCATCAGCAAGTGTGGCATCTCCACTAACAGCAACAGATGCTAAATCAGTTCCATCTCCTATAAGAATTTGACCAGAAGTTTTTGCATCTAATTTACTAGTAGCATTAGCAACTCCACCAACAATAATAGAACCTCTAGTTAAACCATCAAGATTATTAATTTCAGCAGAAGTAGCTGTTAAAGCAACTCCACCAATTTTAGGTGCAGTAATATCTAAGGTATCAATTTTATTATTTGCATCTGTTATTACTGCTTTTGAAGCTACTACTGTTCCTGGTGTAATAGATTCAAAAACTTCTTCAGACGGGGTTTTGAATTTAAAAATATCACTCATAATTAACCTCCTTATTATATATTAATCAACCACCAGATTTATAAAATTTAGAATATAAATAACCATCATACAAATAATCATTTACTTTTAATTTTAATTCCTTATCATAGGTTAATTTCAATTTACTCATAGTACCTAATAAATCAGCAGGACTAAAAGTTTTAAAATCTTTATCTGTTAATCTTAATTTTAATAATTCACCATTGTTTATTTTTTCATCTAACCAAATTTTTCTCATATAATCTGCCAAAATCCACATCTCTTCTTCTGTCAAAGTGTTTGTAAATATCTCTAATTCATCATTTCTGATTAAAGATTGTTTACATTTTTTAAATAATGTTATAGCTTTAGACAGTGTTAATTTATTTTCTATTTTCATTTCTTCTTCATTTAAAGAAGTTAAATCAAAATCATCAATTTCATGCATGAATTTTTGAAAAATTAGATCATAGGAAATGCTCATATAATCACCTATTTATTCTTTTCTTGGTTTTGTTTATTGGCTTTTTCATCTTCTTTCATAAGAGAAATTTTTACCTTCGTTTCATTTTCAATAGTATTAACTACCGAACCTCTTAAATTATCATAATCAATAATTGCTAATTCAGCTAATAATTCTTTATTCCCATCTGGAAGTTTAGAAATTTCTTCTTTCAATTCTTCTGCTTCTAAACTTACTAACATACGTTTTAATTCAGAATGTAGTTTTATATCCTCATGTTTTAAATTTAAAATTCCCAATGAATCAAATACTTTTTTATCTGGAACATAAATATCTCCAGTTTGAATTAAATCACTAGTATATGCCATATTTTCTAATTCTACATAAGGCAATGAAGCAGGAGCAGCAATTTTCATTAGATTAATAGGTCTGCCATTTAATTGAATCCAATGAATTCTAGAATTAGAGTTGTTAATAATCCTAACTTTTATGTCTGGATCAATTGTGTTAATTGTATCTTTTGATTTTGCCATAAAAATAAATCATCCTTTGTTTTTAATTATTTTTAATATTATAAAAGGAGTGAAATAATCACTCCTTTTATAAGAATTAATTTATTAAATTATTTATATATGTAAAATAATAATATTAGAGGGTAGTGTTCCTGTACATTGAATACCAATTACTGTAAACAATGGTAATTCCGAACTTTTTGTAGGATTCGAAATCAATACTCATATCAGCATTTTCAGTCTCTCTCACAATAGTTTCACCTTCAAATGCAACTTTTACAATTTTGCTTTCATTTGTTGCAACAATAATAGCATATTGGTCACTTAATACCTTAGTGGTATTAGTATCATCAGCAAAAGCATTAGGCAATACAACGACACTTGCACCTCTAAATTTACCAATTCTACCAAATTCCCTACGTTCAGTTCTATCCATATCACTTACAAATCCAGGTGTTTCTTCAATAGTACCTGCAAAAGTAGGAGTACAGAAAATTACAACATTATCACCATAAGATTGTACATTAGTAATCAATTGTCCCATTTGACTAGGAACAAAAGAATTAGCTTGTATTTTCATATTAGCAGATAGACCAGTAAACGAAGCAATTAAAGTAGTTTGAATTTGAAGATTAATTTTTTCCATAATACCATCTACGATAGCATTAATTAAGTCAGTCCAATCCACAACCCCGTCTAAAAAACGCTCAAATTCGACATAAACTGCACCACCATATGCTTCCATAGTCATATTAATATAATCAACATCTAATCTTGTTCTTTCAATTACACCACCCAAACCAACTTTAGTAATAAAGTTAAGTAAACCTCTCTTACCTTTTTTAGTCTTAAATTTAGGTTTTTGTCCTTGATCTAACATTTGATATTCAACGAAACCACCGTAAGCATCATCAACTCTTTTTGGTAGAATTTCATCAACATTTTCTTCTACCAATTCAAAAATTTCATTCTTATTTTTTCTGAAACTCTTGTACCTATTTTTACCATCAGGTACTAATTCCTTAAATGCATTTCTTAATGCTTCGTTCTTTTCAGCAGAAGTATATGTAATACCATCTGCAATTGTATCATTTCTATCATATGTAGCTTTAGCTAATTCAAAGTATTTTCTTTCCATAATATATTAAATTCCTCCTTTTAAAATTATATTTGTATTTTATTACTTAATTATTAGGCTTTTGTGCAGGTAAAAACTAAACCTAATTCACCAGCAGGTAAAGTTACAATTCTAGTTGCTTGTAATTCAATAGCAGTACCAGCATTTTGCACAGGTTCTAACTCAATCTGACCATTGGTTGAAGGATATGCATATACAGGAGTACCAGCAGTAATAGCAGCAGCAATAGCAGCATAATTAGCATAATCACCATCGTCATATTTGAAGTTATTAGTGTCAAACATGTCTCCAATCTTCAAACGATAAATTCTAGGCAAAAATTCATTTAGATTTAATCTAAAGTTACCTAAAGACATATCACTTTCATCATACATTTTTTCTACACATGCAACTAAACCAACCCTAATAGTTGGGCCACTAGGAATACCAAGAGTTTTTGTATAATGCTCTTCTTCTAAAAGAAAACCATTTTGACATGCAGTAGCAGCAAAATCAGTTGCATTTAAAGAATATTGGATGTTATGTTCACCTGTTTTAACACCTGCTACTTTTCTTAAATTAACAATACCATATCTACCAGTTGCTACGTTATTAACATTAGCCATAAGTTAATTCCTCCTTAATTTTATTTTATTATTTTTTAATTAATGAAGTCCAATCTTCTTTTTTCTTAATAGAAAAATTAAAAATTGGAATCTCTGTTTCAGTTTTCTTTTTAATTTTAGAAAATTTTGTAGATAATTCTTTTGAAGCATACATAAGTTTAAACTCTTTTTCCATATCTTCAATGGATAAATCTTTGTCTTGGATAGATTGAATTTCTTCAGCAGATAATACTTTAGAAAAGTTTTCAATTAATTCTGTTTTAAGTTGTTTTTGCTGTGCTTCAAATGCTTCTAGTTGCTGTTGTTCTATGTTTGATTTGAATTCTAATAGGGAAGTGTTAGATTGAGTAAGTGTTTCATTAGAACTAATAAGAGTTTCATTTTCTGATTTTAAAGAATTAAATTGCTCTGTTAAAGTAGAAATACTATTTTCATATTCTACTACTTTATATTTAAGAGTTTCAAATTCAGGATTTGCTTTTTCATATTCTACAGTAATTGTATCTAATTTAGTTTGGATTTCATTTTTTTCAGTTTCTAAAATAGTAAATTTCTCATTAACTTCAGCAATTTTAGATTCAGTATCTTGTTTAATTTGTTCAAATTCAGAAGTTATAACTTCATTAATATTGGTGAATGTAGCATTATCACCTGTTTGCTTTGGTCTCCAATCAGGAATGAATTCTACTTTTGCTTCAAAATCTAAAGTTACAATATCACCATTTAAACTATATGGAATACCATAATATGTGTCCCAACTATTAGTAACTACAACAGCATTTTCATCTTTTAAATCCATTAAATAAAAACTACGTCTTTCAACTAATTCTCCCCAATAATTTTTCTTCATTTCAGTCATAGTTTGAAGAATCTTATCAATTTCTGTCATTAACTGACTATTACTTAAAGAGAATTGTTCCTTAATCTTACTTTCAATTTCTTCTAAAGATAAATCATCAATACTAAATGAAATAGTATCAACAGTAAGATTATATTTTTGTAATAATTCTAATTTTTCATCCACTATATTATTTACCTCCTTCTTAATATTATCAACTCCTAATAAAGAAGATTGATTCTTTTGAAAAACTTGAGAAACTTCTTTTAATTCCTTCATCATTTGAGTAAATTGTTCACTACAACTTTGTTTATTAAATAATTGTATACTACTACTTTCAAAACATGGATCAACTGAATTAGATAATATACAAAAAGCTGTAAATTGGAAATCTATAATTTCATAGTAACCTTTATCTGAAAAACTACCATTAGTAACTTCAATTTCCATACTATGATTAAAAACTTTATCTTCTTTTAATTTATTATATGCATCTTGTCTTTTCCATAATATAACATCAGTACAAAGGTATTCATGTATTCCAGATTCATCTTCAATTTCTTCCCACCAATAATCTGCGCTCTCATAAACTACACCAATTGGATATGTATCATTCACAATATCAACAGATTGAATATTACCATTTTCATCTGTATCTATTTCTAAATGTGCATCATGTGAACCAAAATCCCCTTTATTACCATTTTCATCAGTTATATTTCTATTATAATTAGTTACAATAGGACAATTATACATACTTTTAATATTTCTTTCAAAACTTTCCTTTGAAATAAAACTATTATTCCTATTAAGCCCATGATATGCAATTTTAAGTATACCTGTATCAAAAGAAGAATTTATTTCAGTTATTTTATCAAATGATGAAGAATAATTAATATGCATTATTTTAGCAATAATTTTTCACCTCCTTTAAAAAGTCATTTTATTACTAAAAATAAATTGCTTTTTATCTATTTGATTAAAATTAAACGATAGAGTAGGGGAATTCTCAAAAATAAAAAAACTATTATTTTTAGATAATAGTTTAAATCCATTTTGAAGTAATACATTTTTTAATTCTTCTGAGAAACAATGAATAAATTTCAAATAGTAGATACCTCCTTTAAATCAATATTAAAATTAGACATAAAATAATGTTAATTTTTCTACAATATGTAATTAATATTAAATTAAAAATTTTACCTTTTGTTAGTTTCTCCATCTCTAGCAATTATACCACCATTACTTAAATCTCCATCAGCAATATTTGGCCTTCCACCTTCATCATCTGTAATTCCTGAATTTTGATTCATATTAATAGGAGGTAACCATAAATCCTTTGATTTTACCAAATTCTCATATTCTAAAGTTGAATTATAATCTTCTGTTGAATGTCCCACCTTACTAGCAAGAACATTAAGACTTCCTCCTATAGTTGTTAATTTATATTCATTATCAATCATCTCTTTTTGGTTATACCATGTAGTTTTCCATATATTTAATTTAAAAGTATATTTCTTTCTTAAATTAACATTAGAAATACGGTAATTAAACCAACTTTGAATTTTATCTAACATACTAAATACTAGAGACTGAATATATATTAGATTTTGCGTAATACCTACTGAACTATTAGTAGAACTACCACCTAATAGTAGTGGATTTGCTCCTGCTTGCATATATGCCATCGATTTTGCAAATTCAGCTAAGTTAGTCTTTTCATTTTGTATACTTCTAAATGGTATTTCACGTAAAGGATATGGAGATCCAGTTATAGTAACTTTATCAGAGACACCTGAAGCTACAACATTCACCCATTGAGATACAACATCAGGTTCTACAAGTGGAATTCCAGTTTCTTTATCGTGTGGAAATTCAATATTTATGAGTTTAATTGAATCATCTCTAGAACTCTCAATCTCCTCATCAATTAAATCATTCAATAAATACAACTCAGTAAATAATTGACTAAACAAAGGCAAGAAAAAAGTATCATTGTCTCCCCCTAGTTTAATACAACATATTTTATCACTAGGTAAAGGTTGCCATTCAGGATACCTTAATCTATCTGAATTGGTTTTATATTTATTGTATAATATTTTAAATTCATCAGGGTAAATATCCCATGCAAATTCAGATAATTCATTATCTCTTGCTAATTCTTCAAAATATTTGAAGTTAAATTCAACAGTGTATTGATTATTTTTTATCGATCTCAATCTAACATATTTAATAGGTAAATCCCATAAATAAGGGAAATTACCATCATTCTTTTCAAATCCACAATAAGCACCATATCTAACTAAACTTTCAATAATTCTACGTCCAGTTTTCTTTATATCTATACTATCAATATATTTTCTAACTGTTGAAAATTCATTATTAAAATTCTTTAAAAGTTTATTTATTATCTCTTGTGATTCTTCTTCAGATAATTCTTTTGATGTTTGATTAGCAATTTCTTCTTTTAATTTTTGCATTGTAGAAAAATCAGGTTGAAGATAATTATCTAATGTAGCCATATTAGTAGTTAAGTTTACTAATACTTTATAGATACCTTCTGGTGCATATAGATTATCTGATAAATCAAGTATCTCATTTTGATATTTTTGTGGATTACCTAACCATAATTTTATTTTATCAATTGTTACGTTTTTTAAATTTCTTCGTTTATTTGTAAATAATCCACCTATTCTTGATAATGAAAAGTTTTTTGCTGATTCCCATGATTTTTTTAATGAGAATAGGGTAGGGGAGAGGTTTTGATTGTTGGACATTTAAAACCTCCTTTCTGTTTATTTATGTTTGCTATATATATTTGTTATTGATTTTTATTATATTTTGTATTATAATTATATTAGTAATTTATCTTCTTGCTCTTGATGATTTATTTGCTATGGCAAAATATGATGAGGGAGAGATGTTTTTTGGACGTTTATGAATTTTATTTTTTTTCTCCTCTAAATAAACCCACCATAAACCATATAAAAGTGCAGAAAATTTATCTTTTTGTATCCTTCTTGATATTCTTTCAATCTTTGTTTCATTACCATTCTGCTTATATTTAAGATTCATAATTTCTTCACATAAATTATCTGTTAATATATATGGAATTTGTAAATTTGCTAATTCATCACTATTTTTAATTTTATGTTTTAATTTTTTCTCTAAATCTTTTATGCCTTCATATGGAGTTTTTAATAAACCTACATCTAACTTATTAAAAACCTGCATAAAATTATTTATCATATCACTATTCTTGGTATCTTTATTTTGGGATTTTAATGCAAATACCATTGGGATTCCATTATCTGATTCATATTTTTTCCATGTTCCTTTCTCATCATTGACTACTTTATATGGAGGATTTCCGTCATCTAAATCTAAAACTAATTGATCTACAACACCACTTCCAATACCATTTGCATCTACAATTAAAATTCTTGATTTAAATTCTTTAACTTTCTGCTTTAAAAACTTTGCTTGCCAAGTATCATGTTGACCTTCCATAGAAAATAAATTAACAACTTCTTTAACAAAATTACCACTACTTTTTGGAGTTAATTTTATAACTGACAAACAAGAAAGAGCATTTTCATCTCCTTCATTTCTGCTAACATCATATGCTAAACAATAAATTACATTATTATCTTCGCAATGTTCCCATTCAGCAAATGGAACAGTTCTACACTTTTGCAATTTATCATCTGAAACAAGTGAATCTGAACTTGAACCAGTCCATATACTTTGATATTCACGCATAAAATCTAATATTGAATAAGTTGGTGATTCTCTTAATTCTTCAATAAAATCTATATCTAATTGACCATACATACAAGGAAGTTCATAAGAATTGCCTAAACAAAATGCAGATTTACCATTAAGCATATCTTGATAAACTTCTGACATTTTTTCATAAGAAAATTGTTGTTGAGTACCTGCTGTAGTAATATATAATTCACATTTATGTATTTCTTCTGGATCAACACCACTACATGCTGCTATACGATCATTAGCCATAAGAGGAATTACAACAGCATTAAGTATATTTCCATCAAATTTTTTATCTGAAATTTCTTCAATTGCTCCACCGTACCTACGACCACCTCTTGTAGAATCACGCATTTGAACGACATCGTATTTTGACCCATTATAGAAAATTAATTTAGTATAATCTTTATTTTCAGTAAATATTTTTATTTCTTTTCTTAATAATGGATAATGCTCTAAAATATCATTAATATTATCAGCAGTAATTTTTGCAGCTTGTTCTTTCCCTACCGCACATGTAAAAAGTTTGGTTTTTTCAAACATAATACATTTTAAGATAAAAGCTAAATTCTGAAGATAACTTTTAGAAGTTCCACGAGTAGCAGTTAAGAAAACCTTTCTATATCTCATCATTATTCTTAAATATACTCTTTGATAATAATATAGTTGTATTTTAGAATCAGGGGGTGAAATAAAATCAAGAAATTTGTCAGGGATACCACCTAAAATAACTACATAATTCTCTCCATTGATCTTTAACATTTTCAAAACTCTTTATTTGTAAATTATTAATATTATTAGTTTCAAAATTCTGAGGATTAGAAAATGTATCACTATCTTTAATGCTTCTGCTTTTTTTACTAAAATTATTTTGAGATGCCATTGTTATCATCATCTCCAATTATATCATCTTCATCAACTTCAATATCATTAATTATTAGTACGTTCTCTGTATCTATTTCATCCAATTCTAATTTAGGTGTATCAAATGGAGGAGACATCATTTTTTCTGCCTTATTAAGTTTTAAAGTAAAATTTTCTATATGCATAATTGTTTTATCTACTATATCTTGATTAATGCCTTTTATTTTTCTATAATATTCCCAAGGAGGTATAAATCCATCTTTCTCAACTTCAGAATAAATAGTACAAAAGTTTCTGATACCACCAGTTTTATCTGCGTCAGTTTTATCCATTGCACGAAACTTTGAATCTGCCATATATTTAGAAAATAAATCTCCTAATTTTTTAGCTTCGTCATAGTTTCCCTCTTCTAATTCTTTATCCATTTTTAAAGATATAATTGCTAATTTTTTTAAATAAATCATATCTTGAGTAGTTTCAATACTATTGGTTCTTTGCATATCATTATAAAATTGCTCTAATTCATAATAGTCTTCTGGATCATATTTATTTCCCCATTTTAATATCATTTCGCTAGTAACATCAAAATGATTATTACTTGTAATTATTTGATCTATATTTAATTTTACGGGATTAATACTTTCAGGTTTAAATTTACTATCTTTCCAAGTACCCTTTTTAAATTCATTCATTTTTGAATTAGCTATTCTTATATATATACTCCAAGGATCTTCTGGATTTTTTTCTATTGCAGACCTCCAATATGAATATATAAATGGAATATCTAATAATTGAAGAATTTTATATATTGTTTCCATATTATTATAATCAATCATAGACTTTACACAAACTTTACAGATATTTAATTTCCCATCTACTGATAATACAGAATTTGTATTATAATATTGAGTTAATGCAATTTCTCTTTTACAATTATCACATATTTTTTTAGTTTGTGACTTTATTTGTTGATTACTGTTTTTTTTTGATTTTGGCATAAAGCCACATTCACTCCTTTTATAAAAATTAATAAATATTTAACTAACTATTTCTATATCTTTATCTTTTATTTTTCTTAATTGTCCATAATCAAATATTTCTTCTAATTTAGAACCATAAATAACCTTATTTTCATCTATTTTAAATTTAATCCATTTATTATCTTTAGATAAATAATCTTTTGCTATTTTAATAATATCAATTATCATATTATCTTTTGGTAAAAAATCCTCATTAGAATCTATAAATATTGCTTTCCATCCTTTATCTTTTAAATAATGATATCTTCTTAATTCTTTATTTTTAAATTCTTCTTCTGTTTCAATACCTAATTTAACTTTTAAGTTGTGGCCTCCACCATTATATTCAAGATAAATTTTCTCATCTGGATATGCAATATCTAAAACAGGAGTATCATTAGCATAATTTAATTCACCACCTAATAAATTATGTAAATATATTTGTTGTTTAGATGTACTCACAGAATTGTTTTTACTAAATGTATTTGCTATTTTCTGTCTAACTTCATTTTGGCAAAATGGATTTTTAACTCCATGTTTTAAAAAATATACTTCTTTAAATTTTAAAATTGCACAATCTTCACAAGCATCATTATCAATATTATTATCTTTATTATGTATAAAAGTATGATCTGCATACCTTCTTTTAAATTTAATTCCACAGTAATCACATTCAATATCAATATCTACATTACTTTTTAATTGCAAATCTTTAATTTTTACTATAATTGTAGATCCTCTAGGAACTAGAAATCTTCCATGTTTATCTTTTTTTCTTGGTATTGGGTATCCTTTTTCTTCATAATATCTGATATTTGTTGAATGTAATTTTACTTCAACCTCTTTACTAATTAACAATTATATCACCAATCCCTTTCTACACAATTTATTTTATAATTCTCTACACATTTCCCCTTAAAATTAAAAATAAAAAAGAAGTTAGGTTGTGTAGAGAGGGGTAGCTACTCCCCTAGATACCTAACTTCTTAAAATCTATTAAATTTATATTAATAATCCAAATTTTAATCTACATCTCAATAAAATCAATACAATAATTATCTTTCTCTAACCTACCATCTCTTTTTGCCATATCAAATAAAACACTCTTACCAGCAATCACATTATCAAACATATCTTTTTCAATTTCTCTATCCACTACAGCAAAATGATATCTATAACCTCTTGCATTATCACTAGCATAAATAAACCTAATTTGACTACTATTTAAAAATATAATTTCAAATCTATCCTTAGATACAATAATTCTATCAATATATTTTTCACTTAAATTAACAAAATTATTTTCTTTAACTATATTTTTAAACTGTTCAATCTTATTTTTATTACTATGATAAAAAATCACATTAATTTTCTCATTCTCTATACATTTAAATAAATATTTATAAAATGTACCATGAATTACTTCATATTGTGCCATTCGTTTAGCAATATCATATTGTTTGTTATCCGTATTATTTTCACTATCTACACAATTCATAGGATAAGAATAAAACATTAGTAAACAATTTAATCTTGTTTTCCCAATAATATCATCTAAACGACCCAAAACAATATTACCTAATCTCATTTTAATTTCAAGATTATTAACTTCATCAATTAATTTATCTGTTTCTTTATGATATTCAATAATATTAGACAATCCTAAAAACGGTTTAATATATGTATTTTTTGCTAATTCTGGTGTTTGCAAAAATCTTAAAACACCATTATTTAAATCATTTACTATCTCATTAATATTTACAAATTGATTTATTTTATTTCCATCTAATGCTTTAATCTGTATATAATCTTGCTTAATATTAATTTTAAATGTATCAATAAATCCTAATCCTGATCCACGAATATCTGCTAAAATAATTCTTATTCCAAATTCAGTACATAACCAATATGCTTCATCTACAAGTTCAGAAAATTTTTTATTCTCAAATGTTTTAACTACTAAAATATCTTTGCTATTACCTTGATTATTAATCGCCATTATAGATGCTAAATTATTACCTACATCAACAATTAAATAATCACACTTTCGATTATTTGACATAGTTAAAACTCTGTTTTTGTTTAATAATTCTTTTGGAATAAATTTTTTATTTGAATTAAAATTCTGATAACTTGGCATATTTGCCTCCTTCTCATGGTAGGACATGACCCAATATTTTTAGTGGTAAGACACTATCTAAACTTAATAAAATCTTGCTTTGGTTACATTTTATTTTGTAAATATAAAAAGACACCAATAAAATTGATGTCCTTATAACTTACAAAAATTATATTTTCTTATCCATAATACTCAAAGTATCACCTTTTATAACTAATTCATCATTACCAATATGTAATGCAGTAAATCCATCTTTATCTCTAATACTAATTCCTTTATTATAAGGAATATTAGTTCTCCATACTTTATGATTTCTAATATTTCCCTCATGATTCTGTTCCCATACTGCAATTTCAGTAACTAATTTAACACTATCTCTTTCTCTAATTAAATGATCAATTATATCTCTTGATTTACCTGAAGATATTGCTATATCTAAATTATCATTATAAACATTAATAATACTAGTATGATTTTCTACCCCATACTCAGAATACATCAATTGCCAGTCATATTTTTTAATCAAATCTAATGTTTCTCTTAAAGATTTTAATGTTGATATATATCCATTTGTATTATCTTTCCTTCTATGGTATCCAAGTATATCATTCAAATATCTTGCTTCTTGTTTAAGATTGGAAACAATACCATCATAAAAATTATTTTCTACAAAAGAATTAGGTCTACAATTTTTCAATAAATATTCCAACCCTAAGATATATAATTCATGCATATCTGTTATGTATTCATTTACATAATTTTTTTCAATTATAAATTGTTCCTTAGTTTCTTCAGAAAAACCATAATTATCTTCTTTAAAATAATCAAAACATTCAATATAAGGTTTACCTTTTTTATGAAACTTATCAGATGGCATAGAACAAATATTCAATCCATTTTTACCATAACATTTTAATCTTGTAACAAAATTATCAGTACCAATGTTCATATTATATTACCTCCACGATGGTCGGTCATCACCCATATTTATGCATATTTTAATGCACAATAAAATTCACCCTCAAAAATAATATTAAGGATGAACTTAATCTACATTAATATTAAATATTCCTACTCATTTTCTTTAATCCGTCATTTATCTGTTTAAATAATTCATCACCATTCATACTATCTAAGTTTATATTTAAATTATATGTAACATTATTAACTTTATTATTTTCATCTTTTATTACATCTTCATCATCTAATTCCTTTTCACAATCACTCCAACCAATCTTCTTACCTAATACAAATAATTCATAAAGTGTACTTCTTAAACAATTTGAACACATATCACTGTTTTCAATCATATCTGCAATTTCTTCTATCACACTATTTTCCATACACTCTCTTTTATTTTCACAATCAACACATTCATTACAATCTTGACATTCACACTCATCATCTATCTCATCTTCAAAATTATAATCTTCATCATCAACATAATCAGGAATGAATATATCCGCAAACTCATCTAAAATTTCTCTAATTTCATAGAAGTCACCACCAGTATCTTGAATCCTACCTACAAAAATATCCAACAACTCTCCATAGTCAAATCCTTCAATTCTTTCATCATCATCTTCACATTCTTCACAACATTCATCCTTACAATCCTTACAACTACATTTACCATTCTCACAGTAATTATCATGGTCATAACATTTTTCACATTTACAATCATCTTTATCATCAGTATCATTATATTCATAAGGACTTTCACTAATTTTAATCACATCTTCGTTATATTCATCTAACCCATTAATAAAATCCATATATACTTCAAAGTCACATTCTTCTCCATCAATATAGAATTTATTTTTTTACATTTTCAAAAGTTTCATCATCATAATAATGTTTGGTTGTTAATTGCATGTTTAAATTTCTCCTTTTAATATGTAAATTTATTTTAATTATTATTATTTTAGTATTTTATTGATTTAGTATTTTATATTAACTACAACATATCTTTCTCTTTAATCAATGTTGCATTTTTAGAACATTCAATACTAGCATTAGAATTTATAGTTGTAATTTGTATACTATGATCAACATTCATTTTATTTAGAATGAGTGTCACTGAATCATCCATTGATAATCCTGAGTTAATAAGTCCTGTATAAAAACCAGAATAATATGAAGCATCTTTTAATCCTTTTATGAATTCATTATTATCTAATTGGATATTAGTATCTTCTACTAGATTATCTGTGCTAATTTCTAATGGTTCGAAGAATAAAATTGTTTCTGAAGTAGAGGAAACAGAAGATAATATTTCTTGTTCTTGTGAAATTGTATTTGTTTTATTGTTATTATTATTCATAATATTTTTTACTCCTATTTATATAATTTTATCAATACATCCAAGAATCATTGCTTCTTCAGGCCAAAGAGAAACATCTAAATCATGTTCTGTAATACTATCAAGTGTTTCTTGAGTAATATTAGTATATTTTAAAATAACATCTTGACACCTACGCCATAATTCCTCTAAATCTTTTAATTTTCTCTTAGATTGTTCTACTGATGTATTGCCTAATTCATAAGATTGCACCTGATGATACAAAAATCTTGTATGTCTCTGACAAATACGTTCAGAACAAGAGATGAAAATTTTAAAAGCACCAGAAAAAATTATTCCATATGCTTTACCAATAATTCTATATCCCATATCTTTAAGTGTTTCAATAGTAGAAATAATACTTAAAGTTGCATAAACTGAACCACCATAACTTGAAATTTTTAATATTATAGGTTCTGCATCTTTAGGATTTATGCCACTTTTTTGATCTCTTTCTACTATTTTTTCAAACATTCTATTGATAATAAATTCCGTATCTTCATTAATAGTATCATCATTTAAATATATTGTCCGTTCATTTATATAAGCATTGAGTTTAATTTCTTCTACTATTTTATTTATTGGAGTTAATATTTCCATATTTATATTACCTTTCAGTTAATATTATTTTTATACATAACTATTAATAATACATTCTAATCCTTTATTATCATCCCAAATAAATGCTTGTGCTTTCTTTTGACTTCCAACATATCCACTATTATAAGTCCAAGCATCATTCCCACAAATTGCACTTATCCATCTAAATATAATGCCATTTTGTTCATCTATCATTTTTTCTTTATGAAAATGAGATAAATGAAATTCCCTATATTTTGCTTTACCCCATAATTCAGGAACATCATTTTGCATACAATAAATTATATTTTTACGTTCATCTGCACCATGAGCAAATCCTACTAAATTATCACCTATAAGTCTATACTTTCTATTATTATAAATAGAATCTACTTCAACATTATCATTATTTATAAAATGCCAATACATTGCTTCTGTCATAGTAAATGAAGTTAATTTGTCGTGATTTCCTCCGACATATATAATTTCAACAGGAGCAATTTCAGAAAGTTTATGTATAATTTTAATAATATTTTTCAATAAAGATTTATATAGTACATCATATTTAACATCAGTATCTTGTGGTGTGCCTTTAGTAGTTGTATTGAACATATTATCAATATTCGCTATATCTTGACCAAATGGGAATATAATTTTCTTAATTTCATAAAATTTAGTTTTTTCTATAATATCAAATATTACCTGCCATAATCTTTGTAAACCTATTTCCGTAGAATATTCATTTCTTGTTTCATCAATATTACAAAGTTTATCAATATGTACATCTGCAAGATTAATTTCTAATGTTTTACCTGAAATATTGTATGGTTTTATATAAATAACTGGACTATCTAAATCAAGATTTTCTAATGTTTCTTTAATCCAAATAGGATTAAATTTAGTTGTCTTAGGTTTAACCGTAATCTTACTAGAATACAATGTTAAAATACCATCTTTTTTACTATAACTATTCCATATATTATTTCTAGCAGAAACCAACTCCCAAACTTTAGAATCATAACCATGAGATTTTAAAAGAAAATTAACATCTTTAGCATCTTGTTCTGACATTTGAATTAATTTTTCACTAGTTTGTGTATTATCTTTATTTAACTCAATAGTAGATTTTGAATTCAATACTTCATTTTCTAAATTTTTATTGTCTTTTTTATTACTATTTTCAGTAATATTATCACATATCTGATTAACTATATTACATTTCTTTTGTTCATCAATAGTCATTTGTAGGTTAGTTAGACATTTACGTGCATGATCTGAAGATACTTGATTTGCGTATAATAATTCATAAATTTCTACTTTATCTAAATCATACTCTTTTTTATTTACTAATAATCTTTCTGCATAGCTAAGAAAACATTCATTTTCTTTACGTTTAAATTCCATTTATTCCTCCGAAGAATAAATTTAAAAATAGGGTAGAGTAAATTAATCCTATTACCCATAATCGACCAATTTATAAACTACAAACACAATTTTTATTAGTACAAATAACCCTTGTACTTTTACACATTTTACTTATTTCTTCTTCTAATAATTCTTTCATTCTCAATTTACTTTTCTCTTCCGAATGTACAAGATAAATCTTATCACAATTAATTCCTTTTAAATAATTTAATAATTCAATCTGTCCAATATGGGAAGAAAAACTATTCAACACAGTAATACCACATTTATTTTTATAACTTTTTCCCTCAATAGTAATAAATTTTTGTCCATTCTTAATCTTAAAAGCGATACTACCTTCAGGTGAATATCCAACTGTAATAATATGACATTTAATATCAGATATAAATTCTTTTAAATAATTAACACTTCTTCCTTTTAATAAAAATCCACTACTACTTAATACGATCTTAGGAAATTTATCACCAACACTTAATTTACTCTCATTATAATCTTTAATAAACCTTACATTTTCCCAATTACAAACTTTATCAAATAATTCCTTATGTTCACCTTGCAAAGTATCCTTATATACTTTTGTTATTTCCCAAATCAAAGGTGAATCAATTATTATAGGAATTTTAAAATCTTTATCTTCACCAAATAACATATATAAATCAGTTAATAATTGCTGTGATCTAGATAAAGAGAATACAGGAATTAATATTCTCCCTTTATCCATTAAACACACTTGATTGACAACCGTATTTATTTTTTCTAAATCTTTTATTCTATTTACTTTAATATTCTTTTCATCCGCACCATATGTACATTCACTAATTACTATATTTGCTTTACTGCAATACTCAGTATCTTCTACATAATAATTTTTATTTTGATTACCTTTTAAATCAGAAGTATAAAATATTTTCTCAATATGTCCTGTACTTGTTTTTAAAAATAATTCTAATTGACATGCTCCAATTATATGTGAATTATGTAAAAATTTAAAACTTGTATTTTCATCAAGTTTATGTATAATTCCATAATCATAAGTTTCTATTAAATTTAAAGTATTATAAACATCATCTTCATTGTAAAAAGGTTCAAATTTCACACCACGTTTTTTAGATATATACTCAGCATCTTTTCTAATAATATTGGCAGAATCTTTTAGCATTGGTTTTGCTAATTTAGATGTTATTTCTGTAGTTATTATTTTTCCTTTAAAACCATCTCTAACTAATTTAGGTGTTAATGCCATGTGATCTGTATGAACATGATTAATGAATAAATAATCAATAGTTTTTGGTTTAAAAGGAAAGTGCTTTGCGTTATCTTTATAATCTTTGATTGAGTTTGAACTTTGTATTAATCCACATTCTAATAGGATATTATTATATTCAGTTTCTATTAAAATCATAGAACCAGTTACATTAATTGCGTTATTACCAACAAATGAAATCTTAATTTTCGATTTTTTCTTTTTACCCATATGATTCACTCATCATATTAATCAATCCTTTGCGGAAAATTTTTGTTGCACTAATTATCTTATTCCTCAATATTTAATTCATTTTCATCTGATCCTTTACCATATAATTTATAAAGATATTTCTCAGGTACAAAATATTTTCTTCTTCTTGATTTTTTCTGTTTTCCAACGATACATAAATCTGGATACTGCCCACCTTCCATTTTTAAGATATTTTTAGAAATTAATAAGTTTAGTTCTTGTTTCGTAACTTGTTTCAATTTTTAGTAGATTCTCCTTTTGTTAAAATTTTAAATTTGCCATACGATATGTAGTGACTTTATTGATTAATTCTCACGATATGTAGAAAATTAAAAAAGAGAGTAGGACGCATCCAAACTCTCTAGGTGTAGTCCGAAGACAACCACCGCAATTCAATATGTATTCACATTAGATTTTTCTTGCACATATCTATAAAACTCTTTATTTATAATGGTTTATTGCTGTTTTCTAAACTTGGACATTTCTATGTTTTCTTTTATTTTCTCTCCATAATTCACGTTCTTTTTCCTTCCAACAAATAGGGCAGAATTTTTGATGATTATTTTTCACCATAATTAATCTACGACAAATACTATTTTCACAAATACCTATCTTAAAACCTTTCCAATCTAAATATTCTAAAACAAAATCTCTAAAATCACAAATTCCAATGGCAATTTCTCCTTCTTTCTTAGTAAATAAAACTTTTATATTAGTACAATCAACTATTCTTGATACTTCTAATAATCCCATGTCACTTAATTTATTAATCATTAAAGTTTGGTCTTTTTTACTTATTGTCATTTTAGTATCACTATAAATATCTTTTAAACTAGAATTAACCCAGTTAGTTTTATTCTTATTAATTTTATTATATATTTTTGAATAAACAAGTAAAACAAATGCTAATTTTTCTAATCTTAAATTATTAATATCTTTAATTACATCTAATTCATTTTTATAAATAATTATATTATTTATATCAACAAATTCGATCTCCTCTAATTTACTAACTTGATATATAATTCTTTTTATAGTATCTTTCCAATCCATAAAATTATATTTTTTATGATATTTTGACATAAAATTATCAATAGAATCAATAACCTGTTCTTTATTTTGACCAATTTTAAAAAAATGTTTTACTAATAACTTTATTGTAATACTTGGTTTTTTATCAATATATCCATCATTTAATGATTTATTTAATAATGCTTTCTCATTCAATATTATCTTCATTAATATCCTCCATAATCATAGAAAATTTATTACCACCAAACTCAATGTTTCCATCTGTTTTTATAATAGGGTATGATACTTTGTAATTATTATTCTTTAATAAATTATTAATAATTTCATCTCCGCAAATATCCCATGCAAATTGTTTTGAGTTATTATTTTTATAGCAAATACTAATTACAATATTACACAATTCTTCTGTATTGCTACATAACTCATATGCTTTTTTCTTAAAACTATTTTTTAAAATTGTTCTATGTATCTTACTTTCTTCTTTATCAATTCTTTTACTTTTAATATTTTGAGAATATTGTTGTGTTTTTTCAATATAATCATGATACAATTTATTAATAGCATCATATCTACCTTTAGAATACTTAACATTAGTCATTAATATTGAATAATCAAAGTTACTATTACCACTATTATTTAAATTATAATTATCAAATTCTTCTTCAATTTTCCAACAAATTCTATTCATTACAGATTTACTTAATGATACTGGCATTTTTAAATAATAATATTTAATAAAATCTTCTTGTTCTTTTGTTTTATCTTCTAAAGCAATTAATTCATCTATCGTTAATCCAAATCTCATAAGACAATTACTTTTTGTTTGACTTATATATCTATCATATACTTTTTTTCTATACGGATATATATAATTAAAAAAATAAGGTTTTTTATTTGCTACAATACTTTTATCAAAATCACTGATAACAGAACGATAGTCATACCATTCTTTAGGTATTTTTTTACTAACAATGCCTTTAATTTTATCTATCGCATTTTGCTGATAATTTTGTCCACACATAATTCTATCTAATACAGTATTATATTCTAAACTACCTTCTTTAAATTTTGCTAATACATCAAACATAGAAGTAATATGATTAGTTGTTACTCCTATATCATCACCAAAACCGTCTTTATTTGACTTTATAAAATCTTTTTTCTCAGGAATTATTTTATCTGCTGTTTTCTGTACACAAAATATTGCATCTGTTGGTTTAATAGAATTAAGGATATATTTGTTATTTGTGGTAAATACTGCATCTGCATCTTTATCGAGACCATTTAGAGCATGAGCAGTAGTGTCCCAAGAATTAAAGATTGTAACTGTTTTCATATACTTATACCAATAATTAACTTTATCTGTATTAATTAAATTTAATATTCTAATATTATTATGACAAGTCATAGGAGCACGAAAACAAGCGACTTTATTTACATTTAAATCATTCCAGTATTTAGAATAAAATTCTCCTTCTTTTAATAACCCTGTTGCTTCAATTCCAAATATACTTTGGCACAAACTAAATGGATCTCCTGATACAATAGAATAGTTTGCCTTTGTCTTTAATACCCCTATCTTAGCATCTTTAATTTTCTTCTTTATCATATTATGTATTTTATTTTTAACAAAGGGATCATCTATCATTCTTTTATCAATCATTAATGCTTTAATAAAATCATTTTCTTCATTTTCAAAATTCATACTATCTAAATGAATACCTTTAAGAAATAAAATGCTTTTTCCATAATCTTTACTAATAATATCATGTATTTCTTCTATTGTTGGTTTAATTAACTGTTCGATACCTTCATCATCTAAATATAAAGATTGTATAAACTGATAATTTGTATGCCGTTCATTTTCCAATACTTCAGGTGTATGTTTTGTAATACTAAATGAATATCCATTATTATTACAACATGATAAATAATGTTCAAGTGAATCATAGGAATCCCATAATTTTAGCATTGAGGTTGTTAAAATTAATTCTATATTTCTAATATCTCTATCTTCATTCCAAACATCTTTAACTATGTATTTATTATTTGCAATTATTTCAGAAAATGAAAAAAAATCAAAGGTAAAAACCATGCCCTTACAGAAAGAATTACGCAGACAATATCCACTAGGTATAAAATATTCTTTATCTTCTTCATCTATGCTTTTATCATTATTAATTTCTTTTACCCATCTTCTACTTAATTCTGGAGAGATAATGCCATAACCATCACTATCATTTAATTCAATAGGATAATCTTTTTCATATGTAATATCAGGATATTCTGACTTAGTATCATCTATTTTAATTACATTTGCTTTAAAATTTGTTATACAATCATTTACAACTAGTATTCCTTTTGGATCTGACACAGGAATACTAGAAGAAGCAACTAAAGATTTATATGATTCTAGTTTTGCTGGTATAAATTTATTATTTATATTTCTTCCATTATCTATTCTTTTTTCTAATTCATCATAAACATTTTCACTGACATAAGTTATTGTATATTTCTTTACCCCTCCTGGAGTACCTAGTAAATGTTTAAATTTAACTCCATTAATATAAAATAATTTTTTCCCATTCATTCTATCAAAATCTTTATTGTTATCTATTACTATACAAACATAATCCTTTATCAATAATAAATCATATTTTTTATTATACAATGATTTAATTTTTCTACGATTTTCAATAGAAGTAGATAATTTTTTTATCTTATTTATATCTTTGTAGACATTATTAACTTTTTTATATATAGATTTAGTATTAACTTTATTTATAATATCTATAAATCTAATTAATTCACTTTCTGCTAAAGAAACCAATTCATTTTTGTCAGATGCTTCATCAACATTAATATTTAAATTCCATTTTGATTTTCTTAATCTAGTAGAATTGATTTTATATATAAATCTTTGTGGTGGATATTTTGCCAAATAACATTTCCTCCTTTAATATTTTATTATTTATTTTTCCATCATATGATCAAACCAAGCAGCTAAATGATCATCTACATCCCAATCATTAATATCTTTTGATTCATAATTACTATGTCGCCATGCGTTATCAGTTATAAAATCATCATAACTATAATTAAATAAATCTTCACAAATGTCTTTTATTTCATCTTCATCTTCAGAATTAATTATTTTATATATTAAATCATCTTTTGATAAATCTTCAGAATCATCATATTTAACTTCTAATTTATTTGCCAATTCAATTAAATCATCTTTATTAAAATTATATAGATAATCTTCTATTTGTTCTTCTTCGTATTCATCTAATAATTCTTCTTCCTCTTCAAGAAATTCAATAAATTCTTTTAAACTCATAAAACATCATTCTCCTTTGTTATTTAATAATCAGTTAGTACAAGAAAAAATTAATCCCTTGCACTAACCAACAAACTAATCAATTAAATTAATCTTCCTAACAATCCATCATATACTCATTAAATTTCTTATAAATCTCATCTTTCCCAAATCCATATATCTTCTCACACTTCTGTATAATGCCACCTTGAATCCACTCAAATACATTTCTACTTTCAAACTTACCATCAATATAAAATACTTGACTACCTTTAAACTCCAACATCATCCTAATACTTTCATTTCTAACTCCATGACCTTTAATCAAATAATTATATTGTGGAAAACTAACTTCCAACCATAATTCACATCTGAATTCATCCTTAAAACATCTCATACCATCATCTTGATATTCTAAATATTCTGCTTTAACATTTATATTTTTAGAAGTTTCTTCACCGAAGGTATCTACTGCAAACTTATGTAATTTTTCTTCCATATCTGTTTCAATTTCATCTAAGTCAAATTCCGATACTATAAAACTTTTATTGGTAATCATAATATTATTTCTCCTTTTAATTATTTATAATATATTTATTTTATAATCCATCTACTTCCCACTCAACTCAATCAAATCCATCAACAATTTCTTATCTTTCTCATTCATATAATTAACCTTATTAACCATCTCAATCAATCTATCCATACTATACGTTGATATCCCATCCAACACCTTAGTAACTTCCTTAATTTCCTTAACAACCTTCTCCAACTCAGGTTTTAATTGCGTAATCTTATTTTTTAACTCATAAATCTTATCATCATGTTTCTCCTATAATTCTTCTAGTGCCTTATCCTGTTCATCATAAACCTTTCTAAGTTCAGTTTTATAAGTTAAAGTAAATGATTTTAACCTAAGTAAATCATCATCTAAACTTTCAATACTATTTTCAATATCTAGTTTTCTTTCTTTTATTAATTTATCAACAAAATTCCTTTGATTATCATTTGAATCTAATTCTTTAAATATTTCTGCTTGTTCCTTAGTGACCCAAATTAATTCTTTTTCATTGCTCATAATATTATTTCTCCTTTTTAATTTATATTTTATTATAATTATCTATTATTCTATTCAATTTTACCCAAACCACATATTAACAATATCATCAATCTCTTCTTTATTTTCTCTGCTAAATTGCTCCTTACATTCTTTATCACAAAATTCATTGTTATTATGGTCTTTAGTTATTTTCCATTTATCACTTTTATCAATATCATCTAAATTCTTTAAGCAATTAGCACAATATCCTGTAGTTATATTTACGTCTATATAAGTAATTTTATTTTGTCCCATCTATAACTTCTACTCCTTGCTTGTCTAAATCATCTAAAAATCCACTATGAATCTCAATATCTATATAATCATCTGTATTAAAAAAGAGTACACTTTCTAAATCTTCACTATTAACATGATAACTAAGTAAACCATTTTTATTATTAATCTTATTTATTAATCTACCATCTTCTTCAAATAAAATTTTACAACCTTTCATTATTTTAATATTTATGTAATTATTATAAGAGTAGCATATATTATATAGTATATCTGATATGTTTGTTGTAGATTTGGTTGTAGGGGAGTGTAAGGTATAAATATTTCCGTCATTATATATAAGTTTTCCTGTATAAATATGTAAATTTTTATTTGTTTTATTTGAATTGTTTAATTTATTTTTGTTCATATGTATATTCCTTCTTTCTATTTTATTTTTATTTTTATTTAGATTTTTAACTCCTAATATTTATAATAGCCATCTAACTAACTACTAAATTTATTCTGTAATTTACTCAACCATAAATATTTTTGAGTTACTTTACCTTTACAAACTAAATAATTTCTATTCTTTCTACCTGAATTAGTAACTAAATAGCAATTTTCATTTATCTTTTTAAACATATAAAAATTCCTCCTTAAAAATTAATTTAAACTCAAAATAATCGTTCATATTTGCTCTCAATTTAACCAAACTTACACTTATACAAAAATTTTTACAACTTTTGAATTTGACCGCTAATTATTAAATTAAATACCAAAAATTTATAAAAAGTGCTACAAACCATTGATTTTATTGACTTTTTAGACACATATCACAAACCCTTTAAAATCAACAGTTTATGATATTTTTCTAAATTTAATAAATCCAATCAATATATAAAAATTTAATAAAAGTCATAATGCTAAAAATTATTAAAAAATTATATTTGTATTCTATCTATTTTTTCTTATTTGCTTTCTCTTTTTCCTTTTCTAATCTCATTTCTAGTTTTTGTTGTCTTTTGTATTCTTTTAATTGCTCCAACCTTCCTTTAACTTTTATTTTCAAAGCTAAATCTAGTTTATCTATGTATTTATTTTCATCTACTAATAGAATACTTTCTGTATCTCCTTGACATAATATAGAATATTTAATGTTTTGTTCATCTAATTTTCCTATAGTTTGATTAGATGGGAAGTAAATTGCTAGTGTATTTTCATCATAACGATATATAATTGTTTTTGAATTCCCCTGAAGATATTGATTAGTTTCATTTGTTTCTTTATCTATGATTGTTTGATTTGTGTTTATATCTTTTTCATAGAAGATAGCATAAATTCCTAAATATTTTTGCAAATAGAGTAGACACCTCCTTTCTTGTGTATTTTTTATTACTTTTGATTTCTTGTTTATGTATTTGTTTATTGACTAACTGTATTATAGCATGATGTTGGGGTAGATGTCAATATATTTATTTTAGTATTCTGTTAAATTTATTATAAATTATTGTGCTTTATTTAATAACATTGCTTCATAGTCTTCTTTGTACATCCATTTGAAACCTTTAGCAATATTTTGTTTCCCCCTACAACAAGAAGATATACTCCTATGGTCAATTCCAGTTATTTTACTTGCTTCATTCATAGATATAAAACTTGATATTAAAATATTATTTTTATCTAATTGAATTATTTTTCTTTTCCCGATATCAAATGCATTATAATCACAAAATCCTAAATTTGCACCTTTTTTAAGATATGATATAATTGTTTGTTTACTTAATTTCATTATTGTGGAAATATCTAAACTAGATTTAATACCATTATTCCAATAATCACATGCAATTTTTACTAAACTTTTATTAGTAAATTCTTCACATTTATCCCAATCAATATTAGATAAATCAAATAACTCATTTAATTGACTAGATAATATATTATTTTTTATGTATTCTAAATCTGATTTTAAACAATCAATTCTTATAACTTCTATTTCATATTTTTTTGTAAAATTATCTCTTTCAATATCATTTTCTTTTGTTTCTTTTACTGATAATTTACTTAATGTATTATAATTCCCATGTCCTAATGCCCCATCCATTTCTAAATCATACTTTTTATAATCTAATTCAAAATAAAAATCAAATCTATATTTATAAAATTTATGTTCAGGTATAAAATTAATTCCCAATTGTTCTAATAAATTAAATCCTATTTTATTAGCGAAAGATATTCCATCACCACATTTTGGACAACTAAATCCAAATTTTATAAGATTGTGTACAAGATAAGATTTTTCATATCTACAATTAGGACATATAAATTTTTTGTATTTATCACTTCCAGAAGTTGTTTCATAACCATCTTGTGGATATTTCATTAAACTAGCTATTTTAAAATGTGTAGTCCATAAATCATTATAACCAATCAATATTTTCTTTGATGGAATACAACATACATTACAACCTTTCCCTTCATTTAAATCATTCTCTCGTACACGATCTTTATTACCACATTTTAAACATTCATATTCATATCCTTTATGCATCAATATTGATTTACCACTTGGAATTCTAATTTGTTCTAATATTTTTATATTACTAAATTTTAAATTAATTATATCATTAATATTATATCTAAAATCTGTAACAATTTTATTTAATAAATTTCCTATACTACAGTTAATAAAAGCACCAGTATCCATATTGACTATTTTATTATTATATTTAATATCTAAATAACCATGATTTGATTCTGTATAATAATTAATTATTTCTAATTCACCTACTATATTATCATAAATAAATTTAACTTTATGCCCTATACTTTCTTTCCAACTAATACACAGTTTATCTTTATTTGCACCAAAACCATACTTCTTAGGTAAATCATCTAAAAATACTTTTTTCAAATAATAATCCTCCTATATTATTTATAATATTAATCTATTAACTTACTAATTATTTATCTTCCCAATCTTCATCTTCAAATTCTTCAATATCACCAATATATCTGCTTTTTACATATTTCTTATCAAAAATATCAAATATAAATTTACTAATTCCCATCTCCTTATTGCCATAATACATAGTAGAAATAATATACAGTAATTGTTCCGCACGAGTCATACCTACATAAAATAATCTTCTTTCTTCTGCTTCATTGTCTGACTTAGCATGAGGGAGTAATCCATCATTAACACCTGCTAAAAATACTATTTTAAATTCTAATCCTTTCGACCGATGGCAGGTCATCACCTTAACCTTATCATCACTATCCGAACCCTTAGAAAATCCTAATAATTTATCTACTTCTTCAAGAAAACTATCAATACTACTATATTTGTTTGCTAAAACAACAAGAATATCTAAATTATCAATTTTTTCACTTCTAAGATTACTATCTGTATCTTCTTTTAATATGTATTTATCATAATCTAAGTTTTTTCTTATGATATTTATTAAATCTCCAACTTTATATTTCTTTTTCTTTTTAATTTTTGAAACAATATCACATATCTCACTAATACCTTTTTTATATCTCCATTCATTACTTCTAGGGAAGGATACCATACTAGTAAATAACGATTTATTATATTTTTGAGAATATGTAGTTACTTCATTTAGGAATACATTTCCTAAATACCTATTAGGTGAATTATATATTTGCTTAAATGCTTCATCATTATTAATATCTTCAACTAATCTTAAATATGACAAAATATCTTTTATCTCTTTCTGTTCATAAAATAATGTACCTCCAATAACTTCGTATGGAATATTATTCTTATATAAACCTCTTTCAATTGCTTGTATTTGATAATTTGTTCTTGTTAAGATAGCAAAATCAGAAAACTTACCTCCAGAATTTTTAATTTCAAGTATTTTTTTAGCAATATAATCAGATTCACTTACTTCATCTTCAAAACAAGCAAACTCAGGTGATTTATATTTAGATTTGTTTGCTATAGATTCATAATAATGTTCGTGTGTAGTTTCCTTTGTATTCTTAACTAACTTATTAGATAATTCAACAATATCTTGAGAACTTCTATAATTAGTATTAAGAGGAATTACTGTTGTATCAATCCAATCTTTATGAAAATCAATAATATAATCATTGTTGGCTAAATTCCATTCATAAATACACTGAAGACCGTCACCGACCACAAAGACATTATTATGTTTCTTACCTAATAATCTAAGTATTTCATATTGTGCTAAATTCGTGTCCTGAAATTCATCATTTGAGATAAATCTATATCTATCTTGATATTTTTCTCTTTCTGAATCATTATTAAGTAATAATTTATAGGTATTAATTAACATATCATCAAAATCCATTAATTTTTCATTTTTCTTTGTTGTCTCATACCTTTGATATATTTCTTGCATTGTATTAATCCTATAAGGCATATATGTAGTTGGTTTTAATTCATCATCACAATCTATCAAATTATTCTTTTGATAAGATATAAAAGATATTATGTCTTTAGTATTCACATCTTTTTCATTAACTTCAATCCCAAGAGTTTTAACTACAATATTATTTATAAATTGTTTCTGTTGCCATTGCTTTATTTTGTTGTGGTAATAATTATATTTACTTTCTTTTAATATTTTATTTCCTAGAGCATGAAAAGTCTCAATGGTTAAGAGATTTACTTTATCTCCTATTAATTTTGCTAATCTATTTTGCATATTTTCTCTTGCTTTAACACTAAATGTAATAGCAAGAATATTTTTTGGATTTACTTTATATACATTAATAAGATTTACTATTCTATTTGTTAATACACTTGTCTTTCCACTTCCTGCACTAGCTAACACACAGCAATTCCCTTCATAGTGATTTATTGCTTTTAACTGATTTTCGTTAAAATCCAATGTTATTTATCCTCCTTAAATATATTTACCCATTGAGTATTTTTAAATAAATCTAATAAAGTATTATTTACATATCTACCTTTCATAAATATATAAGGATTCATTGCAAAATAAATTTTACCTTCTGTTTTACATTTTGCAATTACACCTTTATCACATAAACTTTTTAATATTTTATATGTATAACTAGGTTTTAAACCACATTCATCCATAATATTATCAATATTAATACATGAACCATCATCTTTCTTTAATATACCAGAAGTATAATTTAAATATTTTAATAAATAAGTTACAAACCATGCTTCAGGATTTGTAAGCATAGTGCTTAATTTAAGTATAGGTTTTACAAATACTTTAATAAATTCTTCTTTAGGATTTAATAATGTTTTATTCTTTGCAAATTCGTCTTGTTCTTCTCTTCTGATTCTATCTCCTTGATACATTACATTAATTAATTCACCGGATTCTACTTCAACAACATTATACTTTGGATCTTTTTTAATTTTCTTTGCCATAATATTTTCTCCTTTTAGTATATTTTTTACACAAATAGCGGAAAGTTAATTTAGTTAAGTTATCTTAATATATCTTTCTCATACTTTAAATAACTCTTATATGCTACTATCTTTAATTCTAATATTATTCCACAAATAGCGGAATTATAAATTTTGAAACCCTTGTATATCAGTAGTTTGTTGATGCTTTAGTACATCTTATCTTCCATACCTCGTCCCCTATTAGTACGATCCTTATATTAAAATTTTACCTACATTTACAACACAATTATAATAATATATATAATTAATAAATTACCATCTACTTATCTATAAAAATAAAAGCAATACAAATATACATATCAAAATTTTCACCTCCCAAAAATACAGATATTTTTCTTATACATATTATACACAATAGTAAAATAAAAGTCAACATATAATTTTATAGTAAATAAAAAACAATAAAAATTATATTCAGGAGTGGGGCGTTTTTTGCCCCAACGACTGAAATTTGTTCGGAATGATTTTTTCCGAACAAATTATTGTCTGCAAGATTATAATACACTTTGTATATTTCTTCAAAAATAAAATTACAAATAATACTCACATAAAAGCCAATAAAATAATATTATAACATAATCAACATAATAACTATAATCACACAATATTTTCATTTACCCAATACTATAATTATAAATTTTTTCTTCAATACTTTCCATTCTAGCATGGACATAGCGATTAGTAATTAAGTACGAACTATGGCCAGCCTGATTCTGTACTTCTGTAGGTGATAAAATACCTTTTTCAATCATTGTAGAACACCAGTTATGTCTAAGATCGTGACATTTAACCTTACAATCATTAGTACAATAAAAATTAAAAATACCATTTATACTTTCTTTTATTAATTTATTACCTCTTTCTGATAAAAACAAATATTCAGAATCAGCATATTTGCTTTTTGCTCTATCAATTAAATAAGCATTAATTACTTCTTGTGCTTTCTTATTTAATGCAACTTTACGTTCCTTATTACCTTTTCCTTTAAAAATCATTCTCTTATTATCAACAATATTACTAATCATCATATCACAACATTCCTCTCTTCTAATACCTGTATTAGCCATAAGATATATAATTGCTATATTCCTTGATTTAAAAGTAGCAGGTTTATTATTTACATTATTTAAAAATTCTAATACAGTTTTTTCTGATATATTTGTAGGATTAGATTGATCTTGTATTCTTATAAAATCCTGTTTATAAATATAAACTTCATTAATCAAACCTTCAGACAATAAATATTCATTATATTGTTTCAATGATGATAGTTTCCTATTAAATGACGTAGATGCTAAATTAGATATTTGAGATTTATAATATTGAACATTATTGCGTGTTATTGTAGTATAGAGTGAGAAGTATTGATTTAAATCTGATAAATATGAATTTATTGTATTGATAGATTTGGATAAGAGTGTTAAGTGCTGTTTAAAATTTGATAAGTATTTATTGTGGTTTATTTGATTATTTGTAATTGTCATAAAAAATCTCTCCTTTAAGTTTTTATTTTATATATTATGTATGTTGTTAGATATATATTACCATAATTATTTATTGTAGTCAATAGGAATAATAAAATAAATATATTATAGTAAGACATTTTTGAATTTTATATTTCTATATATTGACAATAATAAATATATTCTAAATTAATTAATTCAACAATACATTTGAATTAAGAGTTAAGACGATTCTACTGACTATATTTAAGACGTTCTATAAGACGATTATTAAGACTTAAAATTAAATCAAAAAGGAGTGAGAGAAAATGCGAATATCTTTTAAACTAAACAGAGAATATGATACAGAATTAATAAGGCAATTAGAAAAGTATAAAGAAAAAAATTTATCACAAGTTATTAGAAAAATACTAAGAGATAGTTTAGTTTATCGGAAACGTGAAGTAGAAGATGTATTTGTGGAAGAATTGGAGAGTGTTGATACTAATGTTGTTGTTACTAATGAAACACCTGCATCCAATACGGATAAAGATGACATTGAAGTTAGACAGATTAATAAAAAAACAGAGATCAATAAATCAAAAGATATTATTAAATGGAATTTTCCAGAGTAAATAATTATAATTTTAAAGGAGGATATATAAATGAAAAAGGAAGAATATAAACAATTCTGTGAGTTTACAAATAATCAATTAAATGAATTAGATGCTAATAATGACATAGATATAGAAGAAAAATATGATAAAGTTATAGATGCTTGTTTTGCATTATTAGGTATCTGTGAATCATTTATTGAAATTATGCCAGATAATATATTGGAAAATATTAAAGCAAGTTGGGAGGTGTAATATGAAAACTTACTTATTATGGTACAATTCTAACAATGAAGGAGTAACATTAGATATTACTGATTTAATTGATGATTTAATGAAAGTAAGATATTTACCTAGAGAAGTTATAGAAGAATTTATTAAAGAAGAATTTAAAGCAGATGAAATATTTTATATGAATAATATTGGTTGTTTTGATGAATTGAATAAGCAATTTAAAAATGTTAAAGAGATAGTGAATGTTGGTGATGATGTTGCACAGAAATTTATTAATTCAAAATTGGAGGAATAAGTAATGAGTAGAATAATTATATTGTTAATTTGTTTAATATATCCCTTACCTTGTTATGCAATGACTGTTACTGGACTAATGAGAGAAACCGTTGGAGTAGGTAAAGACGGATTTGCAATATTATTAATTGTTGGTTGTGCTGTTGCTGCTTTTATAGGAAAACAAATATGTAAAATAATAGGTGAAAATAATTTTGCTATATTAGTAGGAATAGTTGCTACATTTGTTGCTACTTTAATTATGGTAAACAAAGGATTTGAGATAGTAAATAAATTATTAGCATATTTTTAGGAGATGATAAAATGTATTTAATTATAATACCAATTTTAATATTTGCTATAACTTGCTTATGCTTACCACAATTAATGATACAATTTATATTAGGATTCGTTGGTTATATTATTTGTAAAGTTTTATCTAATAGATATATGGCAAAGATGATAGTAGTAATAACCATACTTGCTAGTTTAAATATTGTTATGGAAAAAGTAATACCTATTATTGAAATTGAACAAGAAAAACAAAAGTATATTGAAAATAGAATAGAAAATGCAAAAAAATATATTGATCCTAATAGTAAATTATATAACCAAAATGAAGCAAAGAAGCCAATAGATAAAATAATAGATGAGAATATTCCTGATAACTGGTTTTTTCAAAAACTAACTGAATATCCAAGAACAAGATAATAGCAATAGTAATAAAAGGAGTGATTATGTGCAAACTGTAATAGTTAACAAATTTGTAGTAGGTATAATGGCAATGTTTGTTATGTTTAATTTTAATTTGTTATTTAAAAATGGTTATATTGATACTAAAATTTATAGACATGAGAATAGTCAATTTTATGGTGATTTAATTATCGAGGATAAGAAGTTGCCTTTAATAGTTAGAGTAGATGATAGTGGAAGTGGTATTAGCGAGAAAACTTATAACGAAAATAAAAGTTATAATGAGAGCAAAGAGATTAATGAGAATAAACAATATAATGAGCAAAAAGAACATAATATAAATAAAAAAGAAGAAAAATCAAATGAAAATACTAGAATTACTGATGATAAAACACCTGGAAGTATAGAGATTATAATTAAAAATGGTGTTGATGAGGTTAATATTACACGCAAAATAGGATCAGGCAATATGAGTGATATAGATAAGGAGATATGCAGAAAAAGTATAGATGCTGTAACTGATTATATTCATAGTATTAAAGGTAGCAATAATATTAAAAAAGGTGTAGTTGATAGGATTAAAGGATTTAAGGATTATATTTCAAGAGAAAAGTCAGGAAGGTGGTTTAAATGGTAGATAAGAAAAAGAAAAATGATAAAAAAGATAAGAGTAATTTTAAAGAAAATTTTAATAAGTATTTGCAACAATTATCATATAATCCGCTTAAAGAAAAGAAACCAGAAGACTTTAAAACTACAATTAAGAAATTAATTAGGAATAGGAAAGGTAGAGAGATAGAAGCAGAGATAGAGAATGTATTTATACAAACTAATTGTTATAATTCCAGAGGTGAATACCCATATCATATTGCTACTAGTAAAGTTAATGATTATCATTATCAAGTAATGTTTAAATTACCATATGGATTAAATTATAAAACTATTATAGATAAGGTTAAATATTTCTCTGATTCTATGATTGCACATGTTAATATAGAAAATAGAAGAGGATTATTAATGGTAGAAGTTATTAAAGGAATTATACCTGAATTATATAGATATAACTTTAATTATATTGAGTATATTGATAAATGTATACCTATCCCTATAGGTGTTAGTGTTAATGGTATACCTATAATTGTAGATTTGGCAAAAGTTCCACATATAATGATTGGTGGTGTTACAAGATCAGGTAAAAGTATTTTGTTAACTGGAATTTGTGATGCTTTAATGCAAAATAATAATGTTGATTTATTTGTTACAGATTTAGCAATGACTGATTTTGTACATTTAAAAGATTATGTTGTATTTGGATATAATTTAGACAGTGCAGAGATAATATTGGAATATTTAATGCAAGAAGTAGAAAAAAGAAGATATTTTCTTGTTCAGAATAATTGTGTAAATCTTATTAAATACAATGAAAAAAATCCTAATAATAAATTAAATTATATTGTGTTAATTATAGATGAATTTGCTTTTACATCTCCTAGAAAAAGTGATGATAAAGTAACAAAGACTAGAAGACAAAGATTGCAAAGTATATGTGCAGATTTAGGAATGATAAGTGCAAAGACTGGGGTACATTTAATTATAGCAATGCAAAGACCATCAGATAAATTAATTCCTATGGAGATAAAGAGTAATTTTCCATGTGCAATATCATTTAAATGTGTTAACTATGGTACATCTATGACTGTATTAGGAAATACAGATGCTTATTATTTGCCAAATATAAAAGGTAGAATGATATTTCAATTAGGTAGCAAACAAATGGAATTGCAAGCAATGTTATTAGAACAAGAAGAAGCTATATTGAGATTAAAAATGTTTGATAAGAAGATTAAAGGTGATGATAGGTATGTTGGAGAACAATTTCAAATATATGAATACGAGACAAAAAGGTTATTACCGAGATAGGTGTATAGTAGATACAATTGAGATGTTTGAATGTTTAAATACTGAGCAGATATATTATTTATTTTTTACTGATATAAAACATGGAATAGTTAAGTGTAGAGAGAGATTGAGAATTATATTAAAAAAAGAAAAAATTAATAGTGTGAGATTAGATATAAACGAACATAGAATTTATTTTATAGATAAGAAACCTAAGTTTCTAGAGCATGATACAAATAGAAATTGGGGATATATTTATAATTTATATATGTATAAATTTAAAGAATATTATAAGTTTGTAGATATTAGAAATGAGTATGTTATGGGATGTGGCAAAAGACCAGATGGTATAATTGGATTTAGAAATTATGTTACCAATGAATTTAGATATGTGATAATTGAAAGTGATAGAGTAGAGAGTAGAAATAAATTTACTAAGATTAAAGATTATGTTGATATTTATAGGAGTAACAATTATAAGGGTGAGTTTTGGTATGATAGAGTTAAGAGATTCCCACATATATTGATTGTTTGTAATAATGATAAGAAGAAGTTGAAGGTGTTAGAGTATGTTGAGAGAGATAATATAGAATTTAGAGTGTTTGATAAAAGTATAGGAAAGGAAGTTGGAGATAAGTTAAAATTTATTGTTATAACTGTAAGTGAAATTAAAAAGTATTTATTTGATTCAATCAGAAATGGTTGAATTTTTTATTTGTTTTTTTAGTATGAGTATAGTCTGTACATTAGTAGATAATAATATTAGAGATTAGTAAGAATATGGGTAAGAATATGAATGAGAATATATATTACAATATGAGTTATAATACGTATTGTAGAAAATACGAAAAATACAGTTAAATCCTATTAATTACTTTATAAATCAAATAAGACTAAGAAGATTATGTGAAACATAATTAATTGGTATGTTTTATGAGTAAAAATTGAGGTGAACGTAGAGGGGGAGTAGTGTGAAAAGTATGAATTGTAAAAGTACGCCCCATTTAGTTGATTGATTCATTTATTAGTTAATATTAATATAATTATAAAGGAAAATAATAGTAAGAATAAAATTTAATTTTGACGGTTATAATAATATAAATTTAAAAAGGAGATAAATTAAATGATAGAAGGTACAGATAAATTAAATATAAACAGTAGAAGTAATGTTAGCAATGTTAGTGTAAATGTTAAAAATATAATGTATATATCATCTATGTTAAGTTTGTCATTGTTTTCAATAGCTGGGTTAATAATTGGTGATGTAGAGAATAGTGTATTAGGGGTAGGATTAGGAATGTTATTTAAGAGTATTGGATATATATGTTATGGATTTGGAGTGTTTTGTGGTAGTTTATTATGGTTTTTAGGGTATAATAGTAGGAATGAATAGGAATTTGAAATGATAGAATAAATTAATATTGACAAGTTATTATAGTTGTGATAATATTTTATTATATTCAATAGCGGAGTCACATAGTTTATACGCAATAGCACTCCCACGTAATACGTAATATAATCACTACTTTCCTATATTGGTGAGATAGTGATTATATTTTATTTTGTAGAATAAAATAGAATAAAGCAAAGTATAGTATTAAGAATTAATGGATAGAATAATATAAGATTAAATTAAAATTTAGGTAAAGTAAAGTAAAGTTAAGACCTCCTCCTATATAGATATAAATTGAATCCTCTTTTTATAAAGGGGATTATTTTTTGTAAAATTATATTATGCTAAAGGAGTAGTAAAAACTATGAACAATGATGATAAGAATAATAAAAACATAAACAAAGATATAGATAAGAGAATAAAAATTGTATCTAAGAACATAGAAAATGGATATTATTTGAGTAGATTAAGGGATAAATTAGGCTTAAGATTAATTGATGTTGCTGATAAGTTAGATTTAAATAGTGCTACAAGTTTAAGTGATATTGAAAGAGGAAAGAAAGTACCTAATGAGGAATTGATTAAAGGATTGAGTTTAATTTATGGTGTAGATGAGGTAAAATTAAGTATTAGGTATGGGAAAATTAGTTTTACTGTGTTAGAAGGATTGATAAGGGATGAAGGGTTACATAGGAAAGTATGGGAAATGGTTAAGAAAAAAGATGAGTTGGGAAAGCGAGGGTAATAGGTGTAGGTTTAGGTGTAGAGTGGATAAAAGAGTGATGAATAATATAGAAAAATTTCAAACAAACAGGGTTATTTATCAATAAAACCGCTTTGTTTGGTTTAATTAATTGATTGTTAATGTAGGTATATTAATGGTTTGATAGGATTAATGATGATTTTATAAGATATATAAGATATAATTATTTAGTGTAAAATATTATTCGTGATTTGTAGTTTAATTTTAAAATTTATAATTAATTTATGATAATATTAAGTGGGAATGAGAAGGAGAAAAATAAGAGTGATAAGAGAGTAGTAAAGTGTTGATATAATTGTGTTTTATGGGTGATTAAATATGATATAATTATGATAATAGATAGGTTAATTTACGGTATATTTATTGTAAATTTAAGATGAAATTGTGGTAGATTAGAGTTGATTATTGATTATTATTTATGATAATTAATATGTGGAAATAGTTGTAATTTGTGGAGTTGTACGATTAATTTGCGATGAGTCGGAGTTTAAAAATAATTTTGGTGTCGAAGATGAATAGATGTCCTGCCTATTGATAATGATTATCACTCTCAATTTGTAAACTATGCCCCCGTCTATCTGACATTCAAAAAATTTCTCCCACAAGATATATTGCGAGGTGAATTATTGGGAGTATGAGGTAAAATTTACATTTATAAACGTCTAGCTTGCTATATAATATATAAATTATGTAAGGAGTCAGTGTTATTTTTTAGATGAATAACTTGGTAGTTATGAAAAATATAGCTGTATCCTAGTTAAATCTTAAGTTTTAATAATAAAATCCTTCATATTATCCTTCACACAACGCCCAAATAGGGACGTTAAATTGATTATAAGTATAATACGACCTGTAAAATTGAATAGGATTAAAATTAAGAGTTAAATTAAAATATAAAAAAATCCAGTCCCAGCTATGCACCCAGCAACCAACACAACACAATATTAAAATAAAAATTTACTCATTGTTCTACGTGGAACATCTTAAAATTAATACCTAGTATATCTAGGTATCGGATATTATAACATACAGTGGATTTTTGAACTATTAATGTACCAGTGTATTAATAAGGTAGTACACTCCACTTCACACCTAAAAACAACCAAATCCAGGCATCAACTCTCCACTTTACCCTATAAAACATACAATAAATTGGGACACTTAACCACTATACAAATAATTAATAAAAATAAACAATTAATCAATACATCTACAATAAACATAGACAAATATAAAAAATATCTATAATTTTTTTGCAAAAGATATTTATAAAATCATAAAATAATTTTCTAAAAAAGAAGGTATTCCTCATCCTTTTGTAGAATATAATATATAGTAACATATTTAAGGAGGGTTATATAATGAAATACACTCTATACCATGCTTCAACTGAATCCTTTACATACTTTAATGAAAATAAAATCAAAGCTAACGAGACAGACGCTCTTTATAATGGTTTTTGGTTCTCTAGTAAGAAGAATACTTCTCCTTCATTCAGAAAAGCAAACTATCTCAAAGAATGTATTGTAACCTTAAACAATCCAGCACCGCATAATATTATAAATAAACTTGCAAAAGAATTAAGAAATACAGATTTAGAAGGTTATAGAAGTCTATGTGATGTAGTAAGAATCAATTTAAAATCTCTAGGTTATGACGGAATAATATTTAATGATATACCTAAAGTAAACGAACAGGAATTATATACAACTGGTGAAACAATATATCAAACACCAAGAGGTCATAAGTATAAGTTAAAAATAGATACTGAATACAACGGGTTAGATTTATATAGTGTTAATTCTTATGATAGAGAAGATTATATCACAGGTTATGAGGATCTGAAAGATTTCTTAAATCAGCAGGAATTAACAGTAATAGTATTCAATAATAATCAAATAGAGATATTAAAAGAGGTTGAACTATAACCTCTTTTTTATTTCCCATCATGATACATTATTAATAATATCAAATCATAATCCAACCAAATCCTAAACAATAAATAATACTAATACATTCCCTTTCCTATCTCTCCTTACCTCTATTCTTTCCTTCTTCCTCTCATCACTCTAACCAACCAATCCAACCTACTAACATACACTAAATAAATTATACAGTCCTTCCTGGGCATTCTCACGACACACCTCAAACCCTTGTATAATCATAGGTACAATCTATCTCATACCTAATATCTACCAATATTCAGTATAAATATACATATTAACTCATTAATACATGCATAAATGTATAAAACACCTCAAATACACCTAATTTCCATACCATAATATATTATATTAGCATTGTATAAAGCCTATATAAAGCCACCTCAAACAACCTATATATTACCAAATATAAGTAAACACACGTTAACTTTATTCCTTTCAACTATAAGAAAAACAAATATAAAAAATACTAAAATAAATATCTAAAATCTATATACATTTACCCTAAAATTTGATATAATAAAGAGAAAAAATATAAAATCAAGGAGGTATTCCAAATGACAAGAGTATACGGAGACATCAAAGAAGTTTACATAGCAAGTCAAGGCTGGGTAAGATACAATGCACAACCATTAAACACTATAGAAATGCTAAACGTATCATATGTAATACTAGACAGCGAATCAGACGAAATAATAAACACAGGAACTGAAGATTTTAGCCGGGATCGTTGGTGCAAACTGCAAAAAATAGAATTAAATAATAATAGCAATCCTTTTACAACCTTAACAGACAATTTAACAGAAACAATTCAGCAAGGAATAGATAAGATAAATACAGTTTTTCCTGGCATAACAAATAGAATAACCCTAAATATCCAAACTATGGATAAACTACAATTTTGCTCAGTTAGAACCGCTTGGGAAGGTGTTTATTTCTCAGATTTTAAACAAATTTACATTAAAGCCAATGCAGAAGTTAAAACGGTTATCCACGAAATAGCACACCAGATCCATGATGTAATATTTAACCATAAATCTTTTAGATTTGACAAGGAAGGAAAAGAAAAATACGCAGAAAAGAACGGAAAAGAAAATTTTGCTTGTTTGTTTACTGATACGGTTTTAAAACTGATAGGAGATAAAAAAGGTAAAATGTATAAACGTAACGAACAAATGGTTAAGCTGATTAAATCTTTATAACAATATATTCCCTACACTTCAAACACGTAAGCTAGTATAGGGAATAACTAAGGAGGCCGAAACAATGCAATTAGTAAATTTTCAAGAATACCAAGCAGCTAAAAACCAGATCATTTACGGTCTAGAATTCAAGGAATATTCCACACTGGAAAATGGTTACATTAGAAAACAGTATGCAACCGTAACGAATGGTACTTTTTATGAAGTAACCGATACCGACACTTGTATTACAGAGTTTTGGAGCGACAAACATCCTAATAGTAGATATTACAGTGACAAAGCACCTGAGCAGGAAATAGAAATCTTTGATTTAATACCTGCAAAACAGGTAAGCGAAAATAAATTTTATATTACCTTAAGCAATGGCATTAAAATAGACATTGTAAAAAATCCTGAATATAATGGATCAATATGGTTATGGCAAATTGATAAACAGGTTTTTAGTAAAGACAGTTATGCCGAGCAGTACCTTAAAAAACTTATAGCAGAGAAGTTAACCGGAAATAGAATTATCTACCATAAAAAAATGGAAGCACCTGACATATGCGGAATAGATGGATCTGCTTGTAGACATCCAAAAGAATGCAATACAGCAATATGCAGCCAATGTCCTATAGCTGAAAAATTTTTTGCTGAAAGAGATAATGTTAATTTAATATATGTTTTTTAATTAGTTTTAAAGCCACTTTTGTAGTGGCTTTTTCTTTTCACTTCTCCAATATAACACAACCAAAAAATAAATAATGTTCCACGTAGAACATTTTAACCCTCCACAACCAACAAACAAAAAACAACCTCACACAATCCCTTTTAACCCATCTTAAATCCTTTACACCTCTCCTAGTACCTAAAATTAATTCCCTACCCATATATCCAATCCTAGCACGTTTTAACCCTATCCAGTCAATAAAATATAAAATCTATGCTTAAATCTAACCTAAAATAAACACAATATTAATATATTTTTCTATAAAGTAATACTGTACATATCACCTACCATTTGATATAATAGTAGTTGAACTATACATAAATTTAAGGAGGTCTACCGAATGACTAAAAAAGAATTTAAAGAATTTTGGGAATCTAAGACACTAGGAGAAATCAAAGGTATATATATTGAACGTTCTAGAGTATGCGAAAATACTAAGAGTTTAATTAAAGAAAATGCTGAAAGTATAGTTAATTTAAATACAGAAGCTAAAAACTACTTACCACGATTAAAAGATCATGCAGACACCATAAAAAGCTATACTAAAGATTTAACGGAAGATATTAAAATGCTTGAGCAGTTAAAACCGATACTTGATAAAAAAGAAAAGGAAGGATTAAATCAAACTGAATATGATAAATACATGGCAAACAACAAAGATAATATTGAACCCTTAATATTAAAAGTTAAAGAGATGGAATTAACTGCACTTGCAACCTGGGATAAGGGAAAATGGACTGACAAAGAAATTATTTACACTCATGATTTTATGCTTAAAGAATTAATCTACATGATTAAAGACAATGTGGGGAATATAGAAAGAATAACTAGACTTGAATATAACCCTAACAAGGGTATGGACGGAATCATTAAAGGAGAAAAGGGAACTATAAATATAGATACAATACTAGCAGGAGGATACAACATTCAAAAACTACATTATAGAACATTAATTTATAAATATTAACCCTCTTAAGAGGGTTTTTTCTTTCCCCTTTTCTCCCACAGCTCCCATATATCAAACTATATCCAATAATCCCTCCCACGTTCCCATCCTCAAACACTACATCCTATCCTACTTAAAACTAATTTAACTACCCTTATTCAACTTCCTATGAAGACATAATTTATAATATAGTTGCACAGTTAACACTGTTAAAAACAATAAAATAAATAATCCTAACAAATACCCTAAACTTATAGACATTCAAATGCTAATTTGATATAATTATCTTGTCAAATTATTTTACATATCACCAACCACAAAAAGGAGGTCATACAACAATGACAATTAAAAACACTGGTAACATCTACAACGATCTACAATCTTATAAATATCCTGAGATTCAAAAACAAGTAATAAGAATGTCCCTAAATTCTATAAAAGATAATATCCGGCAATATGGCAATACTAATACAACAGTAAAATATAAACTATGTCTCAAACTATCCAACGAACTTGATCAACGTGAATATAATTATAATACCTTATCTGAAGTATTGACAGCCAGTTATTTTGTATCACTTCTAGTTAAAAAAGGTATTCATAAAACTATAGAAACCTATGATATTTACACTGAGATTGTTGACGATAACAATAATACATTGTTTGAAGATTACACCGACAATATACATTATTGGAATAATCCTATTGACAGTAAATTGCAGGAAGAGAACGAAAAATTAAAAGAACAATTGACCGAACTGGAATTATACAAAAAATTCATATCAGAATACAAGGCCGAAAAAGAATTCGAAAAATGGAAAAATAAAAGCAATATATACTGGTATGAGTTAAAATTCAGATCCCCTTCTCCTGGTTGTCAACCAAGGGATTTTATAGGGATAGACAATAACAAGGGTAAATGGGGAATAGTTGGATATAACAGGGAACTAACCAAAAAGGAATTGAACGAATACGAGATGAAATTATATACAGCTTAAAACCTACTATTTAGTAGGTTTTTTCTTTTCCCTTTTCCAATAACCCAATAACAGATCCCTATTCTCCAACAACAACTCCAACAAACAACCTCAACACAACAAAACACCTATTCCCACAATGCCCATATAATCCCCTTTAACACCTTAACACCTATCATAACACCTAAAACTCCTCAAATCAGCCTACATAACGATTATTACACAAACCTATATATAATATAACAATATAAACACATATAACCTAATAAACTTAACAAAACAATAATATAAATAATGCTTGACTGCCACTATTAATTTTGATATAATCTATCCATGCACTAAGCACTAAGTAAATTAATACATAAGCAACAACCGAGTAACAACCTGATTCAATTCTTTGAAAACTAAATATAATAATAGGAGGTATCACCTAATGAAAATTAATGAATTTATGCAGCAAATTGAGACTACATATAGTAAACATTTTCCTTTTTCCAGAATATCTGTTGATTATGTAGGCAATATTTACCGTTCTATTTCTATAGTTTGTTACTTAGCCGGAAATAGCACAGAAGTATATAATAAAATTTGGCGTAACGATATGTTAAATATTAGGTTTTCAATTGATGTAGAATCAGGAGAATTTGAAAAAGGTACTACTGAGGAATCAGAACTACCTGAGAAATTAAAAATGGAAGTAAATAATAAAAACTATTTAATAAAACCCAATAATTCACATTTGGTATATAGTAGGAGGAATTTAAGTTTCAGAAAAACTAAAGGGAATGCTAAAAAGATTGTTGCCACATTGGATAAATATTTTACTAAACTTAAGGAAGAATTAAAAAATGATTTATTGACTGGAAATATTACAGACAACCACAAAGAATTATTGACCGAAAAATTAGCATAAATTAGCTTTAACCCTTGCTTGATTTTACCTTTAACAAGGCTATCGAGCAAGGGTTTTTATTTTTAATTTACCTACTCAAAATAAGGTAATAAAAACAATAGAAAATAAATATAAAAATAATTAAAAAAAACGCTTGCAATTATCTCTAATTAGTATATAATAGTCTTTAAGCACAACAATAAAATAAATACATAAGCACTAACACATAACAACCAAGTATCAATTCTTTGACAACTAAATAATATAAAAATGGGAGGTTATTTAAAATGGCATTAGCAACACGTTTCGGTAAAAACAGTAACGCATTAAGAAGTAATATTCCTTTAGACAATTCTCAACTATTCCGCATAGCACCTTCAATTTTTGCAAATGAGGCTCACGAATCAAGGTCAAGCCGTTATACTTACATACCTACTATTGATGTTCTTGACGGTCTCAGAAAAGAAGGATTTGAACCATTTTTCGTTGCACAATCCAGATCCAGAATCGAAGGAAAATCCGAATTTACAAAGCACATGTTACGCTTACGCCAAACAGGAGAAATCGAAAAGCAAGAAGCAAATGAGATAATTTTAATCAATTCCCATGACGGTACATCATCTTACCAAATGATGGCAGGTTGTTTTAGATTTGTCTGTCAAAATGGAATGGTTACTGGTGACATAGTAGAAGATATCAGAGTAAGACACAAGGGAAATATTGTCCATAACGTAATAGATGCAGCTTATACCATTGTAGATGATTTTGAGCAGGTCACGGAATCTATCGAAGGAATGAAATCTACCTTGTTATTACCGGAAGAGCAACAAATATTTGCAAATGCAGCATTAAGTTTAAAATATGATGATGAAGCACCAATCACTCCAAACCAGTTATTACAAACCAGAAGAATTGCAGACAGAAACCCTGATCTTTGGTCAAACTTTAACAGGGTACAGGAAAACATAATAAGAGGTGGATTAAGAGGCAGGACAGCGACAGGAAAAAGAACAACAACAAGAGAAGTCCAAAGCATAGACAACAATGTTAAACTTAACAAGGCTCTTTGGATACTTGCAGACGGTATGAGACAACTTAAACAAGCATAACAATATAATAACCCTGTTTAGTAGCTTATTAAATTAAGTAAAACTAAACAGGGTTTAATTATGTCTAAGAATAACAATATAACAAATAACACTTGCAATATCTCAGTATATCCTATATAATAAATATTAATATCACATAACATTAAAAGGAGTTGATCAAATGCCATTAACGATGCAAGAATACTTTAACCAGACAGTCAAAAAAATTATATCGTCTATAGGTTGCACATTAGATGTACCCATAACTATATTAGATCATGAAACATTAAAAGGGAAAGACAAACGGGCTTTAGGTCTTTGCTGGCAGGATAACGAAAAATATTACATAACTATAGACGAATTTTTTGTCAAAGAATGTTATCTTTATTTTGAATTAAACTCAATTGTAGGTCTAACCTGGGAATTGGGATCTGGTGATACTTTAGAGCATGTTATCTGCCATGAATTAGCACATACACAAATTTGGAGACATGGCAAAAAACATACAGAATTAACTAACAGATTATTATCAAAAGTAAAGTTACCAGAAAAGTATTATCAGTATTTACATAAAAAATATAAAGAAATTAGTTAATTATTAATAATCCTGCTAACCAACAATAGCAGGATTATTAATTTGTTCCATTGTTTCATGTTCCACGTGGAACAAAACATTAATATAAAAAACTTCTTGCAATCCTTCTCATTATCCTATATAATATTACTTAGCAATACTTAATATATTAATTAAATCAATTCAAAGGAGGCCGAAACAATGTTAAAAGAACTTCTACTAATTGGCACTATTCCCAGCTTAACAATTTATACCTTTTGGACGTTCCTTGGCAACATAGCAAAGTTTTAATCCTTAATAAACCTATAACCATAAAATAATAATAAGGAGGCTATAACTTAATGACAGCTACAACCAGCAAAAAAAGAAGAATAAGACTTTTAAATTCATTAGTCAGAATTGACAAGGACATTCAATATTTCACCGAACAATTAAAAAATAAGATTATGCCATTATCCTGTGTAGAGCAATTAAAAAACCTAAAAGCACATAGACAGAGACAATTTAAAAAATATTTAGAATGTATTTAAATCCTTCTTAATTGAAGGATTTTTTATTTGCTTAGAAATATAAAATAATAGTTGCATTTGCTGAATACCTATAGTAAAATATTTATATTAATTAATTATAGTTTACTAAGGAGGCCAAACCAATGGAATTATGGAAATTAACCTACATTCAATATTGTAATCATTTTTTAGAAAATAACAAATATAAAAACGCATATAAAAGCAATCCTGAAAAATGGGAAAGTAAGAAAAAGGATTTATTAAAAGATTGGGAAAATGTATTATTAGAACGTGCAGAAGTAGGCAATATACCCGAAGTAGTCATTAGGTCATATGTAAAAATGTTTGGTGAACCAACAACCAGAAGGATATTTAGAGGAACAAAGGGAAAAGGTTTAGAAGAATGGGAACAAACACAAATTAAAAAGGCACTCAGGGAAAACATATTAGACAACCAAAGGAAATGTGAGAATAATTATAAATATAAATCCTGCTCTTAGTAGTAGGGTTTTTATTTTAATAGACACATATTATAAACACACCACAAGGCCATATTAACCCTTAAAATCAATTCTATATATATTTATACTTCTAATCACTCAAAAAGCCACCTACAACTATAATTATATAAACTTAGATATTTTAATTAAAATTATTATGTATTATTACTATAAATTAATCAATAGAATATAAAAATAATACTTGTTATTATGTATGATTTATAGTATTATAGTTAATATACATATCAATATTTAAGGAGGAATTAAACATATGATTATAAAAGCTAAGTTTGAAAGTAAATGTCCATGTTGCGGTAAAATTTTAGCTATAGGCTCAGAAGTCTCTTGGAATCCCAGTCAAAAAGCTACCTGCCTAAACTGCCAAAACAAAGCACCTAAAACCTTACCAGGAAAAACTAAAATAACTAAACTTAAATTTGGCAAGAAAGAAGTATATCAAATTTCATTCTATTGGCCATTTAGAGCAGTTGTATTTGATGTTATAGAAATAGAAAATGTCTGGGGAGATGAGCAAAAATTGTATAAAAAAATCCCTCTAACATTCGACAGTAAAGAATTAGCACAAGAATTTATAAATAATCAGCTTGCAGACCATTGGTATAAGTTGGATCAAGTTGAAATAGTGCAGGGAATATAAACGGAATTAAAACCTTAGATATAGTCTAAGGTTTTTCTTTTATTGTCATGTTTTTATCTTTAATATAAGGCTCATACAGACACTTGAAACATTATTAACATACATTCACACCTTAAAACAATAAAAAGGCTTTTCATGATAATAATTATATATAGTTAGATATTTTAATTAAATTATACTAAAAATTTAATCATAAAATAATTAGATAAACTTATACATACCTAAACAAAATAACCCCAATTTTACCTCAAATTTCTGTATAAAACAATACTTTTGTTTAATGTGAATTTTTATTGACATATTGGCTAAGATAGTTTAATATAATAGATAGCAAATATAAATATCGAAAGGGGTTTTATAAATGACATTGACTGCATATCAGCAAAAGAGATCTGAAAGAATTGAAAAGGCCAGAATTAAAAGACAACAGGAAACAGAGGAATTTTTAAACAGTGTAAATGTAATACATAAAAATATGAGTATTCCGTCAATTGGAGTAATAAAAGAAATAGAAAAATGTTACCTTGATTATTATATAGTAAAATATCCCAATTGTTTAAAGTATAAAATAGCTATGAAGAAAAAAGAATATCCATTTGATATATATTATTCTAAAGAATTTTACAAAGAAAATATACCTGCAAAATATAAAGATGTATTTGAAGAATTAGAACAGGATTTTAAATAGGCCATATGGCCTATTTTTTATTTTATCTATCTTGACACATAAATAAAAAACGAATATAATTAATTATAGATTTAAGAATTTAAACAATATTAACCTTTCTCATCTCAGGAGGTGATCAACTTGACACTAACACAACACGCAAAACAACGTATGAGCCAGCGAATAATAACCCTCCAGGATGTTTTTAATTGTGTCAAGTTAGGCATTTCCTCATCAGCAAAAAATGGGTTAACAAAGTATACATACAATGATTTATATGTTATAGTAGATCCTAAAACTAACAAAATTATTACTTGTTGTTTTACTAAATCCTATACAAAACAACTTAAAAAATTTGCAAAACTAAATTGTATAGGATTTTATGCAGCTATTAAAAAGGTAAGGAGTTGTTTAGATGCAATTTAAATATAAAAATGTAATTATAACAGATATTTACATTAATCCTGAGAGAGTCACCGGAACTATAGACGGTAAAAAGTTTACTGTTTTAGTTTTAGAGGATACACACGGGCAGTATATAATAGTTAATAATTGTAGGTATTATATCAATTGGTTTAAGTAATAATAAATATAATAAAAATTAATAGAAAGGAGTTAACGGTTTAATGCCACAATTAACTTTAATATCTCTGTTTATCTCTGGTAAACTATCAGAGAAGCAATTCAGAAATTTATTAACAAAAACAAAAAATAAATAATACATATCAGCTTGACATTTTTAATGTATTAGTATAGTATATTAGTTAATAAATTAATCTTAGGAGGTAGATACATAATGACAATGACACGTTTACAACTTAAAGAGGTTTTAGATGGAATAATTAATCAGCTAGACAAACACGACAAAGCCGAACTACTACAAAAAGCACTTGACACAATGACAGTCAAACAGAAAAAAGAAATACTGACATACTGTGAAGTGAATTTTCCAACGGATACCAGGATATCACTAGAAGAAAACGGAATAATAGAATCTGACTAATACCTCATATGAGGTATTTTTATTTGCTTGACGGACTATAAAGCAGGTTTTTTATTTTCCCCTTCTATAAAATCCTCATACCAACACAAAAACAACCTCACAGAATCCCCTACAAGGCCGATGAAAATTGAATCGGGTATAATGATAAGTGTATATCAGGTATGGGCTTGCTAGAGTGCTTAGAATTGATTTTAGGGTATTTATCCAATTATTTTTATGGTTGTATGGTTATTATTTAGTTATTATTTTTAAGGTTATCTAATCTAAAATAGGAGGCTTTTAGTCTCTTATTTATTTATCTATATGACTATATTTTTTAAAGAATACTAAAATAAATATCTAAAATAGTATTGACATATAAATCCCCTATATGGTAGAATAACTTAACTTCAAAAACGGACTTAAGTAACAAATAATCAAGCTACTAGGTGAGGTGTTCCCTAGATGTCACAATGTCAAAAATACATATATATAGGAGGTTTTTTAATGGGTATAAAAAAACCATCTCAAAGTCAATTTACTATTAGAGGTGTCGCACAGCAAATTAAGAAAAATACTATTAACTTGGAACATAGGATACAGCGTAGAGGTGCATGGACATTATTGCAACAGCAATTATTTATTGCATCTATTATCGAAAATATAAAAATACCAGGTATTGTTGTAGTAGAAGAAAATGGGATTAAATATGCAATTGATGGGAAACAGAGGATTACTGCTTCGGTTGCATTTTTTGAAGGAAAATTCCCTATGACGGATAACATTGAACATTTAGAAGATATTGACATTGAAGAATTAGAGAGTGAAGAAGAAATAACACTTGAAGATATTAGAGGTAAATATTATGCAGACTTACCGCAAGCAGTAAAAAACAAACTTCAAAAATTTGAATTCAAGTTTGATATTTACAAAGACTTGTCAGACCGTCAAACCAGAAAGTTATTTAAAAGATATAATGGAGGTACAACTTTAACAAAAAGTCAATTATCACATTGTGATTCGGATTTTATGAACGATATTGTAAATGATTTCTGCCAGCAACCATTTTTTACTAATGTAAATATATCCAGTAAAATGAAGGATAAATTTACTGATGAGGTAGTTGTGAAGCAAGTATTATTATTAACATATTACCAAGGTGAAACAGGAATAGGCGGATCTGATATAGATAATTTTGTAAAAGAAATGGAATCTATTCAGAATTTACCAGAATATGAAGAATTAATTAGTGAAACTATGGAAATTGCCAGTTACTTAAATTTAGCCATAACAGAACCAGTCAAAGAGTTAAGAAAAACTCATGTCCCTATTATATTCATGACAACACAAGAAGCTATTAAAAAGGGAATAGAACCAGAAAGATTTGGGTTATGGGTAAAAGAATTCTTGCTTAATAATACAGGAAGGAAAGGCTCTAATACTGAGTATCAACAGAATTCTACCAGTGGAACAGGCACAAAAGAGAATACAGAAAAAAGGATTAAAATTGCAATTGATAATTTCAAAAGCAATATTAATAATATCAAAATGCCAACAGAAGGTAATAATAACAATAGCAGCAGTAACAATAACGAAAAATCAGATGACTATGATATAATCATGAAAACATTGCAAACAATGAAGGACACAGAAGATTTACAAAATATAGCATAACAAAGTAAATTATCAATAATCCTGCTCTCCAAAATGTAATATGAGCAGGATTATAATTCCCAGTATAACAGCGACAACAATATAATTCCTTATGTAAATTTGCTTGAACCTTCCTTATACTATCAATTACCAATCCAGTTTACCCTTCATGCAAATTGATAGTATAATACTGTTAAGTGATTCAATCAGATAGCAGTGACAGCGGTTAATTGCTTAACAGTAAAGATTATTTTTATATTTGTAAGTTTGTGAGTTTATGTAAGGAATTATATTAAAAGGAGGTTTTTATTAATGGAAAAATTAACTTTTGGAGTATTTGAGAATAACGCAGCAGGTGAATGTTTTATAAGGGAATTAACAAAAGATTGTTCACGTCAAGATGGGTATTTCACTTGTTACCAGGAATTTAACACTGAGGAATTAGCAAAAAACTACATAACAGAACAGGAAGAACAAACAAAAGTTTTTGCTGTATTCTTCAATCGTCCTGCTTGGGAAGGATTTATCCGTCAAGAAAATTGTTATTCCGGCAATTGGAAAGGGAGTAAATACGGTTATTATAACTATATAACAGACTTCCCAACCGAAACAGAAGCACAGAAATATTTAGATGAATTATTTAAAAATAAATAATATTCATCGGTTTACGGAGGTATACCCGTTAAAAACCTCCTAACCAGAGAAATTAAATTATAACAATAACAGGGAGGTAATATATAAATGGCTAGAGAATCAAAGCAAGAACATTATACTAAGATGATAACCAGAAAATTAAATAGAGAATTAGAAATACTTAAAAAAGCAGTTGAACAAGTTGAAGGTTTATTGAACGCTGATTTATTAGAGATAGAATTAAAAGCAATAAAAACATTTGAAGCAATTCAAGAAATAAAATTTGATTCTGAAATATTTAGAGATATAATAAGCATGAAAAATTCTTAAATGAATATAACAATAACCTTTAAACCTTTTTAATTAAGGGTTTTTATTTTTGTCAATAACAGGTTAATTATTCTTATCATATAAAATAAAAACTTCTTGACAATAGAATAATAATATATTATAATACAAATGTATCATAAAAATTAAAAGAAAGGGGTAAAGTATGGCATTTTCAAAATTAGAACCAAAAGAAAAACAAAGAAGACAGGAGGAGCGAAAAAGGTTAAAATATGAAAAAGAGCATAGGTTGATCTATGATGTAGATCACAAAATATGCTCAGTATGTAATACATATAAACCATCTACAACAGAATACTTTTATAAGAATGACAAGAATTCAAGAGATGGATTGTCTAATTGTTGTATTGAATGCGAAAAGAAAAGAGCAACACAATGGATAAAAGATAATCCAGAAAATTTTAAAGCATCATATAAAAGGTATATGAAAACAGATTCATGGAGGGCATATAAAAAGGAAAATTATATAAAAACAAAAGATTTAACGATACAGTGGAGAAAAGACCATCCAGAAAAGACTAAACAATACATACAAAATCATAGAAACCATGACATATCAACTAAAGAATGGAAATCGTGTCAAGAATATTTTAATTATACTTGTGCTTATTGTGGTAAGACATTAGAACAGCAATATAAACAAAATAATCATCAATTCCATAAAGAGCATGTAGATCACGAAGGGTATAATGATGTTAGAAATTGTGTCCCTTCATGCACCCAATGTAATAGTTCAAAAAGAGCGAAAACCATAGAAGAATTATTTCAATTAGGGTATCTTAAAGAGTTTACACAGGACAAATATAATAAAATAATGTTATGGTGTGAAGAAGATTATAAAAAATACATAGAAGAAAAACCAGCTTATAAAATAAAAAGAAAAAGAATTGATAATGAAGATGGTACATATTATTGGCAACATGAATTATGGATTTATGATGAGAAAAGAAATCTAGTTGAATGTATTACTGTTAAAAATAGCAGGAAAGAAATATTAGACGATATTAAAAATGGTAATATAGTTATTTAATTAGTTAGAGGGTTATTAACCCTCTTTTTCTTTTCCCTAAATCCATACCACAAACACATATAAACCATTCTAAGCACTCTAAACCTCCACATAGATACAAATACTCTAATAACAATTTACCCTCTGAAATAGGCCGAGAAACACGTTAAATTAACACTTGCAATTATATTATTAATCTGTTAAAATGTATCTAAGTAATACGGAAAACAAATATAAATACATAGGAGGCTATACATATGAAAACAACAGTAACCAACAATCAAGTAACACCTCAGTTAATTAATCAGTTATGCAGAGCAGGGGAACAACAGCAGTTAGAACAACAAAATAACTAAATAGTAAAATAACAATACATATAGGAGGATATCACATATGATGCAAAATTTTAAAATTGTCAATGCAAACGGTAAAATATTAAGATCCTTTAAAACACCAGATAAACCGGAAACATGGGCTAGATTCTTACAATATAACGAATTCCTAGTGGTAGGGAATAAAACATATGGTAGACTATCAATATTGGGTAAGCAATATTACAAAGGTAAGAAAAAGGGAATTCCATTGTATGCTACAAATTAACCCTCAAATAAGAGGGTTAATTTTTTAAAGAATAGAAAAATAAATTATTTAAACCTATTGACTTTGATTTAATTTTCCTGTATACTTATAATTGTAAATAGGAAATACAAAAAAATATAAAATAAATGGAGGTAATACAATGATTATTTTGACAGTTAAGAAGTTTAACGATTTTACTCAAGTTTGTCCAGTGATTGCTAGAATTGAAGTGACAGAAACTAACCAAGAAATACCAACATCTAACATATTTCAACATGATAAAGAAAGTAACAATTTTATAAAAGTTGATTTATCCTGTGAGGATACTCAATATGAATATACCAGTTATTGTGTTGAAGAAGGTTTTTTATCTCCTGAATCAGCCAATGATTTTATCGAGAAAATTTTAAATGATATTAAGACCGAAGTTGCAAAACACAGAGGACAAAAATGGGAGCAGGAAGAAGAATATCAAATTGAAATTTAAACCCCTTTACGGGGTTTTTATTTTGTCTATGAAGGTATTTCCTATTGACATACAACAATTATTATAGTATTCTATACAAAGCAATAACAATATAAATAATAAAGGAGCGAAAAATATGTCATATACTGCCTTATGTAAAAAATGGGAAAGAGAATCTAAAAGGAAAGATAAATTAGATAAAGAAGAAAGAAAAAGACAGCAAGCAAGACGAGAAAAATTTCAAGATGCAATATATATAGCAAAAGGTATACAAGAGAAACAAGAGAAGCAAGAACGAGAGAAAAAGCAAAAAAGAGCATATGACAGTAAAAAGGAAATGCTTCAAGCATTGCAGAAAGATAATCCTTTCAACTATCAGCAATATTTAATCTTTTGGGATATTATAAATAATGATTATAATCAAATTTTATCTGATATTAACAGAGGTCGCATAATAGCAGAAGACATACAAAAAATAATTATTTACATAGAAGGATTTAGTCAAGAAATAATAACTGAATATTGGAAGGAAAGATTAACCTGTTTAAAATAACAGGTTTTTATTTTTGGCTGATTTTTAAAATGTAGTTGACAATTATATTATGATTGTGATATAATAGATTAACAGATTAAGGATATTACATAGGAGGTGGAGCGAATGACAATTAAAGAATATATTATTAATTTTGAATTAGATATTTTGCAAAATAGATTAAATAAACTTACAGAGATAGAAGCACCTGAGATAATTTTAAAAAGTCTGCAAGAAGAAATTAATAGACTTAAAGAGGGTATTTTAAAGCTAACCAGTGGTAAGAAGTTGTCAGAGCAGAACGAAGCAATTAACCCTGAGATAGTTAAAACAGGTGACGGAGGTTATATATTAATAAAGTTTGGTAATAAATTAGAGTATTGCCGGACTAATCAAAATAGATATGTAAGAAGACAATAACGTGATAAAACTGGTGTTAGGTCACAATATTTTAAGGAGGTTTTTTATTTATGAATAATGAAACATTAGAAATGATAATCAATACTTTAAAGTTAAGAATGAACAATTATTCAAAAGATTCTGACGCATATAAAGAATTAAAAAATACTATTGATATGTTGACAGCAAAATGTTATAGGTAAAATGTGAATATAACATAAGCCGAAAGGCTTTTCTTTTTTTACTCAGAAAACTTGACATATTTATATTAGTAGTCTATACTTATAGTTAATATAATACATAATTTAAGGGAGGTTATTTATTTATGAAAATACAAATGTCAAAAGGTTTATTATCTTTAATTATTATGGTTCAAGAGTACAGAAAACATCTTATCAATGAATCAATATTTAGAGCAGATCACGGAATAGTAAAAGAAGTTAATTGGATTAAAGAAACAGAAAAATATTATTGTAATATTGATAGTAATATTTTAAGTAGATATGGATTAAGCAAGAATATACTGTCCTTTGAGAAAGTTATTAATTTTAAAGTAACAGCAGAAATGTTAAAAACAGAATCAGCCGAATTGGGTAAATTTACATTTCAAAATTTTTAAGCAGGAATAACCTACTTTTTATTTATATATCGTAATATTAACTTTGAATAAATTGTCATTTTATATAATAATTTAAAGGAGGTTTTAAAAAATGTTAGAATTAAGCAAAGAGTATATTGTTAGAACATTGGAAGAGGAAAGACTATGGAAAGAAGGAGAAGAAGATACTTTTAAATATGGTAATTGGAAAATTACACTTAGAAAAGAAGAAAAAATTTATCTTCCGTTTACCTTTTCAATTTATGGGGAAAAAGATAATAGCTGTGAAACATGGAGCAGAAGATATAAAAGCATGGAAGAAGCTATTTTACACATATTAAATAACTTTAATGAAAATGTAAATATAAAAAATAAGTACAAAACAATTTTAGATTATAATTGAATAAATGCTCTCAAACCCTTATAAATCAAGGGTTTTTATTTTTGCATTTTAGGCGTATTCACACTTGACTTAGTAATAGAATAGTATTATAATTAATTAAGTCTAATACATATTCTAAGGAGTTTTATTAATGAAAATCAACGAATTAAAAGAATTAAAAGAAATGATAGAAAAGCAAAGAGAAATTAATATAAATCTTTATAAATCAGTCCCAATTGCTTCACACGAAGACCCATTAAATAAAAAAGCTGAACCAATATTAAAACAATGGAGAGAAGGCAGTAAAAAATTAAAGGAATTGCTTAATAAATTATATGAGATGGAAAAAGAAGAAAAAGAATCCTCTTTAAATACAACAATCAAAGGAATTAAAACATTTGTCAATAGTTTTGGCGAAGCCACGACAAGAGAAATAACGTGTGATGGATACAAAAGAGCAGAGAGCAGAACGAAAAAAGAAATAATGTCCTTTATTGGAATTCGTTAAAATAAATATATAAAGAATAACAAGCAGGAAAATAAAAACCTCCTGTTTTTTATTTTTGTTATATGTTTTTGGGTATTGCAATATTAACGAAAATATAATATAATAAGTAGCAGGTAAGCAAATACATAATCCTTGAAGGAGGACACACAATGTTATTAATAGCAAATAAAAAGAATCTAAAGCAGTACGCAAAAGATTTGCTAGGAAATGAATACACTGAGCAGAAGGAAAAGGAATTAATTGAAGTATGCACAAAGAAAACTATAGAAGACTACCATTCAAGAGGTGTTCATATTTCTTTTGCTATTCGTGACTGGTTAGAGAATATTAACAAGGTATTATGTACATTTGGCGTTGAATCCAGTTATCCTGAATATGAGGATTTACAATACTGCAATATAGGGGATACATACGCACTAACTATATTGTATTATAAAGGTAAATTAAGAATAGGAGATTGGGATACAATTGCAGAAGGTAATAATTAGCCTACTTTAATTAGTAGGTTTTTTGTTTGTCTGGGTATTGATTTATTAACATAAATATATTATAATTGTAAGTGTAAATAATTTAATAATTATTTAGGAGGCTGACACATTGAATAAATACGTTATTATGTATGATAGTAGTAAATCAATTTTCAGCGAATACGAAACAATAGAAGGTAAGACCCCAAAAGATGCTCTTAAAAAGCATTTTAACAAGGATTTTGAAAGGTTAACAGGTGATGCAGGGAGATTCGCTACAATTATATTAGTTAAAGGTGAATTAAGAGGAAAAACAATTTATTATCCAGGGAAGAAGTGTCAAAGGTTATGTTTTAAAGAATGTAGTTGACAAAGGTTGACATAGAAATAAAAATATAATATAATTGTAAATATCAAATACATAATAAATAAGGAGTGTTTACTTAATGATATGTGAAAAATGTAAAAAAGAACATGGAAGAAGAGTGCAATTTAAATCTAAAGAAGGATTAAAAATTTGTTTGAAATGTTTTAGAGAAGAAAACAGTCTCAATAATCAAGAAAATATTATCGGAGGTGAATTAATTCAAAAAATTAAAAAATAACACCTCTTAAACCCTTATAATATAAGGGTTTTACTTTTTCAATATCATAATAAAAGACAAGTTTGGATCTGATTACATTAACAGAAAACAAATATAAAAATACCATGAATTAATGTTGACAGTATGAATATTATTTGATATACTTACTACAACAGAATAACAAAATAATTCTAGGAGGTTTTACTACAATGACACAGAGCAATATTAACATGGTTTTAAATCCAGAATTAAACGGAGTGGAATTATACTTTGATGCTAAACCAGCTAAACAGATTATTACTGAGTTAAAGGCTAATAGTTTCCGATATTCTAGTTTTAAAACTTGCTGGTATGCTAAACAGAATGAAAAAACCTTAAAATTTGCTCAAGAATTAACAGGAACAATTACAGAACAAGAAACAACAGCAGAAGGAACAGAAAATATTATTCCATTAGCTACAAAAAAACAAAATAAAACCTTTGTAACATTAAACTTGTGGGATTCTACTAGAATCGAAAAACTAGAAGTCAATGGAAAACAACCAGTTAAAGCCATTGCAGCAGAAGTCAGAAAACATGTTAAAGCACGTTTCCCAATGTGTAAATTTTCAGTTACTTCTGATCATAACAGTATTAGTTTTTACATTGTTTCATCTCCTTATGAAAAAGAAAGTATTTACCTTAAGGCTATTGAAAAATATTGTACCAGTTTATTGCAAGCCTATAATTATACTACATACGGTAACAATAATAACTTTTATGGTGCTTATGCTAATATTAGCTATGATTACACACAAACAGAACAGACCGAAGCAATTAAGTCCGATATGATTAATTTTGATGCTAAACTTGCCGAATTTGAGAAGCAAGAAGAAGAACGTAAACAAGCAGAATTTAGATTGTGGGAATTAAAAAGGGAGCAGGATATAAAAGACGATCAAGAATATGCCAAAAAAGAGGCTGAACAAGTTAAGACTATCTATAACAGTATTGATATATTAGATTTAGAAGAAGAAAAACAATATTATGTAATTAACTCCCAAATGGCAAATTGCAATAAGAATAATACTTTAGAACAATATAAAGAAGAAATTGCTAAAGGTGATTTTTATCTAAAAGACATTAAAATTACCAAGGAAATATATTTTCAGAATGAAGAATCATTAAATAATTTCTCTAATTTGTTACTTAATGATTTTGATTTTCTGGAAGGTACTGGAGGAAGTTTTACTGATGATGCAAGATTTACAAGTATAACAGATTACCACAATATGACAGAGGAAGAAAGAGAATCAATTATATTTAACCTTTACGGTGTGGCTGTATACTATAACAATAACCTGCAATTTGTTGTTGATGCTCAAGGTCATTCTTATGCTCGTTATGTTGGACTTGTAGAAGGTGCAAAAATTCAGAAGGATGTTACTGTTAAGCAATTTGTAGATTCTGCAAAAATAGATGAGTTAAAACAATCTGCCGAAACATTAATAGGCTTTTCTGCTGAAGCAATAACTTGTGATGATAACATATCGGATACATGGGATAAAGAAGATTTTACAGAATACAAGAACAGAATGAAGCAGATTTTTAATAAGAATTATTTTAAGTTAACCAAGGAAATTGTTCAACAATTGCCGGAAGAATACGAGAAATTAAAAGTTGCTATGTATAGACTATTAAAAGAAGTTGACGGAATACAAGAACAATTTAAAGAAGCAAATTTACAAGAAGGGCAAAAAGTAACAATGTTTTATATATCTGATTGGGGAAGTGTTATAACAAGTAGAATAATATTTGACAGTATAGAGTATACAAAATATGCACAGTATGACAAAACAGTTAAGTTAATATTTAAACCAGAAGGAAAAAGAAAATTACACTATAATTATTTTTATAAGGAGATTTTAGTATATAACGGATGGTTAAATCTACCTAAAGAAGTTTTAAATACAGTAGAACAGACAGGAACAGGAATGACAATAACACGAACTAAATATTTAAGTTGTGACAAAAGACAATATGACGAGATTTTAAACCATTTTGCAAAGGAGGGAATAAAACCAATTATTAACACTTACAAACCTGTATTTTAAACTATATAACAGCAGTTTGAAAGGATTCTGCTATAACAAAAATCCTTTAATATTATACATAGGAGATTAATTATCATGAGAAATTATGAAGATTTCTTAAAAATAGAATGTAAAGTTATGGATTATAAAAATATCACAAGGGAATTGTTTGAGGCAAGAGAAAGTTATTGTTATGGTGCAGGTGTAAAAAAGTGTAAACAATGTATGATTTATAATAACTATTATTCAAAAGGGATGTCATGCAATGAAACATTGAATAAATATCCTAATGAATGCATGGAATATTTTAAGAATTGTAACAGAATATAATTAATGAAATTTACTATAACAGGAGGTTATTTATTCATGAAAAATATTATGCCAATTAATCAACATATCCAGATGAAAAGGACTGATGGAGCAAATGCGTTCTGGTGTATGTGGGGAGATATACAAGTAAATGAAGGAGGTGAATTTTATTATACAGAATATACTATGGAAAATCCTAGAAGTGTAAAAGTTAATGATTTACCGGAAGAATGTAAAAAAGTAGTATTAAAAATATTAAAGGAGGAAAATAAATAGCATGTTTAATAATGTTAAAGATTTTTACCCAACACCTAAAAGTATAATTAACAAAATGCTATCTAATATTGATTTTAAGTTAATTAATTCAATTCTTGAACCATCAGCAGGTAAGGGTGATATAGTCAATGAGGTAATAGAAAAGTTAAAATATGCACACAGTTATTATTATAATAAATCAGCAGTATGGGACATTGACATAATTGAAATTGATGAAAATTTACAACATATTTTAAAAGGGAAAGGATATAGAATAGTACATAATGATTTTTTAACCTATAACACTTATAAGAGATTTGATCTAATTGTGATGAATCCACCATTTTCTGAAGGTGATAAACACCTTTTAAAAGCTATAGAGATGCAAGAACAAGGTGGTCAAATAGTATGTTTATTAAATGCAGAAACATTAAAGAACCCATATAACAATATTAGAAAGGATTTAGTTAATAAATTAGATAGGTATAATGCGGAAATTGAATACATTCCTTATGCTTTTGCCGATGCTGAGAGAAAAACAGGAGTAGAGATTGCTTTAATAAAAGTCAATATTCCTAAACCAGATAACAATAGCATAATATTAGAAGAATTAAGAAAACAAGAACAGCATAGGGAAGAAATACCTTATAGTAATGGTCAAGTTATTAATGCTGATTTTATCAATGGTATAATTGAACAGTACAATTTTGAAATTAAGGCAGGATTAAAATTGATTGCTGAGTATGAAGCATTAAAACCCTTTATGCTGAATAGTTTTAAAGATAAATATAACAAAAACCCTATACTATCTTTAGAATTAAGTTATAAGGATGATGATGGCAATTGTAGTATTGAGAATTCTTATATTAAACAAATAAGATCTAAATATTGGGAAGCACTTTTTAAATCTGAACAGTTTATGGGATTATTTACAAGTAATTTAAAAGAAAAATATTTATCAAAAATTGGTGAATTAAGAGATTATGATTTCTCTCTGTATAATATTTACACTATTAAGATTCAACTTAACAAAGAAATGATTCAAGGCGTAGAAGATACTATATTGAAATTATTTGAAGATTTTAGTCATAAATATCATTGGCATCCAGAAACAGGTAATAATATCCATTATTATAATGGATGGAAAACTAATCAAGCATTTAAGATTAATAAAAAAGTTATTATTCCTTTGAGTGCATTTAATAATTATAGTAACAGATATAGTCCAACAGATTATAAAGTAGTAGATAAATTAAGCGATATCGAAAAGGTGTTTAATTATATTGACCAAGGATTAACTAAGGAAAATGATTTAAAAACAGCTTTAAACTTTGCAGAAAGTTATGGAGATACAAAGAAAATACAATTAAAATACTTTATGGTAACATTTTATAAGAAAGGTACTTGTCATATTGAATTTACTAACTTAGAATTATTACATAAATTCAATTTATATGGTTCACAGCGTAAGAACTGGCTTCCACCTTCTTATGGAAAAGAAAAATTTGAAGATATGACACAGGAAGAAAAACAGGTTGTAATTGAATTTGAGGGCGAACAAAGTTATAAAAAAGTCATGCTTAAGAAAGATTATTATATTGTAGAATCAAGTAAATTATTAATGTTAGCTTAATGTTTACAACATTAATAATTTAGTGTAAAATAATGTATGGCTGCATAACAGCAGAACTGAGGTGGAGTTATGAATCAAGCAGAAATACTAGAATTAATTAAAGCCTATAACAGCACAGATAGAACCATTATAAAGGCTAATTTAAGACGATTAATGCTTGAGTATAGTATTAAACCAGGGGATATTATTTCCCTTGGTTTTAAATCTAATAACGTATACTCATGGACAAATCAAGCAAGTAAAAATATACCTATGTTTGAACAGGCTTTAAATATTGCTATAGAGTACGGTTTTAATGCAAAAGAATTTTTAGTAAACGATAAAAATTAATGTTGACAATATTAATTGTAATGTGGTATTATTAATACAACAAATATATTATAAGTTTGAAAGGTGGTTAATAATATGAAATTTTCTTTAATTAATGTGGATAAGCAATCAAGTGAATTTATTAACGGAGTTTGGATGCAGGATCACATCGGCACTCTTGAAACAGCCAGTAAAAAAGCAAGAGATATAGAAAAAGTCAATTTAAATAGAATAATAGTTGCAGTAGTTAAAGATTTAAATGTTTCAACACCAAATTACTGTTTACTAAGAAACTTGAAAAGACTTGACTAAGTATTAACAAAACATGGATTAGGTAACGATATAAAATAGAAAAAGAGGATATTAAATTATTGATTAATCAGAATATCAGAGAAGTCAATGAAATAAAGGATAGAAAGGAAGTCTAATTATGAATAATATAGTTATAAGTGTAGGATTTAATAAAGGAAGTGAAGGAAATACATATAAACAATTGCAAAAATTAACTTCATTAAAAGATATTATTAATACATATAATGAAGATGAAAATATAAATCATCCTTATATGTATTATAAAAATAATAATAGAAAAGTAGAACATGTAGAAATTTATGATGTAAACATTACAAAACAAGTATTAAAAATGATTAGTATTAATATAGATTTAAATGATTTTTACTATAAAACGAAAAGGATATGATACAGAATTTACTTTTAATAATTTATCTGGTACAATTTTTTATAATGATTATCAGCGTAAAAATTTTGTAATATCTGATAATATAGTTAGAAGTGAATCACAACAATTGGCAAACAATATAATTGATTATGTTAATAAATTGTGCGTATAATTTTATCTTTTGAATAAAACAAAAGTTTGGTATTATTTTCAAGGAGGCTAAAAATATGAACGTAAAGAATTCTGAATTAAAGACAATTTGGTGTAATAAATATGAAATGTCAGTATCACAAATAAATATAGATACAAATTTTTGCATGAATATAATTGGACGTTCAAAAACATGTTTACAAAGTTGTAAGTCAATAAAAAATTGCGTTCAAAAATTATCTTCAAATAATTAATATGTTTTGTATCTATCTTACAATAATACTATTTAAACACTCAGTAAGGTAGAATAGAGGACATAATAATTAAAAGGAGAGTGTTTATAATGGCAACACTTATAACCAATAAAATTAAATTTATCAATGTAGAATCAATATTCGACAAAATTATAAGAAATGCAGATTCAACAACCGAAAGTAAAATCGAAAATATTCTTTCCAATATGGAGTCCTCTCAAGAATTTAAAAGTTTATTTTTCTTTTCTGAAGAAGATGACCATATGTATTATTATCAAGAATCTGAAGAACAGAAAATTAAAGATTATATAAGTCAACACATAAACATATCTAATCTTTCAGATCCAGATTTTGAAGATTATGGACAGTCTTTATGTGACTGGTATAGTGGTGGATTTATTCAGATTGGTGTATTGCAAATTGAGGAAGAAGAATTATATGTTATGTTAAGAGATGATTATTTGCATAATCCTATTTATGTTGAGAAATTGGTTAAGTCTGGTAGGAATTTTCTTAATGAATTAGATAAATTAAAGAAAAAATGTTTAAAACATTTGGTTGACGTGGCAATGTCAGAAATTAAATTAGCATTGAAAGAGTATAAATTTGATAATTAGAAGAAATTATAACATGATCAATTAAGGGTTTTGTTTAGAGTTTTGAAAGGAGCGTTTTAAATGTGTAAAGTAATTGATTTTAATGGTGAAAAATTAAAAAAAGGTATAGAAGAAATAATTAACGATACAAAAAATTCTACTACTGAGCAAATGGTACATGAAACTTACAGGTATACATTATATAAATATCTTAGAGGGCAAGCAAGCGAAGTTTTTCATCGTGGATGGTTACGTGGTGTAGAATATATGATGGATGCTTGTGGAATTAATTATAAGACCATTTGGAAAGAAGTACAGACACAAATTTTACAAGAAGGAAAAGAAATTGTAAACAAAGAGTATTTTGATGTTGATTAAGGAGATATAAAAAATGATATTAGACAAAAAAGAATTTGCAGAACATTTACAACAAAAATCAATTAAAACTAAAGTCTGCATTATAATAGGTAAGAAGATTGCATAAAAGTAAAATTTTATCATGTTTTTAATATAAGATAATAGGAGGAATATATATTATGAGAAAGTATTTGTTTTGGATTAAAGAAGAAGGAAAGAAAATGAAAGAAGTTATTATAGAAGCGAAAAATTGGGACAATGCTTGGGAGATTGTAAGAAGGAATAAAAACATTTGGGTAATAAATTCTATGACGATTTTTTCTTAATTAAATTATAAAAACACTTGTATTTATTTTAGCATTGTGTTATAATTATTATAATAAAGATAAACATTAAAGGAGGAGTATATTATGATATTTAACAATTATGTAAAAGCAATCGTATTTAAAAATGATAGTGGTGTCGAAATGGATGTTAGAGAAGGTATAACATATTTACATGTAAAACTAAATGATGACACTGAATTTAAAGGGAAAGTATTGTCTTTACATGATGATAGTTTTACATTAACTAATAGCAAAGCAAAAGAACGTGAAAAAATTATTCAATTTAGCGATATAAAGGAAATGTATTATTCAAATCCTTTGGAATTATAATCCTACTTGATGAGCACTATTTATTAAAATTAATCTGTAATATTAACTTAGTGGATTGGTCAACCACAAAAAGTTAATACTATTAAAATATCAAAACCCATTAACATAAGTAGTTTATATTTATCTCCCAAGTTTGTTATCTTTGTCTATTTGATTTGATATAAGTAGGCAAAGGTGATTTAACTAATGGAAAAGAATATAATGAAAAGAGGTAATAATTAATGAAAAATACATACTGGAACAGTAATGGCAAACATCAACAGGAAATTGAAAAACTAAATCTACTTATGCCAGACTTTGAATATACTGACAACCAATACATGAATCTATTCATAACAGTGTCACATGTTTATTACAGGGTATATAATGACGGTGATTCAATCTTTGATTCTAAAGATAGAGTAGAAAAATATGTTAAACCATTTGAGAAAGAAATTGATTTTGAGGCATATAAAGATTACAAAGGAAAAGAACTTGAGCAGTTAATTGATAGGGTTATTGAATTTATCAAAAATAAGGATTTAAATTATACTGAGTATGCAGTATATGTTGACCATGATACTAAGCAGTTATCTATGGTTGAGAAGGAAGGATTTAGGAAATTAATAAGTGGAACTGCTGAGTATTTAAATACTTGGATTAATTCATTTGTTAGTAGTGGTTATAAATGTTGTGGATAAAGGAGATAGATATTATGAGCAGAAACATGAAAATTATAGGCACAGGTGACAGCAGAGAAGTTATACATGAATGTGCATGGTGTGGAGAATTTATTCATCCTAATGAAGGTGATGATTATACAACTCATAGTGATGGATATTATCATATGAGTTGTTTTGAAGAAGTATTTTATGAGAAAGAAGAATAAAGGAGATATTAACTATGACAGCACAACAAAGATTCGAAGCATTCACCAAAGAATTATCAGAACTAAGCAATAAATATGGCATAACAATTCAATCCATAGGTGGTGTAAGAATTTTTGAAGAAGATGAATTGTTAGAAGTAGAGTATAGCAATGACAGTACAAGTGGAGATTTATTTCCTTATGTGAAATAATAATACATAAATTAGGAGGAGATTATAAATTATGATAGCAGATTTAATTCGTGGTGATTGGTATATAATAGAAGTTATTAGTACCTTTAAAACAGAATTTATTACCGAATTTAGAAACTTCACTATTGATAGAGCAGAGGAAGAATTTAATAGACTGAAAGTTGAATATCCTGAGAAGAAATTGCAATTGTTACTTGTAGTGAGTAGGTAGAACTTTGTATAAAAGGACAGTTTTGTTCAATGTTAAATAGGACGGATATATAAAAATTAAATTGAGAAGGGTGTGTATAACATTGGAGGACTATAAAGGAAATTTACAAGAATATCTTCAAAATTGCTCTAATGATATTTTAAAGCATTTATTTTTAGAAGTAAGTATGTGGGAAAGAAAAGGTTATTTACGTGATGGGATGATTCGTAATTTAGAAAGTGAAGGGTTGAATTTTCTCGATATTATATCAAAAATAAAAAGCGAAATATCAAAAAGATGGTATATAATTATGTTAAAAAATAATAAATTAACTATAATTAAATAAACGTGATAAAAGAACGATTTTGTTAAATAATAGATAAGGATGTGTATAATATGAATTATATTGGTATTCATTCAGGAAAAATATATGAAAACTATGATGATGAACTTATACAAGAATGTTGCTTAATTCCAAATACAAATATATGCTTAATACCTTCTGATAAGAGTATAAATAAATATAAATGTGATTGTTGTCAATGTTATAAATGTAAGTATAAATGTAAGGGAATGTTTAAAAATTGTAATTATTTTAAAGATAATAAGGATGGTGTATAATATGAATGAAAAAGAATTCTGGACTATCAGAATTGTTAAAGGAGGAGTTATAAATATCCATATTTCATAAATTTTCTTCGGAATTATATCTGAAAAATAAGAACAATTATCTTGACACAAATTTAATTCTGTGATACAATATATTTAAGAATCAAGGAAACACAAAATAATAACTAAGGAGTGAATTACATGAGCAATATGAGTTATTGTAGGTTTGCGAATACTAAGGACGATTTAAAAGATTGTATCAAAGCATTGGAACAAAGAAATATTGAGAGTGATGATGAAAAAAGAGCAGCTAGAGTAATGATCGAGGATTTATTACAATGGTGTATTGATGAAAATATTATTGAAGATTATGATGCAGATAAAATAATAGATGTTATAAATGAATGCGGAACAGAAAAATTAGAGGATGATGAATAATGAATCTAGCAGATTACATTTCCTCAGTTATTGAGCAACAAGGCAGGACAAAAGTTTGGGTAGCAGAGCAGATAGATATGAAGTATAAAACTTTCTTTGATAAGTTAACCAGGAATACTATTAAGGGTGATGAATTGCTAAAGATTGCAAAGGTTTTGAATATTGATTTAGAAGAATTGAAAAAGAAAATTTAAATTTGAGGAGGAATTATAAATGAAAAAATTCAATTGGAAAATAATATGTATGGGTTTTGGGACAGAGTATGAAGGGAAAATAGAAGCAAATACTATAGAAGAAGCTACGCAAAAAGTAATAAATCAGCATGAAAAAGATTATAATCATTACAGTTATGATGTAAGTGTTACTTCAATTAATACTGAAGAGAAAGAAATTAAATGTAAAATAGTAGAAGGTAAAATTGTTTAAATTTAACAAAACAATTATTTGATCGTGAAAAGGAGATTGATGAAAATGACTAAAAAAATTAATTGGGTTGAGATTCTAGAGCAACACGAAGAGACAATCTTAGAAGCTGGCAGACAAGCATATCGTAACGCTTGCACAACCGTATACGACAACTCATTTTCTATGACTGAAGATGTTATTGTTAATAAATACGGTAATATTCGCACAGAGACACAACAGCAAAATTGGCAGTCTCAAGATACTTGGAATGGTGATGCAGTTTGTGTTATCAGTTTTAAAAGATTTAATCCTTGGGAGAATGAATCAGAGGACGAAGCAATAAAGAACATTTTAGAATCAGATGAAATGCTAGAATTTAAGAAATACCTTGATGCTAATGAAATTGAATATTATGGAAGAAATGAATTAAGAGATTGGAATACTGAAATTGCCAATAGAGTTGACAGTGAAATGGAACAGTATGACATTGATGACCATATGGAGGAGCAAGTGCAAAGTCAATTTGAACAATGTATTGAAAGATTAAAGCAAGAAAATGTAGATTATGACGTTGAATTTTAATCTGCTATCTCTGCACATTTGATTTTATATATGTGTGCGGAAGTGGTAAGATTGGATTAAAAATAAAATTAAAAAGGAGATATAAAATGCTAAAATTAATCATCATTATATCCATTGTCTTATTGTTGTCATGTTCAATTGTTTACTATAAATTGAAAAAAGCAAATAAGAATAAACTTAAAAATTAACCTTATTTACATGGAGTAAATAAAATGGCAAATAAAAAGTATTTTCCAACGATAGGTGAAAAATTTGATAGACTAACCGTTATTAAAGAAGTTGAACCTATCAAACGTAATACAGCAGTATTGGTAGAATGTGAGTGTGGTAATAGGTTTGTAGTAAGGTATTATTGTCTCAGAAATGGTAATACGAAGTCATGCGGTTGTCTAAGAGATGAAAAGAATGTGGAAAGAAATGTGGCTTCGATAGGTAAGAAAAAGAAAGGTTATGTTAAAAAGAGTGTGGAATGGTGGAATCATTGGAATAAGGAAAGTAAAGGAGGATAATATGATTAAAGAAATAAAATTCCTTGGTTTTACAAGAGATAATAAATGTTTCTCTAAAACATTATTTGATGAGTATTCGAAAGAAAGAAGGATACAATCATTAATTAATGATGAGCCAATACCTTCAATCATTGAAGGAGCAACAGACAATTGTATTATTTCATTTCATTATAGTAATGGCAAATATATTCCATTTAAGTATTGGATTAATGATATTGCAAATTATAATGATGTTTATGCGATAATGAATTATTTACATAAATACCATGAAAAGTTTTTAAATTTGTAAATTCATAACAAAAGAAAACTTTTATTAAAAATTAAAGGAGGTATATAAAAATGATAGATAATGAAATTAAAAAACACTTTGATATTCTCAAAGAACAAGGTTATGTTATGATTTATAATGATAATCTAGCAGAAAAATTCAAGCAATTTTTAGATTATATCAATTTTAAATATTATTTAGATAAAGACAGAAACGATTATTGTCCAGAAAGAAATAGATTTGAAGTGAAAGAAGGTTAATAATATGCCAGATAATATTGATTACATAAAAGTTAAAAGACTTCGACAATATATTAAATTCCCTATTACATGGGGCAATATTGAAATAGCTTATAAAGACATTATAGAAGGAATTAAGAATAATATATCAGAGCAAGAAGAAATATTTGCTACTTCATGGACGGACGTTTATAAAACTGATGAAGCAAATAAGGAATGGCACATAGGTAGAATCTTATACTTTGTAAATAATCCTGATAAGATAGAACCAATAATGTTAGATAATCAATGTGCATTCTCAAATATTTATCCAATTCCAATTATTACAGACGGAAATCATAGATATATTGCAACTGTTATTAGAAAAGATGAATGCATACCTGTTTATTATAGTGGTCTGGTTAGTTTGTTAGAGTATTTAACTGGTGAGAGTAATGTTAAACCTTGATGTTAAAAAGGAGGATTATATTATGAAAGATATACAAGAGACTGCCAAATATCTAAGTAACATTTTTAAAAGAAGCAGATCATAAATTAACTGAAGTTAAATATGATTGGTTGACAAAAGGATACTGGATTGTTGGGAATAATGACGATTGGTATATTGGAAATAGTAAAGAAAGTGCTGAATAATATATAAGAAACTACTTAGAAAAATGCAATTAAAGGAGGAATTAATTATGAACAATATAGTAAAAGAAATTTCTGATAGTGATCTAATTGTTATGTGCAATGAGATTTACGAATGGAAACATTCAGGTACATTGAACCAAGAAGGGTTATTTAGAAAGTTATATACTAAGTACGCAGAATATGAAAATCATCAAAAACATAGAACTGTTATTATAAAGTATTTAGAAGATGAATTATTGATGGAGGCACATAATAGATTTAGAAATGTAGTTAAACTTTTATTTGTTTCAAATGCAGGATTTTATGTGAGATAGTAAATAAAATTTGGAATAATACTGATTAGTTTAGGATTAGGAATTGACAAATTAAAAGAAGTATAATATAATTATATTATTAATCTAATTAATAAAAGGAGGAATAAATTATTATGAATAATATTTCTAAGGAATGGTATTTATTTGAAGGTTTTAAATCTTGCGGAATTGAAATTGATGGTTCTGAATTGCTTGCAAAGAAAACTAAAATTGATAATGTAGATGTTATTCAATACAATTGGGTAAAAAATGAATCAATGGTTTCACTTGCACCATTTTATATTGCTTGCAGTACATTGGAAATGTTAAAGAAACTTTAGTATCAACTCGATCTTGGCGAGTATAAATAGACTTTAGGCCAGAAGCGTTCCTGTCTGAAATGGCAGGAGGTAGTTAAAATAAAGGAAGGAGATTGATATTATGATTAGTACATATAATTTTATTAAAAAGTCTATTCAGTCAGAAAAAGGAGTTTATGAATTAATTTCTAATGATTACATTAAATGGGCATTAAGAATCATTAAAAATGAAAAACTTAATGTACCAGAAAAAGTATTGAATTATCTTAATGAAGAAGTGGTAAAGTAAGGAATTATAATTATCTAGAAAGTTTCCGAATAAATAAGAAAAGAATAAAATAATAGATTGTAATTATATTTGTAATGTGTTATAATTAATAAAAGGAGGTAATACATATGAATTACGATCAATTAACAAAATTAATAAATGGTGAAACTATTAAGGTTGGTAAAGGTGGCAATCAAATATATCTTGATAAAATAACAGGATTATTTATAGTTCAAATGTATGTAACAAGTAATAAAGAAATTGAAGTATTTAATGTTATAGGTGGTTTTAAAAATATTGAAATTGCTATATTAACAGCTACTAAATATAATAACAATACTTATAATCACGAAGCACAATTAACTATATTACAGTATATTGCATAAAAAGTTTCTTTTGTGCTGAAAAGTTAAACCTTGAAAAATAATACTTTACAATTATATGTAATATGTTATAATAATAAAAAATAAATATAAAAAGGAGAGGATTATTATGACAGATGATTTAAAAGTTAAGGAAGACGAACAAAAAGAAAAAGCAAAGTTTAGAATATTAGGTTTTAGGTCAGGTAAGAAATGGAAAAAGGTTGTCGCAAGTATTGGATATATATTTGTTGCACTTATAATATTTGCTTCATTTAGTGGAGAAAACGATAATAAAACTACTGATAAAACTATTGTGTCTGACCAAAATAAAAAAGTAAAAAATGAATCTGTTAAAGAATCTTATACTTTAAAATTTGAGCCTAACATAAATACAATATGTAGTGATGGCAATATAACTATTGAAGCAAATATTAACTGTCCAGATGGAGCTATAATGCAAATTTCCTTATTGTCTGCTAATTTTAAGGAAGTATATAATGATAAGCCTATAGTTAAGGATAAAAAGATATCTAGTACATTCAAGCTTACTAATACCGATATTAAAAATTATGCTGGTATGATTACATTTCAATTTAATGCGGATTCTATTAAGCAACCCGACAATGTGAAAGAAATATATGGACAGCGTGGAGAAAAGCTTGAAGGTGAAAATGCAAAAGAAGCTAATTTTAAGGATGGAATTAAGGGGAAAATAGCAACGATTACATTTGATATTCCATATCCATCAAAAGAAGTGGTGGAAAATAAAAAGAATGAATTATTTAATCAAATGGTAAATCAAATTAAAAGTAGTTCGAAAGGAGCTATTTTAAACGTAGAACATCCAGATAAGGGGATTATTGTTATGCATGTTTCTAATTCATGGTATTTAATGTCGGAAAGTGAAAAACAGTATTTTTCAGAGCAGATGCTTAAATCATTTACACAAATTATTAAAAACATGGATGATTCAACTTGTGTATTGTCAATTTATGATGAATCACAAAATGAAGTTGCAAGTAGTAAAATCTTAGGAGGAATGAAGATTAAAAGATAAAATTTGATTAAATTATAATTAGTAAATTGATTAATATGAGGTTGTATTACTGATAAATAATTTACAACCTCATATTTTTTATAAAACAGATATTTTCTCACGAATTAAAACATGACATTATTATAATATTAGTTTAATATAATAAGTAATAAACTATAAGGAGGTTATATTAATGACTGAATATAGAGTATATTATAAAGACAAAAATAATAAAACATGAGATAAATGGTATGAGCCAGCAGGGTATACCAGAGATGATGCAGAAGAAGTCAAAAAGATAGTCAAAGCATTACCAACAGCATATGATATAGAAATTAGAACTATAGAGACTGAATAAAGTCTCTTTTTCTTTTGTTTAATCTCTTGTATTTTTAATTAAATCATGCTATAATAAGAATAATAATATAAAAAACTTGGAGGCAAGCAATATGAAAAATATCTTCAAATACAAAGACATTTTAACTATTACATTAGACAAGGATAGAAACTACATAGAAAAAATAGATTGTGATTTAGAAGTATTGGGCGAAGGAATGGATCGTATAGTTTATAAATTATCAGATACAAAATGTTTAAAAGTAGCAAAAACAATAAGGGCATCTTGTATTAACTATGAAGAAGTTACTTTATATCAAAACATTAAAAATAGAGAATGTTGTGTACAATTTCCAGAAGTATATGAATATGAAGAGGATTATGGTTTATGGTATGTATATGAGATAGTTAATATGAGCGTTGAAGCATTAAATGAAGTTACAAAGTTAATTCCAGTGTTAGATCAAGCAGATAATGCAGGTTATGATAGCAAAGGCAGATTGACAGTTGTGGATGCAGAGAATATTAACTGGACTTGGTTTGTTAAAAGTGAAAATCCATATGCAAAATAATAAATAAAAATAAATGAAATCTAACTAATTATTTCTTTAAAAACCTATTGCTTTTTCAATTCAGATGTGGTATTATTAATTTAATAGAATACTAAAATAAAAAAAAGAAAAGGAGTTGTCGCTAATTATGGACTTCATCTTAAATAGAAACACCCTTCTCAAATTAACAAATAAAGAAATTTTAGAATTACTAGACAGTATAACAAAGTTTGATTTATACGATATGTCACTTGATTGGAGAGAATCAGCAGAGTATATATTGAAGTGTAGGGGTGCAGATGGTGATGTGTTAGTTTATTGGAGTTAGTTTAAAAGACAAAATAACATTACACATAAGGAGAGTGCTACAATGATGAAAACTTACAAGGAAGTATACTTTAGAATTGAGACACCTATGTATTATAACAATAACGGAGTAGGTTTTAAGAATCAACAAGATAGTGAATCTTTTCATTCTAAAGTATTAAATATTTTCCTTAATGATGGTTGGCAGTTAAAAGAAGATAAATATAAAAGCAATGGCGGTTGTAATAAAATAACTAAAGACAAACAGGAATTATACTTACATCCACAAAGTTTTAGCGGAATAGTGTTAGAAGAGAATATTTCTTACATTGAACAACTTTTAAGTGATAGTAATATATTTGAATTGCGTAAAACAGACATCTACGAGGAAGTATTTGATATAACAGATAAAGAATATTTAAACATACTGGAATCAAAAAGACAAGAAATAAAATTAGATATTATGGAAGTATATAAGACTAAACGAAGCAATCTATATATAACAAATAATATGAGTCAAATTAAAAAGGTTTTAGATAAATACAGAATTAAGAGACTATCACATTATATAGGTGTTTATTCATCTAGTAATATTGATTGGCAATATATAGCAGACATATTTGAAGGACTTGTGAACGAGAAGAAAATTATTTCAGCACAGACTAGAAATGGTGTAGGTTATAGGACTGATAAGAAGTTATTAAAAAAGATGACAGCGTAATAGATATTTAATTAGTTTTAATAAACTTAACAAAAATATAAAATAATAGTTGCCATAAGTCAAGCATGTGTGATATAATATAGTTAGAAGAGAATAATAAGTGAGGTAATACATATGACTAAATTAAATTGCACAAAACAATTAGGATTTTATCAAATATCATTAACTGGTACAAAAGCATGGTTAGAAGTTAGTTTTAATCCTTTAACTATGGAGATTATTACATGGAGAAAACATAATTCATGTAATGTGAATCCAATGCCTGAAAAATATGATTATAAAGAATATCTAAAAATTATGGAATCAGATAAAGAATTTAATTTTGATTACTATCAACAGCAAATGAAGATTATAAAAAGAATAAATAATAAACTAAAAACTGGTAAATGGTAAACACAAGGAGCGATATAAATGTGCAAAGCAAAAAGATACACCGAACAATTACTAGAAATATATGATAACATTAACAATGATGTAGAATATTTTAAATATCAACTTCATTATTTGCAATGGTTAGAACAAGATTTTCTACATATTATTGAAAATGAAAAATTCAATGTTGTGCAAGGTTACAAATTATCTAAGAAAATTAAAGATATAAGAAATGATAGAAGAGATTTTAAAATTGAGCTGGAAACCATGATTAATCTCAAGAAAACATTTATTGATAAGAATATTATAAATTTAGAAAATACATATAATAATATTAAACGACAAGATGGAGAATTATTGAGTTTAAAAGAAAATAAGGTATATAGACCAAGAGTACTAGAAAGTATGGAATTAAATAAGGTTGTTCCGTTGAATCGTAAAGCAATATAATTAATTAAGGAGTGAGAATATAAATATGAAAAATAAAATATTGTCAATTGTTTTAACTGCTCCATTAATTATTATCTCTGGTGTTATTTTTAAAAATGGATATGATCAATTTGATGTAGGAAATTATTTACTCTCATTTTTATTCTTTGTTTTAAGTTTTGTATTTTTCTTTGCAGGTAAAGAAATAAGAGATATGCTTAAATAAGTTATTAAACAGGAGGACAATTTCATGTGCCTATACTATGTTCCTACCAAAGTAGCTAATCAATTCAAAAATCTTCGTATTAAGTTTAATAACTTAACTATACCAATTGTCAAAAGAAAACTAACTGCTATGATCATAGCAACTAACTGGAGAAAAGAATTAGTTGATCAAGAGAATAGCATATATAAGCATGAATTCAATGGTATTGTAATTATTGCAGATAGACAAAGTAAACGTGTTAGAAGGGTTTATAGTAATCCATTGAGCAGAAAAGATGATAGTAGAAGTGCATGTTCGTATGAAAAAATATGTAAAGCACTTGGATTAAATTCAAATAAAAATGATTTTAAACCTAAAATAATTAGTGATATAATAAAAAGGGAGATAATTGAATGAATATAATAATAGATATTCAATATAAAAGTGGTAGTAAAGATACTTGTTATATATGGTTTGATGAATATAAAGAACAATCTCAAAAGGAAGAATTTATTATCAGAGTTAAAAATATGATATACAATAATACAAAAGATAATGGATTGCTGGCATTAAATAATAAAATAATTAATTTTAATAATGTTGAATGTATTGATTTAAAATAAGATGAAAAGATAATTTGGTATTAACAGATTGAATAACAACAACAAATTTAAAAGGAGGATTTAAAATGAATTTATTTGATATTAGAAAAATTGATGTTGACAACGAAAAACTTAGGGACTGTATATCATGTGATGAATCAAGTGCAAGTCTACAAATTGAGTCAATGTATGAAGTGAGATTGTTTTACCCATCTCATGATGTGATTTATTTGTGTAATGTTTGCAAGAATAAAATACTGCTTGAAATTAAGGGTTAAATAATAAATATAATAGGAGGAAATATAATGTTTAAAGTAGGAAAATACACTGGCATAATTTATAATAAAGGTGAAGAAATAAGGGAATGTTGTTTTAATGTATCAGATAAAAATACTCTAACTGAGGAAAAACTTATAAAAGAGAAGAATGATTGTATTAAATGTGCTTTAAGGTGTGGTTTTTCATCTCCTTGTATGCCTTGTGAGGTAATGAAGTAATTTATAATGAACAGAGGAGATAATAAAATGCAACCAAACAACATAATAATTGGCATTCCATTAGTTAATCTAATTCTACTAGGTATAACACAATCTGAAATCACAATAACAGATGAAGAAAGATTCCTGCCTAAGTTGTTAGTAAAGCATGGATTCTTTAAATCAACCTCACAATTACGCAAGAACAGACCAGATTTGTGGAGAACATTGGATAAACTAGATTTTGAGGAAATAAAAATTGGACACAAGAGAGTATGGATTGTTGTTGGTGAGTAAATATAAAATAAAAAACAAGGAGGAATATTAACATGAAAGCTGAACAATTAATTGGTAAAAAGGTAGTTCGTACAAGACATACTACATATGCAGGTGGTACAATATGTAGAAGTTTTATGGATTATCCAATAAAAATACTTATT
>Ga0209728_1000019_pt1 | contig 164568 bp, 162 predicted proteins | sample RifGroD1_FD_183997 | JGI IMG/M metagenome (GOLD analysis project Ga0209728, IMG submission 183997) | Groundwater microbial communities from Rifle, Colorado, USA - Groundwater D1 (SPAdes) (version 2) | ecosystem: Environmental > Aquatic > Deep subsurface > Groundwater | place: Rifle, Colorado... | reverse complement strand
TTAATGTAGTAGGATCATGAGAAAGGAAAAATATTTTTAATATCTTTCTTAAAGATACCTTCTCTGGATCAAATATAACTTTAATAACTTCTGCATGACCTGTATTACCAGTACACACTTGCATATAGCTAGGATTTTTAGAAGTACCACCTGCATAACCAGGAATAGCAGAAATCACACCATCTACTCTTTGAAATACGGCTTCTATACACCAAAAACACCCTCCTCCAATTACTATTATTTCTTTTCTTTTGTTAATTATTACATCCCTCTCTTTGGGAGTTAATTTGTTTAATTTCATATATTGGAAATCCTTATTTGATTACTCTATTGTATCATATATATATTAAAGTACATTTTCTAACCTAAATACTTAAAAAACTGTAAATGGTAAATTAAATTTATTTCCTACTATGGATTTTTCAAGAATATAAGGTAATATACTGAGTAAATGATACGAAAAGTTACAAATGATATAGAGTTAAATGATATTTTAGAAATACATAAACAGTGTATTTTGGAAACAAATTCCCTTTACTATGAAACTAATGTAATAAAAGAATGGTTATCAACAATAACCATAGAAAATATAAAAGAGCAGTTAGATAAATCAACATGGATTGTATATATAAGAGATAATATATTAGGATTTGCACAGTACTCTTTAAAAGATAAAAGTATATTTCAAATACAAGTACATCCTAACTATCAAGGTAAGAGTATTGGTAAAGAGATATATAAATATATTGAAGATGACTTTAGGAAAGAGAATACTGAATATATTTCTATATATTCTACTTTAAATGCTATACCTTTTTATAAATCTTTAGGTTTTGAATATATTAAAGATATATATTTCCCATTAGAAAATGAAAAGATAAGGATGATAGAGATGAGAAAATATATTTAATTGAAATTCATTTATTCTTCATCGCCCTGTACTACACCCCATTTTTCAAGAGTCTTCGCTTCTATTCTCTTAAAAATAAATGTCTCAAAGAGGATACTTATTACTGCGATTAAAAATATACCAACAAATATTTTTTCAAAACTAAATGACCATTGAGCAGTCCATATAAATTTCCCTAGACCACCAGCGCCAGACACGAGCATTTCAGTTGCTACAACAGATCTCCAAATAGAACCAAACCCTATTCTTACAGCAGTCATTATATCTGGAAGTGCACCAGGAATTATCACATGAATAATAATTTGAAATTTACTAAGTCCCAAATTCTTTGCTGCTAATATCCAAATAGGATTTACATTTCTTACCCCACTAATCATATTGTAAATCATTTTTAAAAATGTAGAGATGAACAGTAATATCCACACAGTTTCTCTTGTAAATCCAAATAGTATTATCATGAAAGGAAGCCATGCAAGTGAAGGAATTGGATAAAGAGTTGCTATGAAAGGGAAGAATATCTTCTTCGCAGTAGTACTGGTGCCTATCAATACCCCTAAAATAAAAGATGTCAATATCGCAAGAAAATATGGTGGTACGAGATTAATCATACTTTCTGATAATATTTTTACTACAGTACCATCACTAAATAAATGTACAAATGAATCCCATACTTTCATTGGGCTTGGAAGAAACCATTTTGGCATCCATCCAAATTGTATAGAAAAAATCCATAGAGCCAATAAAACTATAAAGGGTATTAATCCCAAAAATAATTCTTTAGTTTTAATTCGACCCATAAATTTCATCTTGTGCTGATTCAAGTAAATTCTTAAATCGTAAATCATACAAATCATTTACAGTTAATTCTTTCTCAATATTCCCAACTTCATATGTTACTCGTGCTAAATCCACTACTACTGCTGTACCTTCCCAAAGAACATATGATACCCTTCCAGTTTCAACTAAATTTTTAAAATCTTCTGACTTTATATTCATAGCGCCGTTTGTATTCTCTCTCATAAAATCAGTTGCAATTATTGAAGATTCATCTAAGTCTGACTTTAAATATTTGTTTGCCTCTATAATTGCTTCAAAAAAACTCTTAATAGTGTCTTCATTACCATTTAAATAGTCACTATTTGCGGCGACTACTAGACCTGTTGGAGATTTCTCATAATTCTTTTCAACCCAAACGGGTAATATGACTCCACCCATTTCTTTTGCCTGATCAACATAGTTAGAATCTGCTATTAAAGCAGCGTCAATAGTTTTTTGATCCATTAATGCAACCGGAAGATATATGTTATCTACATCGACAAATTCTATTTTCTCAATATCAACACCCTCCTTATCTAATATGTATCTAGTAAAGAGTTCTTTTGCACCACCTCCAACTCCATATGAAAATTTCTTTCCTTCTAAATCTTTAAACGTTTTAATTCCTGAGTCAGGTCTTACAAACAATTCGAAATCTGTATTACTCATTGGAGAAAGGATCTTTACTGGAACACCTTTTTCAATAGGACCAAATAATCTAGCAGAACTAATAATAACTATATCTACTTGCCCAGCACCTATTGCAATAGCTCCCTCTGAACCTGTAACTTGAACAAGTTCTACGTCAATTCCACTATCTTCAAAATACCCTTTCTCATACGCAATCATTAATGGTACTGTGTCCATAGATTGAATATTGTAACCTATCTTTATTTTAGGTAATTCATTTTCTTCTGGTTTTGGAGATAAGTACTTTGCATATACTAATCCACCTATTATCATAATTAGTAAAATTACTCCTAGAAGAATGTTCCTTTTTGATGATTCCATCTTTTTATATATTATTAATTAAAATATTTTCCATATCTATATCAGAGAACTTATTGCTCTGATTTTTTGCAAATTCTTTTTCTATATCTTTTTCAATCTGTCTTACTAACAGACTACATTTTGGATCTGCTATTTCCCTTGGTCTTGGTAAATCTATACTGTATGTTTTCTTGACAGAAGTAGGTCTTGCTCCCATAACGTGAACAGTATCTCCAAGATATACTGCTTCTATTACACTATGTGTAACGAAGAGTATTGTCTGTTTGGTTTCTTCCCATATTTCTACCAATGCTTTTCTAACATGCTTTCTAGCAATTGAATCAAGTGCAGAAAATGGCTCATCCATAAGTAGTATCTCAGGACTAGTTACTAATGCCCTGGCAAAGGATACTCTTTGTTTCATTCCTCCTGAAAGTTTATGTATTGGCCAATCCTTAAATTCTAGAAGTCCAACTGTTTCAAGATAGTTTTCAGCCATTAACAGTTTTTGTTTATGTTCTATATTGAAATTTGATAAAGCAAAGAGAATATTTCCCATTACGCTCTTCCAAGGGAAGAGCATATTGTCCTGGAAAACCATTATTCTATCTGTTCCAATGGAGTTAACAGGTTTTCCTTTTTTTAATATGCTTCCAGAAGTTATTGGTAAAAAGCCTGCTATTGTATACAGCAGCACTGTTTTACCACACCCAGATGGTCCTATAAAACATGTAAACTCGCCCTTATTAACTTTGAGATTTGCATTTTTAATTACTTCGAAATTGTTTCCGAAAGTTTTATTAACATCAATTAATTCCAAAACAGTATCTGACGATTTCATTTTGGATGTAAGAAATACTATTATTAGCTTAGTATATTACTAAACAAAACATTTGTAAAAAGGAAAATTCTATTTTTCATTTAAAAAATATTTATAATCTACTAACTACTCATAACAATGTTTTCCTTGTTATTTACTCACTTTAAGGGTATAGTGTAGCTCGATATTAAAATTAACAACAAAACAATGAGAAATTTTATAGAAGATAGACACTCTGGAAGAAGAGGAAATGATAGAAGAGGTGGTGGAAATAGATTTGGAGGAAGAAGAGATTCAGGAAGAGGACAAGTAGAAATGTACCCTGCTGTATGTGACGATTGTGGTAAAGACTGTGAAGTACCATTTAAGCCATCATCTGACAAACCAATATACTGTAGTAGATGTTTTGAAAAACAGGGTGGATATGACAGAGAGGAAAGAGGTGGTAGAGAAGACAGAGGTGGAAGAAGAGAAAGAGGACGAGATTCAGATAAACAAATGTTCTCTGCAGTATGTGATGATTGTGGTAAAGATTGTGAGGTACCATTCAGACCAAGTGGAGATAAACCAATATACTGTAGTAGATGTTTTGAAAACAGGGGTAACTCCCATGAAGGAGAAAGTAAAAGAGAAGTATCAAGTTCTAGAACAGAAAATGGTTGTGATCATAGTGAACAGAAGAAACAGTTTGAATTGCTTAATGCAAAACTAGATCAAATATTATTAGCATTAGAGAAGAAAACAAGAACTGTTAAGAAAGTAGAACCTATTGAATTAACAGAAGTTGTTAAAAAGACAAAAACTGTTAAAGCAAAGAAGCCTACTAAGAAAGCTAAGGCTGAGTAAAACAATCAATACTGTTTTTTATACAATCTTTCCAGGATAATCTTTTTTGAATTGTTTCTACTGCTTTGTTACAAATATCTTTCTGACCATTTGATGATGAAAGTAATCCTTTCAATACCCTTTCCAAATCTTTTTCGTCATTGCTATTAAAGTAATAACCATTACTATCATTAATTATCTCTGTGTACCCAGATTTAGTGTTAGAAACTACAGTAGGAATACCAACAGCCATAGCTTCAACAGGAGCTAGACCAAATGGTTCTTCCCATATAACTGGATAAACAAATATAGAAGATTGTCTTAATATATTTGCAACATCTTTTCTTGGCAATAATCCTAACATTTTTATACCTTCTTTCTTAAATATATCAAAATAGTCAAAAGGTATATTAGGACCTATTCCACTCCCTAAGATATATAATTCAATATCTTTAAAATCTTTTTTAAGATTATTAAACACATTAACTAAAAGGTGTACTCCCTTTTCGGGTACAACACGTCCAGAGTATGTAATTATTCTTTTTCTTTTATCCTTCTCACCTTTTTTAAAAATTTCTGAGTCAATGCCAACATAAATAGTTTTGCATTTATTCTTAATAGAAGGGAATCTTTTAACTATTCCATCTCTAATATGATTGCTCACAGGAATAATAGTGTAAATTTTAGGAAAAACTTTTAAAGCTAAACTACTAGGTATAAAACCGTATTGATAATAGTTTTCACTCTTTGACAATTCATGATTACCAATATGATAAAGTATTTTACTATTTGGATTTATTAATTTAATCCAAAAACAGAAGGGCAATATTTGAAATACAATTATTTTTCTTATCCCCAGCTTCTTTATTTTAAAAGAAACTTTTAAGATATATAGGAAATAGAAGAAAAGAGAATTAATATTTCTGAATAGTTTTCTATCAACAAAGGTAACCTTGGTATAAATATAAGTGTTTTTATATTTATTTAAATCTTTAATATCCTCAATATCTGTATTATCCTTTCTTCTAGAAAATACTACACTCTTATATCCTTCCTTATTAAAATTATAAGAGTAATCTTCTACTAAATGTTCTGTAGCAGTAACTATATTTTTTGAAGGAATTAACCACCAAGGAGGTGCAACTAATGCTAGCTCAAATAATCCCTTGTTTCTTTCCATTTGCTTTTATATCTACAATCTTATTGTCTATCAATACGAAATCCAAACCAAGTTTAGTTGCACTCCTTATTGCATCTTCATCAGTGTGAACAATTGGTTCACCTGGACCATTAAAAGAAGTATTTATTAAACATGGTATTTCATATTTATCCCACATCCTTTTTAATATCGCATATATAGGTTCTAACTCTTTATTCTTTTCGCCTATTACCTGTGCTCTTGCTGTTTTATCAATATGAACCACTGCTGGAATTTTATCTATCCATTTCTTACTAATATTAAAATTACTTAACATATATTTAGAAAGATCTGTTTCTGTCGAATTAGGAAATACTTCCTCTGCTAAATCTTCAGTTATTATTGGTGCCAAAGGCCTATACCACTCTCTTTTTTTTATTTCTGTATTTACTTTGTCATACATATCTTTAGAAGTTGGGATTGCCAATATGCTTCTGTGACCCAAAGCACGAGGCCCACTTTCTGAATAACCTATGCATACTCCCATGACTTCTTTTTTACTTAATCTGTCAACTATCTCTTCTATAGTATTCTTACTTAACTTAGGAATCTTTTTTTTCTCCACTCCAATATTACATATAAAGGGGGAGTGAACTTCCATTTTCCCACCTCTTAACATTTGAATAATAGATGCTGCTCCTAAGGCCAAACCAGTATCTGAACAACATGGTGGAACATATACCTCTTTGAATTTCTTTGAGTCAAAGAGTTTTGTATTTAAGTTTATATTCAATGCACAACCACCCGAAAAGTATAGGTACTCTGAACCAGTTTCTTTTTGATACTTTTCAATCAATGGAATAACAATGTCCTCAAACTCTTGCTGACATACCCTAGCTATATCCATAAAGAAGTGTTCCTTTAAATCAAATCCTTTTATATCTTTTCCAAACTCCTTTTTTATATCAGGGAATATGGTATTAGGATTTTTCCAATATTCTTTGTACCAGTTATTTTTATTTAACCACTCTCTAATCTTCTTACTATATTTTCCATATGAACTATATCCCATTAAACGACCTGGAGTTGCTAATCTATGATTTTCATCTAACCCCAACATTCCACAAGTTAAATCATTAAAACCAAATAATTGAGTAACTAATAGTGGTTCCCAACCATGGTGTAAATATTTTATTTCCCCATTTTTAAATTGAAAAACTGAAAAACATGAATCAGAGGCTAAACCATCAATATGGATTAAGAGACTATTTTCTTTAAACTCTCCTACAAATGGGAGCATAGAGCCAATATGTGCAAGTTCGTGCGAACATATATATCCCTCTCTTTCTTTCCTGTTTACATATACCTTGGTTGGAGTAATCAAATCTGAGATTTCAAATGGATTATTTTCGATTCTCCAAAGGGCGTTTTCTGATATAAAGGAGGTTCCTGCTAAATGATTAACAGATACAACAATAAAGTCCTCAGGTAAATATTTATTAAAACTTTCAATATATTTTGATAATCTATGATCATGTTTTACTCTTGTTAACCTCTCTAATTCAATACTATTTTTGACATTACCATTCGAATCAATAATGCAGAAACTATGATCATGTGTAGGGAAATATTCTGTCCAACCAGGTTGAGGATTACCACTTCCATCCTGTATACCCCAAATACCCACAATGTCCTTTTCTTTTGAAATCAGTGTTTTCATAAGTATGTATTAATAAATTGGGGGAATTACTTCCCCCAAATTTATATCAAAGATAGAACGAATTAATATTCGTTATGAGCACAACTACTCATTTGAATTGGTCTAACAATCTTTGAAGAACTTGCTCTAAGTATATTACTTACCCTTGAACTTACGTTCTGAGCTAATCCACTGGTTCCTGGATTAATTTTCATATTATGTATATAAAAATTTAGTTACCTGTAGTATATTTTATTTTGTTTTTCTTTGCAATAACGCGGTTACTTCCTGCCTATTATGGAACAAGCTCCTTATCTTAACTACTTCATATTCCTTTTCTAATATTGCTACTGCCTCCTCTATACTTCTTTGTGCATGATCAGGAAGTTTAAGTGTAACAATTGCTAACCCACCATCTCTTAAAAGATGTGCAATATCGTTCATTATCTTTCCTGTTTCCTGAGGATCCATATTCATATCATTTACAATCAAGTCTAAAGGCTCATCCAATTGAATATCTTGAGCCTTTGACTTCATGTGTATAATCCTACTATCTTGTTCTAAATCGGGATGTAAGGCTGCTGGATCTACTGCTAAAACCTTATACCCATAATCTGCTAATACTTTTGACCAACCACCTGGAGCTGCTCCTAAATCAAGTGCAGTACCGTGTCCATCTAATTCAACTTTAAATGTAGATAGTGCTTCTATTAGCTTACTCTCTGCTCTAGAGATTTCCCTTTTACCTGCTCTAGCCCTTATTCTATGTTCATCACTATGAAAATTTAGATTATCACTGCTTTTAGAAAACCCAACATAGTAGGTCTTACCATGAACAAGGATAGATATAATATCTATATCCTCATTAATGATATCTCTATCAGAAAAAGATGGTATATTACCCTTATTATAGTAGGCTTCTCCAACATATACTTCAATATCTTTTGCAGAGTAAGGCAATCCACCACTAATCACTCTACATTGAACTGCAAATTTGCTTCCTGTTTTTATATTTGCTATCTGATCAACCGCTTCTAATAAGCTTACTTTATCTTTATCTAATATCCCCTCAATTTCCCCAGCCCCCATTATGGGCATAATGTGCTTAATAAAGATTGGAGATTCCTTTTTCATTTCTTCAATAAATTCTTCATTTGGCTTAGCGGAAGTTACCAGTGCTATACTATCAGAAATAGGCCTTTCAAATTTAATGCTAGAATCAAAATCCGTTATCTCTCTTCTTGCGACATTTCTAAAATACGGTGTGAATGTAACCAAATATGCAGAGGCTTTTCCATTGGTTTCAATTCCTACCCCCTCTAAAAAGGATATGTCATCTATATTAGAATCTTTAGTTTCAGTTTTTTCCATAATAAAAAAGTAAAAATTAATCTGTTAACATATCACTGTTAGTAAAATTTGAAGTAACTGAATCAAAAACTTCGGCATACTCTACTCCACAAGCAATCCCATTAAAATGTGCCTCTGTAAAAATCTTATCTCTAATCTGTTCTTTATCAATAAACTGACTTTCGTGACATAGTATAGATTCTATCTTTTTCTCAATGTCCTTCTTCGCTAAGGAAATATATTTCGTCGTTGAAATAACTCCTTCATTGTAAGTATGATGAGTAAACAATCCATCAAAATCGGTAATTGGACTCTCCTTACAATCCCAATAAGGATTAATAATTGGTGCAGGTTCACCAGATTGATTGCAAACTCTCTTCACACTAATACTAACCTCTTTATGATCTGAATGCCCCTCTGATTCTGAATGAGAAAGAATTATATTAGGATTTAACTTTCTTATCTCACCTATTAAAACAGGAATTAACTCTTTTTTATAAACTAACCCATCCTTCATCTCTAGGAATGATACACTATTTATTTTTAAGATACCCATAGCCTTTTTACTCTCCCTTTGTCTAATCTCTCTTACCTGCTTAGAATTTTTAATACCTATCCTATTCCAGTTCTCCCCATTTGTAACTACAATCACATCTACTCTATGACCCTTATTTGTGTACTTATGAATAGTTCCTCCAAACATTAGTTCAGCATCATCCGGATGAGCAGTAATAATTAATAATTTCTTTTTATCCATTTTTCCTTTCGAACAATCTTAACCACATTGAATAGTATTCATTACTCATTCTTTCCAGATTATACTCTTTTATCACGGTATTTCTAGCATTTTGTTGAATTCGCAGATACTCTTTTGGCTCCTCTATTAGAGTAAATATCCTCTCTATCCACCCCTCAATATTGTTAACATCAATCAGATAGCCATTAAAGTTATTTTCAATGTAATCAGAGATTCCAAAGATACTATTTGCAATTACCACAGTTCCAGAAGACATACTCTCAAGTGCACATAAACTACAACTTTCTGTCAAACTAGGGATAATTGTAATAAAAGAGTTTCTATATAACATATTCATTTCCTTTCCCCAATTTTTCTTCCCTACAAATTCATACTCTTCATTCTTTAGTAATAATTCCTCTTCTTCTCCTGTTAATACAAGTTTAAATTTATATTTCTTTTTTTTGTTCAATTCTCTTATTAAATCAATTGCGAATTCTCTATTTTTTTTAGTAGTATTTAAGTTTGGAAAAAGTATATCTATTTGGGGAGATATTCTCCTCTTATCTAAACAATATTCAAATATCTTTTCCGGGATACCGTTTTTTATTAATTTCACATCTCCAAATTCTTTAACATATTGAGTATTAACGACTACTACTTCATCAATTTCTTTTATAGAGTCTTTCAACCATTTCTTTGCTTCTTCTTTTTCTAAGAAAGCATTGGTATGAATAGTGGTAGTAACATATGAGTTGTGAATCTTTCCATTAAACAAATCTATGTTATTGTAATGAATAATGTTGCTATTGAAATGAATACTTCTCAGCTCGTTTTTAAAATCTAAGAAATCTCTACTTTTCACTATATTAACAATCATTCCTCTGAATTCTATTTTTAAATCCTCTACGCCTGGTTGATATATTTCAAACTTAATACCATATCTCTTTTGTATATTATCTATTATTGAAAAAAGTAATATATTCGAACCTCTTGGAGACAAAGTAAAAGAGTTGTCGTTTTTTGAAATAAAGTCATCGGTAATTATTGAAATACTTTTAAACAAATTCGTTTTCATCATATCCGAGTTTACTAAAAATATCCTCCCTTACATCTCCTCTTTCTTTACCTTTCTCTTCAATTATTCTCAGTTCAAATAGCTCTTTCATAACTTCCTTATTAGTCTCTTCATACATATATCCATTTTTAAATAGTTCTAACAAATCAAAATATTCTAAAGGCATTTCATAATCTAACAATCTCTTACAATCACATACAAGAATATACCCATCCTCTTTTCTATATCTAATATGTTTATTTAAAATATATTTTTTCATTTCTTTTCAACATCTATATAGTTATCTCTCTGGTACTCTTCCATTCTCTTCTTTAACTGGGTTCTTAAATCTTTAATATTTTCTAATCCTAAAGATTCACCATTTTGTATACAGTGTGGAGGGGGAAGTGTTGGATCACTAAACCATAAAATACTTTGTGGAATACATCTATCACACTTATCTTTGGCTTCGCATCCCTTACAACCACCTTTTGATAGCTCAAGAAACCTATTAAATGCTTTACCATTCCAGATATCTTTAATACTTTTATCTCTAACATTTTCAAATTTGAGAAATTCAGATGGTATATTAACTCTTGCTAATGGACATGGAGACACTAATCCATCTGAATTGATTTCACAGAAACTTCTTGCAGCAGGACACTGATAGTAAAACTTCTCTGTTTTTTTTGTTGCAGTAGCAAATGGCATATCAATAAAATTTACAAAAATATCATTCTTGTTGCATATGTTCTTGATATTGTTCCATCTCTTTTTCTCAATCTCGCTATCAGATGCAAAAATATTCAAATTATCGAAGGATCTCCCAGAGGTGGATATAGTTGAGATAAACCAACTTACAGGTTTTAATTCAAGAATTAGGTTTAATAAATCATTCATCCTATCTATATTTCCTTTGTGAATACATGTTGCAATTGTGAATGGGATATCTTTTTCTTTTAACATTCTTAGATTCTTTAAGGTTCTATTAAAATCACTTTCACTTATTTCTTTTTTCACATTTCTTCTAATATATCCATTGGAGATATAATCAGGACCATCTAAACTAATCTTTATTCCAATTAACAAATCTTTTACATCTACGATCGCTTTAAAGATTTTCTCGGTAAAAAGGCCATTGGTAGTTATTATAAAGTGTAGTTTATGCTTCTTAAGAGACTTTAGAATTTCTAAAAAATCTGGATGCACAGTTGGTTCACCACCAGAGATATTAATGTAGAAGACATTATGCTTAACTAAATCTTCAAAAACCTTATCCCACTCTTTTCCTGTCAATTCGTTTTGGGGAACATCCATACCGTAATTTCCATAACAGTGAAGACATCTTTGATTACACTTTGCTGTAAGAATAATATAACAGTCGTGGGGAGTCATTACTTTTTTTATTACTCTCGGCCTCATCTAATATCCCAAAATGTTATTTTAGTGCTGATATTATAACAAAACTACACACCTTTATTAATAGCTTCCTCATGTACATACCTTCCTATCCACATTTCAAAAATAATAGTACTACATACAGCAGTACATTAGGTGACACACCTATAATATTACTCTCTTCTTTGGGAAACCATTAGTATTATGGCTAGGACTACTACTAATACCTTTCATAATACAAATAGTATTAGGAATAATGAAGGCTTGATTTTTACATTTAATAAAATAAGAACATATGAATACATATGTGGTATACACCCATCTATGAAAAGAGCAATTGTTGTAGAACAGCGATATTTATTTGTATAATTGGTTAAATGAAAAACCTTTTTAACTACAGAACAGTATTAGGTAATATTAGAATTGTAGAAGAGGATGGAAAGATAACTAACCTACTCTTTTACAATGAACCATATCCAAAAGAGTATGAAATAAAAGAAACAGAAATACTTAAACAAGCCAATATACAATTACAAGAGTATTTTAAAAAAGAAAGAAAAACTTTTGATTTACCAATCAATATTAAAGGTACACCTTTTCAACAAAAGGTATGGGATATACTAAAAAGTATTCCATATGGAGAAACAAGAAACTATAAAGAGATAGCTAACCAAATGGAATCAAAAACAAAAATATATAAATCAATTGGATCTTCATGTAATCAAAACCCAATACCAATCCTTATCCCATGCCATAGAGTAATAGGAGTAGATGGAGATTTAAAAGGATATAAAGGGGGAATAGAAATGAAAAGATTCCTTCTTCATTTAGAAAGTAATTAAATCAACTCTCTATAATCCTCTATTACAAAGTCTGATAACTTGTGAACAAAGTCATCATTCCAACCCTCATTAAGAATACCAATTGTAAATAGACCAGCACCCTTAGCAGACTGCAAACCATAGAAAGAATCCTCAAAGGCAACACACTCCTCTACATCTAATCCTGTATATTCAATAGCATTAAGGAATGCTTGAGGATCAGGCTTACCCTTTACAACTGTAGACCTATCAAATACCTCTTCAAAATACTTATATATTCCAAAATGTGTAAGCATCTTTTCTACATGCTCTTTTCTTGAAGAAGTAACTACTACAACTCTTCTCCTCTTGTCTTTAAAGTTTTCTAAAAATTCCTTTATACCTGGTAAAAGATATATCTCATCTTCTAACCTCTCCTCTATTAGTCTATTTTTGTTTTTGTAAAACTCAGAATTTAGCCCTTCTACTGAGAACCCCTTTATTCCATTCTTTTCTAAATACTCAACTATTCCATTCTTAGATCCTCTTCCAGAAATATATTTCATAAAATCATCTCTAGTAAAATCCAGTTTAAACATCTCCTTAAAAACAATAGCAAAAGAATCAACTGTAAGCTTATCTAAATTAACCAATGTACCATCAAAATCAAAAAGAAAGGCTTTCGCCTCTCTTACTCTTTTCTTACTTCTTTCTGTATCTGTCATATTCGTGTCATGCAATTACTTGTATAGATTGTATCAGCTTATCATGAACCTCACTAGTATTTTTGTTTAATATCTTTATTGCCAATTCTTCACTACCCCAAAGTCTGACTAATTTGTAAGGGTAATCTTTTGGGAAAAAAGTATTACAATTCTTTAATAAATATTCAAAATCCTCTACTGAATTACCTGGACTCTTTACAATACCCCAAGGTTCAAATTGGGCTTCTGATATTTCTAATCCAAACCCAAATCTCTTTCTCTCCCTATGTAACCTCTTAATACTCATATTTAAGGGATTACCATATTTAATAGGGTCTGTTTTTCTAGGTAATGGTAACATTCCTGGTACCTTGTAATAGTAATTAAATCCTAATATTAAAGATTTACCCTCTATTCCTAAATTAGATCTCAGTGAGTAAAAGAGAGAAACAATCTGTTTTAGATTCTTTCTTCCTGCACTGTTAAACATTAATTTAGAATTAGGTCTTACATTATGAAAAATTTTTGTTAACTCAAGTATATATTCATTACTCATTACCATAGGGATATGACCAAACTTAAAGAAAGGTTCATTCTCTAATTGAAATGTAACACCATTTAATCTACTACCATACTCCCTATCAAGTAGTTTAAGTAAATCAAAAAGGTAATCATATGAATATTTCGCTAAATCAGATTTTGATGTTAACTCCTTACTATCAACATCCTGTATATACGAAGGAATATGTTGTTCTGGCCATCTAAATACTTTAATAGGGCCAATATTTAAACATACCTTACAATCATTTTTTAAAAGATAGTCTAAATATTTAGAATAGTAATCTAGTGAAATTTTCTTTTCCTTCTCTACCATATTCCATCTAATACCAAATCTAATATCCTTTATACCCAATTCTTCATATATTACCTTTAGTAATTCTAAAGGCGATTTTCCCCCTATGTACTCAGAGTATTCTGGAGAAAATGATGTTCCAAATTGTATATTGTTTTCCATATTTAATTTTAACATGAATGGTACACACAATTGTCTAATGTAGAATAGTGTAGTATACTCACAACGTTTTTTAATATGTAAAACAAAATACATGTCACCAGTAACAGTAGATCCAAAAGGACACACAATGTGGCTCCCAGAAAGAGAGAACAAATCTCTTTTAAACTTTGAGAAGCATAACGAGCAAGAGATATTTGAAAAGACAATATTAGCTACTGCAAGATGTATTAGCTATAACGACAGAGGACTTTTGTCTGACGAGGACTTTTTCATTGGATTAGAAAAGAATGCTGAGCACTTAAACAATATGCCTCCTGAAATACTTCTAGAGTTAGCACATCAAGTACTAGATGCGAAGCTTGAGAATGATAAAAGTGCTGATTAAGAGGGATATCTTTCTGTCATTTGACCACTTCACTCTTTTAGTTTACAATCTAATTCCAAGTAAATAATAAAGAAAATTAATGAATATTACTTGGAAAAACACATCCTCCGGTAAGTTACAAACTCCATATAATAATTCACCAACAAATTACAAAGTATTCTCTCCTAACTTAGATATCAATATCCATGTTTTACAATCCGAAGAGACAAAATCTCTTTTAATTGCATATAACAAAGAAGGTAAATTAATACCTGCTAGACTTCACTTAGGAATGGCAAGAGTAAAAGATCTATGCTCTGCTACATATACAATAGCTAGTACGAAGGAATTTAAAAAAGCTATTAATCATAAATATATCCCTAAAAAAGAATCCATAAGTGCAATGCTCATTAGAGAACCAATTGCTCAATCTCCATTTGTTAATACCTTCTTAGGAAGTGGTTTTGAATCAAGATTGTACGCTGTATTAGATGTACATCATGTAGAAGATAAAGATGGAGTAAAAGGGTTAAGTGGTAAGGTATGTACATACAGAATAGATATACCAAAAGAAAAATCAAAAGAGATTCACAATGATATTAAATTAGGAATACTGTATGACTCAATAGCAGGAGGAAGAAATTTAATAGCTGCAATTGATAACCTTAAAGATAGATTTAAAAATATCGAAAAGTTTACAATACTCTCTGTATACGCATCATATCAAGGATGTAAAAGAATAAATCAACATTGTAAAGAGTTAGGTGTTGAATGTGAATTCTTCTGTATGCATGAATTACTAAATGCAAGTCCACTAAATGAGTATGACTGCTTCTACCCAAAGTGGAATATAACTAAGGAAGATGAAGAACTATTAAAAATCTTCTATAAAGAGAAGTTTAGAAACATATGTATGGGAGGTGATTGGACAGCTAATTCTCTAGGATATGAACAAGCAGAGAGTGTATTTAAAATGCAAATGAATGATTTAGGATTAAGCAAACTTTTTAACTAAAAACCTCAAAGCCTCTACTGAAATATCTAAACCACAACACCCATCAATATCTGAAACTCTAGAGTTATGTATAAAGTAATTAGCATTCTTTACATACATCTCGATATTATTAAAATCCTCATACAATCTCTCTTTTGCCTCATCCTCATCCTCACAACCCCTTCCTAAAATTGCATCATATACCTGAGTCCATGAATCTGGCAGTACTCCTACTGAAATAGGTTGAAATCTGTATAAAGGTAAAAGTTTGTTAAGATTAATAATACCATTAATATCTACCCTTAAAATTGGAATACCAACACCATCCTTCATAAGAGACATAAAAGGTAACCCATACACATTACCGTAATGATCATCACTCTCTATTAACCGGTACTCCTCTTTCAAATATTCTAAATATTCCCCTCTAGTTTCTGACTCTAACTGATCTCTCATCCATATATATGCACCCTCTGGTTCATTATCAGCAATTCTCCTTGGTCTTGAAGTTGCAGTTACAATATGATGTGCTTCACTAGATTCAAGAAGTGGTTCTAAAACAGAATCTTTACCACTACCAGACATACCAGTAAGAAGTATTATTGGTGCTTTAGAGATATCTTTTTTTACTCCAATATTGGTATACAAATTGGGATACTCCGATTCCAGATTTTCATAAATACTTTTAATGGGATATATAATATCTAACTCTGCAGGGCTTGGTTTTTCTATTTTTTCAAGCATATAGTGTGTATATAATACCCTTCTTATACCTTTTAGTAAACATTACACATACTCTAAAGACATAGCCTTTCTAACTTCAGCAATAGTTTCTTTCGCATTCTTTCTTGCTAATTCACTACCTCTTTGTAAAATTCCCTTTACATCCTCATCCTTGATTAATGCTTTCTCTTTTTGGAAGTTCTCTAAATATACTTTTAGAGATTTCATAATGACCTCTTTTAAAGTACCCATTACATTCTCACCACTAAAATGCCTTTTCATTATATCATCTATCTCCTTACCTACTTGTTCATCACCTACAAACTTACCAATTAATACTAGAGAATCTAAAGAATCTGACTTCTCCTTAGCAAATGCCGTCTGAGCTTTCTTAACCTTACTTAAAGATATCTCAATAGGATCATCTAAAAGAATAGCACCAGAAGGATTACTCTTACTCATCTTTCCATTACCATCTAGCGATTTGATACGAGCAGGGTTACCAAGTGAAAGAACTCTTGGAACTGCAAGTACTTCTCCATATCTTTTGTTAAACTTTGTTGCTAAAACTCTAGTCATCTCAACATGAGCAACTTGATCTTCACCAACAGGAACAAACTTAGATTTCTGTAAAAGAATATCTGCAGACATCATAATTGGATACATTGCTAAAAGTGCATTAGCTGTATTTTCACTCATACCCTTTTTAATCTTTTCCTTAAGTGTTGGAACTCTCATTAACTCTGCAATACTTATAAGTCTTGAAAGATATAGGTTAAATTCCCCTATCTCCTCCACTATCTGTGATTGAACAAAGATATCATTTTTAGAAGGATTTAAACCAAGGGCAATATAGTCCTTTACAACATCTATTACATATTTTTGAGTATCCTTTGGTTCAGCATCAGTTAAGGCATGTAAATCTGCAACAAATACCATAGGTCTACCAATATGTTCCTCACTCTGTAATTTTACAATTGTATGTACAGAACCAATTACATTTGCAATTGTTAAACCACCAGAAGGTCTAATACCAGTAAACACATCTACTTTGTAATCTGTCTCTTTCATATATTTAAAATACAATTAACTTCCAGATTATACACCATCTATATGGGGTATAATAAGGGAGAATGAAAATAAGTGATTTTAAAACTTTAAAAGAAATACATGAATACTTTGCAGTACATAACAGTTGTAAATTAAAAAAATCTGCAACACAACCAGTGTATGAAATAGAGCCACCTAAATCTGGAATAGTATTCATTGGTGAAGCACCAGGATTAAATGAAGACAAACAGGGAAAACCATTTGTAGGATCTGCTGGTAAACTACTAGATGAATTACTTAAAAGTATTGGGTTTTCAAGAGAGCAAGTATATGTAACAAATGTAGTTAAATACAGACCACCAGATAACAGAGAACCACTTCCAGAAGAAAAAGATGCCTGTAGAGTATGGGTAAATGCAGAGTTACTCTTAATCAAACCTAAAGTAATAATTCCACTTGGTAAACATGCACTAGAAAGATTCATACCTGATTTAAAGATATCCCTAGCTCATGGACAAGCATATATGCATAGTAGTGGTATACCAATATTTGCAATGTATCACCCAGCAGTAGCACTTTACAATCCAATACTTAAAGATACTCTTGCTAAGGATTTCCTTACATTAAAAGATTTTCTAGATGGAAAGATAACCCCAGAGGTAATCGAAACAACAGGAAACCCAATAGAGGACGTTAACAAGTTATCAGCTATAGAGGACATATTAAAGCTTTAGTTAGACCAACCAACATCATAGAATATTTTCTCTGCAGCAGTCTCATACTCTGATATTTCAGTAGCATTAAACCATAACCCGATTTCTCTCTCTGCATTCTCCTCACTATCAGAAGCATGAACCATTGTTCTTGTTACCCTACCCTGTTCATCAGCAAGAGCAAATGAATCAAGTGAAAAATCTGCCCTAATAGTACCAACATCACCATCCGCAGGACTAGTACTCCCTAACATCTTTCTTACACCAGCAATAACCCCAGCACCTTGAAGTACAATAGCTATAACAGGACCACATGTTAAATAGTTAATATTGGATTCTCTAATCCATTTACCTCTTTCTAATGAATTCCATTTACTTACATCTTCCCCTCTCATCTCTGCACCCTTTTTAGCTTTGTTACCAGTTTCTTCTAAATACTTTGGATTGTCCTCATAGTGCTTACCTACTAATTCTCTACTAGGAACTAGCATTTTCATAGCAACAATCTTAAATCCTTTTCTTTCAAATCTTGAAACTAACTCCCCCACTATCTGTCTTTGTATTACATCTGGTTTAAATACTAAAAGACTCTTCTCTTTGTTCTTCGCTAACATATTCTTGTACTCTTCAAATTATTGTTCATTTTAACATAAAAAGGGCATATGTAGGGTATAATATGCAATGCAAAAAATATATGACACAATAATAATTGGAGGAGGAGCAGCAGGATTAATATCTGCTGTTGAATGCAAAAGGTTAGGACAAGATATACTTGTCATTGAAAGAAACCCAAGAGCAGGTAAAAAGATAGTATTAACAGGTAAAGGGAGATGTAATGTAACAACTAATAACCATGATTTAGATGATTTAATATCTAAATACCAACGAAATGGGAAATTTTTGTACGGAGCATTTTCCAGATTTACAGTTGCAGATACACTCACCTACTTCCAGGATACACTTCATGTGCCACTTAAAATAGAGAGAGGAAACAGAGTATTTCCAGAAAGCAATAATGCTGTAGATATAATATATGCATTAACAAAAGAGATAGAAGATAACATATTACCCAATACATCAGTACTAAATTTCAAAACAGAAGGGAATAAAATAACTTCAGTTGTAACATATAAAGGAGAGTTTCAAGCAAAAAGATTCATACTCGCAACTGGGGGAAAATCATATCCAATAACTGGGTCTAATGGAGATGGATATACATTAGCACAAAGTTTAGGACACACAATATCCGAACCTAAACCAGCATTAGTACCAATAATATGTAAAGAGAGATGGGTTAAAAAATTAGCAGGACTTTCACTTCTTCATGTACAAATAACTGCAGAGCAGAATAACAAAAAGATAGTTAGTAAATTTGGAGAAGCTCTCTTTACACATGAAGGAATGAGTGGACCGATAATAATTGATATGAGTAGACAGGTAGGTGATGCATTAGAAAAAGGAGAAGTAAAACTAAGTATAGATTTTAAACCAGCATTAACAAAAGAAGTATTAGATAAAAGAGTAATATCAGATTTTCAAATATATAAAGAGAAGGTATTTAAAAACTCACTTAGGAAATTACTACCCTCTTCCCTTATTCCCATTGTTGTTGATTTAAGTGAAATAGATCCAGAGAAGAAAGTAGCAGAGATAACTAGAGAAGAGAGATTGAGATTGGTAAATCTACTTAAGGATTTCAAATTAACAGTTTTAAAACTAGATGGATGGGATAAAGCAATTGTTACTGCTGGAGGAGTAAATATAAAAGAAATAGATCCTACAACAATGAAATCTAAATTAATTGATAACCTCTACTTTGCTGGAGAGATAATAGATGTGAATGGACCAACAGGAGGATATAACCTACAAATATGTTGGAGTACAGGTATATTAGCTGCGAGGAGTAAGAATGGATAAAGAAATATTTAATAAAATAGAGAGTGTTAAGGTATGGAGAGAAAACTCCCTTCAAACAATTCTAAAGAAATATCCTAAGGATGGTAAGGGGCTGTATAGACATGATGACTTAGTAGAAGAATATAACCTACTAATTAGAAATGGTGAATTAAAACCAAGTAAAACTGTAGAAGAAAGGATAAGGATGAAACCTACTAGAACACACTCAGGAGTAGCAACAGTTACTCTCCTAATGAAACCTTTTCCTTGCCCTGGTATGTGTATATTTTGTCCAAATGAACAAGATATGCCTAAATCATATATCTCAAGTGAACCAGGAGCCCAGAGAGCTGTAAGTAACGATTTTGATCCATACCTACAAACATATAACAGGATAAAAGCATTACAAAATATTGGACATAATACAGATAAGATTGAATTAATAATATTAGGAGGTACATGCTCCTTCTATCCTGAGAAATATCTAATATGGTTTGTTAAGAGGTGTTTTGATGCAATGAATAGCTTTGGTGATCGCTCATATGAGAAAGATAAGATGGGTATTGATGGTATTACTTGGGAAGACCTATATAGTGCACAAAGAATAAATGAAACAACCATTTGTAGAAATGTAGGATTAGTGTTAGAAACAAGACCTGATTACATTACAAAAGATGAAGTTATTAGGTTAAGAAAATTAGGTGCTACTAAAATACAAATAGGTATTCAGAGTTTAGATGATGAAATCTTAGATTTGAATATGAGAGGTCATCATACTAAAGAAACAAAGGAAGCATTTAATCTACTTCGTGAAGCAGGTTTTAAAATACATGCTCATTGGATGCCTAATCTTTATGGTTCTACTGTTAAAAAAGATATAGAGGATTACAAAAAGATTTGGAGTAAGGAGTATCAACCTGATGAATTAAAGATATATCCTACATCCATTATTAAAAATACCTTACTTGAACAGTATTACCTTAATGGTAAATACAAACCATATTCTAAAGAAGAGCTATTAAATCTTTTTGTAAATATCCTTCCTAAGACTCCTAGATATGTAAGATTAACAAGAATCATTAGAGATATTCCTTCAAATGAGATTATTGATGGTAACAAGAGTACTAACTTTAGACAGATTGCAGAGAAAGAATTAATTAGACTAAATAAAAAGATAGAGGATATTAGAAGTAGAGAGATAAAGAGTAAGAATATTACTTGGGATGATTTAGAGTTAGAAACTATTAAATATGATACCCCTATTTCTAAAGAGTATTTCATTTCTTACAAAACAAAAAGGGATGACAAGATATGTTCTTTCTTAAGGTTATCTATTCCAAATAAAGAGATAAGTAAGAATAACTTTATGAATGATTTAATTGGTTCTGCAATTATTAGAGAGGTACATGTGTATGGTAATGTTGTTAATATTGGTAAAGAGAGTTTAGGTGAGTCACAACATCTTGGTTTAGGTAAAAAGATGATAGAGATAGCAGAAGATATTTCTAAGAAAAACAAATTTAAAAAGATATCCGTAATATCTGCTATTGGTACTAGAGAGTATTACAAAAAGAGAGGATTTAAAGATGGAGACCTATATATGAATAAAGATCTTAATTAGCTCTTACTAAGTTACATTTATATCTCGACTTATATAATAATCTCTAACCTAGTTCTATTCGTTCTCTTCTTCAACAACACTTTCAGTTTCTTGATTAAGAGGATTTTCTATTCCAATATCTAATCTGTTTGTAAAGAATAGGTATGCTGTACCAGCTAATATTAGTATTATCAATATTAAAACAGTAATAATAAATTTATTATTCTTTTTCTTTGGTTCAGCGATAGGGGTTTGCTCTACTGTTACTGTTTCTTCCTTTAAAGAACCTAAACCAGTAGGTTGACTTAGATTTGGTGTTTCTTCCATTAAAAACACTATTAGAATTTAATAGTACAGTATTTCAAATTTGAAAATAAAAGACAAGGGAAGAGATATGGGTGTACAGGGGCTCGAACCCTGAACCTAACGGTTAAGAGCCGTTTGCTCTACCAATTGAGCTATACACCCATATAAACACAGAATAATACCAGTAGAATACATATTTTTCAATACATTACTTCTTCTCTATCTTAGAAACAGTAATATCATTTATTACCCATTCTTCATCCTTTTCTACTAATATTTCACTATCACCCTCTATACTCTCTACCTTATAACCAGTTTCAAGTACCTGCAAGTAGTATCTACCCTCTGAAGCAAGTATCCTATACCTACCCCTTTTATCTGTTACTCTCTTTGCAACTAACTTATCAAACTCAGCTTCTTTAAGTATAACTGCAATACCAGGTACTACATTCCCCTCCGTATCTCTTACTACTCCATACTTTGTTCTTTTTGCAAATATGTTTCTAAGGACTAAGAAGAAGGAAGGTATATAAAGGAGCAATACTATTATTGTTAACCAGTAAGGATTCTTGTAATACATATATATAGCCAGTATTAAACCAACCACAAAGAATACTACTTGAGCGATATTTAAAATACCCTTTAACCTACTCCATACTCTCTCTGCCACCACCCTATACTCAGCCACTTCTAATGGATCAAGAGGAATAGAGATATTAAGATCTGTACTATCCCCTACCTTTATAAATTCTCCATGATATACATTCTCTAATGGATAATCATCTTTACCAAAGATAATGTTAGATGGGAATTCATATTTAGATGCTCTTACAGTAATTCTGTACTTTCCTGCATCAAGCCTCGCACTAAAGTACCCTTTCCCATTTGTAACATCAGACCAAACCATCTTACCATCCTCATCAAAGATTCTTACAACTGCTTGGGGTATTGGGTCTTTAGTAATGGCGTCATATACATATCCTAAAGGCTTAGCCCCAGCTCTAAATCCAAGCCATGAAAGTAAGTTTAATATGAATTGCAGGAGTAGATATGGAATATTCCATAAACTACCAATAGCGATAGCTATTGCCGTTGTAGTTGTAACAATACTTGTTGTAGTTGTAATTGTTTCTAAATCTTCAGTATCTATCTGACCAACAGTATTATCCAAAATAACTGTTACATCTTCTAACCCCTGCTCTATTTGATTCACTATTGGAGGTTTTGTAACAGGAACTTCACCCTTGGGAATATTAAGCTTAATATTACATAACCTAGTAATATTGTTTGCAGCATCAGAAGCCTCTACACAAAATTCATACTCCTCTCTAAGATATATATTTGAAATCCTTTGTAAATCTCTAAGTAAGACATTAACAATTAGGTTATCACCCTCTAATCTGTAATCAGTAGAACATGTATATGTATTACCCTGAGAGTTGATACACAAGAAATCTGCCCTACTAAGTTGTAGGTTATCTGTTACTTTGAAAATCATCTGTACAGAGAAATTAGAATCCCACTCTACGGTATCATTGTTTCCAATATCCCCTATACTCACTATCTCAATCTTTGGTGGTTCTGAATCTTGAACACTAAACACCGTACTTGACCAAGCACTTACTCCTCCATATGCATTTCTAGCTTTAACACGATAGAAGTACATCTTACCATTCTCAAGAGATGTAAACTGATGTGATGTATTGCTAATCCAACCAGATTTTCCTAACACTGTACTAAAGTCTGCACTTTCACTAATCTCGACATTGTATGAATATCCTGCACCAAGGGAACCCCAGATTAAAGTATTCGTTGTCCCCTTTGTATATGCTGGTTCGGGTAAGAATGTAGGGACAGCAACAGGAACAACATAAAGGGTTTTACAATTCTGTATATAGATGGTGTACCCAAAAGTAATATCTCTTGCACATACTGTATATGTTGTAACACCAGTAGAATATACAGAGCCAGTCGTTCTACCAGTAAGATCTGTTACTTCTGTTGGCTGTGTAATATGTAAACCAGAATTAACAATAATTATTTGTCTTCCTGGTATACCTACACCACTTGGAGAAAGTATTCTTACTGTTACAGTACTTGGTTGAAATATTTCAACAGTAACAGGATTTAAATCTAATGTTGAGTAAAGATCAACATTAATTAAAGCATTAACTACTACATCATCTATTTGTTCTGGAATAACGGGGTGTGATTCAATTTGTGCATATGCATTAGAAACAGAAAAAAGAAAAAGACAGAAGATTGTAAATATGGCAGTTTTTATTTTCATTTCTATATCTCTTTTATTACCCTATCAATATATATATCTAGAGCTTGAGTGAAGAACTCTTTTTTGTATGGATTATCTCCTAATTTATAGCTCTTTCCTGCTTTACTGTAACAGTTTTCGCAAAGGAGAGCAAAGGAAGAAATATCCATATATTTTAATCCTTTTGATTTACCACAAATATTACATACAGAGAAATCTTGTAAAAATCCCATCTCTTTTAAAAAGATTACTCTAAATTTATTAACACTCTCTATATCAAAATTCTTTTTACATACACTAAGTAAGATTTCAAATACTTTTTGATTAGGATCATTTTCTTGTAATATCCTATTTAACATTACAAGAACTCTCTTAACGTTATCAAACCTATCTTTTAATATATCAGTATCTGGAGTAGATAGTAGTTGAGATTCCGTTAATACAGGTAAACCTTTTCCTTCAAAAAATGATATATCACATGTACTTAGAGTTTGCATATTTCCCCTATTCTTACTAGTAATCTTTCTAATACTTTTAGCAAAGATGGCAAATTTACCTAAGTGTTTACCAAATACAGTAAGCACTTTATCTGCCTCTGAGTAATTTACTGATTTGAGAACAATTACTGTATCTCTAGACATAGGCTAAGAGATTATGATTTATTTCTTTCCTTTACTATATCTTCAACATATCTTTTAAGTTTGTACACAAAGATATTTGATGCAAAGTTACATGATTGATTTCTACAAGTTTCTGCTTTATATTCTCTACCATCAAATCTTTTAAGTATTTTAGCTAAAGATTTGTAATCATATTTATCAAAGAATTCACCACTTTTAGGATTACTATCTGATATTGTTTCTATTACACCACCATCCTTATATGCTATTACTGGTGTTCCTGCTGCATTAGCTTCTACTGGTACTATTCCGAAGTCTTCTCCTTTTACAGGAAATATTAATGCTTTAGCTTTGGCTAACAACTCTATTCTTTCTTCATCAGATACATATCCTAAGAATTTTACATACCCTTTTGCATTTAATTCTTTAACTAATTCTTTCATTCTTTCTAAATCATCACCTACTCCTGCTACCTTAAGTGGTACCTTTGCTTCATATGCTGCCCTTATTGCTAACTCAACTCCCTTGTATGTTTCTACCCTTCCTAAATACAAAAACCAACTCTCTTTTTTGATGCCTTTTGTAGAATCTTGTATCTCTTGTACTTCAACTGGAGGGTATATAACATCACAATCTATATCGTAATATTTCTTAACTCTTCTTTTTACTACATATGATATTGCAGCAATGTTATTTATTTTTCTTGCAGCATCCCTATCCCATTTTTTCCATATATCTTCGAGAGAGGTACCCATGAAAAATGAATAGAATTTGAAGAGTGTCTTGTTGATACCTGTAAGATGATTTATCTCATTTAATGTTCTCGAATCTTTCTCCCAGAGAAACTTAGGAGGAGACAGACAGATATTTACATGTGGTATATGACCTTTAACAAATTTAGCAAACCCAATTGATATTGATACTATTGCATCAAATTCTTTAAATCTAAATGTTTTATATGCTAATGGTTGAAACAGTTGATAGAAGTATCTCAATTTAAATTTACCTGGAAGATATTGCATAAAGGATTTCTTTATCTCAATACCTGAAAAGTATTTACTTACAAAATCGTTATCACAATATGCTGTATACAAAATACTGTTTGGAAAAGTTTTAAGTATATATCTTAAATGTGATTCTGCACCTCCCCATTTATATAGTGGATCACATACTATTGCTACTCTAAGTGGTTTTTTTTCTTCTTGCATGATTTAAGTTATTAAATAGTCAATATGAGAATTATATATCTTCTTGGGTAAAGAATTAAGTCTTTAAAAGGAAATATTTATTAAACGGAAATATCAAAGCTCTGGAAGACCATCCTCACCTAAATCATCTAGAGAGTAATCATCATCTTCTTTATCTAATTCTGCAACAATATCATCTAAATCTGAGAAGTCTTGAGTATCCTTAGATATTACTTTTTCTTCAGAATCATCTGGGAATATCTCATCTAATGAATTAACATCATCTGTTACAGCACCATCATCTACATGCTCATCTTCCCCCATTATTATTATATTTGGTTCATCATCTTCTACTATTGTTGGATACTCTTCCTCTTTATCTGAGTGTATTACTACTCTTTGTTCTATCTTTTTAATAAATTCGTCTGCATCATCTCCAAACTTCTCTACTACATCGATTACTCTCATTTGTTTACCACAATCAGGACAGAATTGAATGTAATCTACTTCTTCACCACAGTTTTGACATGAGAAAAACACAACATGAACACTTTGTCTTTGGGGTAACACTTTTTTTGTTTCTTCTTTTTTAGTCATAGTAATAACTTGATTCAGTATTCAAGGATATTACAATTTAGAGATATAGGTCAATGAACCTATAAGAAATACTATTATTTGAGTACTTCTTTTATATATCTAGAACTGTAATACAACAAGACTTTAGTAATATATCACAGACAGAATTAATTTGAAAAACATTCATAAAAAGGGATATTAATATATACTTTTTATCCGAATTCTGGATAGTGACATTTCTTGTATTTCTTACCACTACCACATGGACATGGATCATTCCTACCTATTTTTTTTTGATCTCTCTTTATTGTTTGTTGTTTAGCAATTTTACCCGGTCTGTTATCAGATATACTTTTTACTTCCTCTTTTTCTGTTTTAATTGGTGCTCTTAATGCTTCTTCTCTTCTCACTACCCTTACCTTAAAGAATCTATTTACTACATTCTCATCTATTGTTTTTAACATAGTGTCAAAGAGTCTGAAGCCTTCATTCTTGTACTCAACCAATGGATCTCTTTGTGCAAGATTACGAAGTGAAATACCCTCCCTTAAGTCTTGCATATTGTCTAGATGCTCCATCCAGAACCTATCAATACTTTGTAGTATGAGTACTTTAGATAGCTCAGACATTGGTCCTACCCCTATCATATATATATGCTCTATATATGATATTAGTACTAATCTTTTTAATTCTTTGGTCCTCTCAACCGTTTTTAAATCCTCTAAACTTCTAAAGAATTCAATACTGTTTTTAAACTTTAACCTCTTTACTGCATTTTCAAATGTTTCTTCAGTAATTAAGTTCTTAAGTTGAATGTAAAGATTTCTTTCCTCAATATTATCTATTTCCATATCGCCTTCTAATTGAGACTGAACAAGGTAGTCTGTATGTTCCAATATCTTTTTTAATATGGATATATCTAATGGATTTAGTTTAAAGTTTAGTTTATCTAGTAATGGAATATCCCATGATTCTTTTCTTGTAATACCAAAGCCATCTAATTCATCTTGTAACTGTTCTACATCTAATGAGAGTGTATATTTAATATCCTTTATCAAATCATCTTTTAAATCATCTCTTGGAGTATTAGATATCTCTAATATCTTTGTTCTTAGGTCATATATGATGTTTCTTTGTTGATTAAGTACATCATCGTACTCTACCAATCTTTTACGTATATCATAGTTGTGAGATTCTATTCTCTTTTGTGCATTCTCTATTGTTTTACCAAGTATACCCATTGATATTGGAGTATCATCATCTAAACCAACCTGAGTCATTATCATTTGCATTTTATCCCCACCAAAGAGTCTCATTAATTCGTCTTCGAAAGATACAAAGAATCTTGATTCTCCTGGATCTCCTTGTCTTCCTGATCTACCTCTAAGCTGGTTATCTATTCTTCTTGATTCATGTCTTTCAGAACCAATGATGTACAAACCTCCTACTTCTTTTACGCCTTCTCCAAGTGCAATGTCTGTTCCTCTTCCTGCCATGTTCGTAGCTATTGTTACAGATCCCTTCTGACCAGCCTGAGCGACTATTTTAGCCTCTCTTTCATGATGTTTGGCATTAAGTACCTCATGAGCTATTCCTTCTTTAGAAAGCATTGTAGAGAGGACCTCAGATTTCTCTACAGAGGTAGTACCTACTAATACTGGTTGTCCTTTTTCATTATGTTCTCTAATATCCTCCACTATCGCTTTAAACTTCCCCATTTGAGTTCTGTAAACTACATCGTTGTAATCTTTTCTTACTACTTTTCTGTTTGTAGGAACAACAATCGTGTCAAGATGATATATGGATGCAAACTCTTCTGCTTCAGTTAATGCTGTACCTGTCATACCAGAGAGGTATGAATACAATCTAAAATAGTTTTGTAATGTAATTGTAGCCATTGTTCTACTCTCTCTTTTTACTTCTACTCCCTCTTTAGCTTCGATAGCTTGATGTAATCCTTCACTGTATCTCCTACCTGGTAGTGCTCTTCCTGTAAATTCATCAACAATTAATACTTCCCCATCTCTAACCATATATTCATCATCCAGTTTGTACAATTCTTTAGCTTTAAGTGCATTGTCTAAATGATATGTTAATTGTGGATCTTCATATATATTTTTTACTTTCAATGCTTTCTCAACAGCATCTATACCTACATCTGTTAGTGATACTGAATTAGATTTCTCATCTACTGAATAGTGGGTCTCAATCTTAAGAGAATTTACTAGGTTAGAGAACTGTTTATACATTTCATTTGATGCTTGTGCACTAGTAGAAATGATTAATGGTGTTCTAGCTTCATCAATGAGGATTGAGTCTGCTTCATCTACGATTGCAAAATATCTAGGTCCTTGTACTCTCTCATCTAAATTAGAGACCATATTGTCTCTTAGGTAATCAAAACCGAATTCATTGTTAGTACCATATACCACATCACAGTCATATGCTTCTTTCTTACTACATTCAACTAGATTTACTCCACTCATATGATCATATTTAAGCCTTCCTGCTTCTTTTGCTTTCTTTTCTCTTTCAGCTATTAATTCCTTTGCTTCATCTCCCTTTCTTTTTAGAGCTTCCTCATCTGTAATATATTTGTACTGTGTTCCAGAGTTAATAGCGGAGACAGTCATTCCCAAGCTATTAAGTATATGTCCAGTCCATTCTGCATCTCTTTTTGCAAGGTAGTCATTTACTGTAACTAGGTGTGCACTTCTTCCTGTTAACGCGTAGAGATACAATGGAAGATTAGCTGCAAGTGTTTTTCCCTCACCAGTGAATAGCTCTGCTACTTTATTATCAAATAGGACATATCCTGCCATTACCTGTACATCAAAGTGTCTATGATTAGCTATTCTTTTAGATGCTTCTCGCACGACAGCAAATGCTTCTGGTAATATTTCTCTAAGTAGTTCTTTCTCTTGATCTAGTTTCTTTTTTAATTCCACTTTGTTGTATTTGTAGAAATCATCTCTTACTGTTTCTAAATCTATTCTTAACTTTTTTCTAAAGTACAAAGTTTTGTCTCTTAGCTCAATATCTGAAAGTTTACTCATTTCTTCTTCCAAGGTATTTATCTTGTTTACTAATACCTGAACTTTGTTTAATTGTTTTTCGTTGGAGTCAAAGAGACTCTCTAGGATTTTTATCATAACTATCGATTATATCAGTATTTTTATAGAGTACAAATATACTACTTTTAAACATTTTTTAACATTCGTTTTCTAAAATATATGTATGTTTCCAATATTACTTTCTCTTTCAATATTAAGTACAAATCCTGTATGGGAGAGTAAAGAAATATTGTTTCAATGGAACAACAAGGGAGTTGGGTATGAATATGTTGTAGAGGTATACACAGATCCCTACTTACATACTTCATACCATGTTACAGCTCCAACTACTAATACATATATTAATATTGTTTTTACAGAAACCAACAAATATTACTGGAGTGTAAAGTATTACCCAATTGGTTCAACGATATATGATTATGAATTCATGGGCCAATTCTATCTAAACCTTGAACATGGGTATTACGGTGAAGACATTATTTACTTTCCTCCAGAGGAAGAAAAAATACCTCCTGTAATTGAGGAACCTACCCAAGATATTGAGGAGGAGATTCCAGTGGATATTCCTGTTGAGGAAAAATATGAATTACCTAGTGATATTGACTGTAGAGAGGATATTCCATTTACTTCTGTTCTTGGTGTTAATACTGAGTTCCAACCTTGTAATATTTCTTTACTTAAGAATGGTGTAACTTCCGTTACCTCATGGGATTGCAATTTAAATATTAATATTTCTAAAACTTCATATTTAGATTGGGAGAAATATCTTACATTAGACATTGATGGAACGTATACAAACAGTTTAGATTCTTTAATAAAGATATATCAATGTAAAATGTTTTCTCTTTTTGATCCTAAAACATGGTTTAGATGTGAGAAGATTTTGGTAGATACATACAGTGGTGTGATGAAGTTTACTTACTCTGGATACATACAAGTAAATGGTATTTCTCAAAGTAATATTAATTTTGGATTTAGCGATACCTCTTTCTTTCTTAGAAATATATTTAAAGAAGATATTTCTCAAAAGGATGTAAAAGTAATCTTAAATATATATTCCTCCGTAAAAGGTAAGGAGTGGATAGATGTGGAGTATGTAGTTAAAAAAGATATACAGATACCTACCCTTGTAAAAGCTGTTGTTAAGAAACCATTCTCTTTTCCAATAGATAGGGATATTGGTGTAACACAGTGGCATGGATGTACAGCATATCAATGTCCTCATAAGGGTATAGATTTTGGTGCTAGATTAAATAGGGTAATTTCAGTTGGTGATGGTACTGTTGTTAAGGTTGGGTATGACAAATATGGTGGTGAGTGTAATCAGGGTGGTAATTTTGTAATTGTTAAACATACAAATGGTATGTATTCTACCTACTTTCATTTAGAGAGATATGATGTGAGTGTTGGTAAAGTTTTAAAGAAGGGAGATCTAATTGGTATTAGTGGTAACAGTGGTAAATGGAATTGTCAGAATTTAGGATATCATTTACATTTTGAAACTAGAAAAGAGTTAAGTTCTACTACACATGTTAATCCTGTTGAATATATTGGTATAGATTGGAATGGTATTCCCACTATTGGCTATACTCAGTATCCAAAGAGATTAACTGGAGAGAATCCTCATCCTAATTTTTAATGTTTTTGTATGATTAAGGCTATCTTGTTTTACATCCTTTCTTTAATATTTCCTCATACAGAGGACATATATTCAAAACAGTTTCTTGTTGATACACCCTTTGTTCCTGAGTATATATATTGGATAGATGATAGCAATGTACTGCTTTCATATGTTGGTGGTGGAGTTATTTACAATATTCAAAATAGGAATAGTAATACTCTACAGGAGTGTAATGATTGTATATATGGATATGACTTTGGATTTGTAACTTGTAGGTATGTTCATAGGGAGATACAGAGTATGGATGAGTTTAGTTCTACAATATATTTAAATGAAAAGAGTATGGGTGTCTTTCCTACTGTTGTTCCAATTATTTGTAAGAGTGATTATGTAGTTTTAAGAAATGCATATGCTTTTTTAGAACAGAAAATGTATGTTGCAGATTTTAAGAAGGGTAGTTTTAAAGAATATGTAAAAGAGAAAAAGAAAGATTCTTTTAATGGTATTGAGAATGGGTATATTACTTTATCTAAATCAAACGATTTAAGTAAGGTAATTGTATTAGATAGGTATTACAGATTGTGGGTATATGAAAGGGAATTAACAGGCAGTTATCTTTCTAAATACTTCTATGGTTTGTTTAGCAGTATTATCCCATGAGAAGAGTTTTGCTCTCTCTTTTCCTTTTTCAATTAATTCTTCCCTTAACTTTTTATCCTTATACACCTTGTGCATAGCTTCACCTACTTCTTCCGGATTTAATCCATCTACTAGTAAGCCACTATCTCCAAGTACTTCAGGATATGACGACCCATTGTGAGCTATAACTGGTGTATTAGATCTCATTGCTTCTACTAATGCTATTCCAAATCCTTCATATTGAGATAGGTGGATGAATGATATTGAATTACTTAATAATGGTTTAACGTGTTGATCTTCGTAGAATCCTGTAAATATGACATTATCTTTTAATCCTAAACATTCTACTTTACTTTTAAATTTTGATACATTTATATCTTTTTCATTTGTAAAGTTTTTTCCTGCTATTACTAAATATGGTGCTTTAATATCATGGTTTACCTTAGCAAGAAATTCCCTATATCCTTTTATTACTCCATCTGAATTTTTGTTTTTTGCTGGTGTCCCTCCCATATATATGAAGTATCCTCTTTCTTCATAGTTACGTGGTAGTTTAGAGTTCCACCCATTTATATATTCACTCTCTTGTACCTCTCCATCTAGATATATTGAGTATATATTTTCTTTAGGATATGTAGGGAAGTATTTTCTAAAGTCTTTTGTTGTTTGTTTAGAGTTTGTTAATATTGCTTTACAGTATCTTGCTTTAAACATTTCACTCCAATACATAACCTTTTTAATTGTATTTTGTATATATCCTTTTTCAGAATATATATTGAATTTAGGGAGTATGAAGTCATGTATCATTAATACTGTTGGTATGTGTAGAGATGGTATTCCTATCCAAAAGTATGGACAGAAGTATATTGATTCAGGTGTTTTTAGCTTTTTAATAGCTGGTAATATTTTTGTAATGTAGAGAAGTATATTTTTATAATCAGAATCTTTTACTTTCCCTATCCTGTATATTTCTACATTTTTTCCTTTAAGGTACTGGTCGAGGGTAGATTCGTTGTTAAACATTAAGAGGGTGAGTTCTATATTGTCTTTTTCAATTAACCTTTTTACAATGTTTTTAGTGTATTGTCCTATTCCATTGTATCTTAGTTGGTTTTGGGTTGTTGTACAGTCAACTATTAAGTGCATATATATATATATTAACAGATGTTTATATATATTTCTTCTTTTAGATCACTAATGAGAGTACGTATACAATCATTCCTATTGTAAATCCTACTTTAAGGATAATGCCGGCTAATATTCCTATGAATGATCCTATTCCTGCTTTTAAACTTTGTTTAAAATCTTTATGAGCAAATATTAGTTCAAAGATAACTGCTCCTAATATTGGTCCTAGAAACATTCCCGGTATATTTCCTATTATTAATCCTACAAAGCCTCCTAATATTGCCCCTATCATTCCATATTTAGTTCCTCCTAACTTCTTAGCTCCCATAGCTATTACAATGTTATCAATAAGGGTGGAGAGTAAAGAGAGTATGAATAGTATTATTAATATTAATGGTGTAATTATTTCAAAATTACCCATCCAAGCTAATATGAATACAGACATGTATACTAACCATACCCCTGGAAGAGTAAAGAGAGTTAGGATAACACCAGAGAGAGCCAATATCCCTAATATTATGTAAATTATTGTGGTTAACATCAGTTAAATTTTATCACTAAAATACTCTTCTAACATCTCTGCTGAGGTTCTTGCTTCATCTAGCTTAGTATTTAGTAGTATTGATGTGTGAGGAACAACTGCCTTGCGAGGAAAATCCTCTAATTTACATTCCTTTATTGGTGTCTTTATATCTTGCATAGAAAGTATCTCCTTTGCAAATTCGTATCTTGAAAGAGAATCCTTACTACATACATGATATATACCTGGTCCTATTTTTTCTTCTAATGCCAATATTATCCCTTTGCTTAAATCTTTAACATATGTAGGACATCCTACTTCATCTGTTACTACTTTTAATTCTGGTAATTCCCTTGCATACTTTGAAATTTTATCTATGAAGTTCGTTGCATTTGGACCAAATAGCCATGATGTTCTAAATATATATGAGTTTCCACCTTCTCCAAGTACATTCTCTTCTCCTTTTAATTTACTTTCTCCATATACATTTAAAGGGTTAAAGTTTCTATATTCTTCCGTGTATCCATCTTCTTTGTTTTCTCCAAATACATAATCTGTAGAAATATGTATAAATGGTATATTTAATTCTTTACAAGTATTTGCCATATACTTAGGAGCCTCTGCATTTACCTTAAATGCTATTTCCTTCTCATCTTCGGCTTTTTCTACATTTGTATATGCAGCACAATTAACAACATATTCAGCTTTAGATTCATATACAGTATCTCTTACTTGTTGTTCATCAGTTATATCTATACCACCTTCTGCTCTATCGCTCCTCTCTACTTCATAACCCTTCTCTTGTAAAAGTTTACAGAGGTAATCACCCAGCATTCCGCTTGAGCCAAAGACTAGTACTTTCTTCATATTACTGATGTACAAATTTAAAAAGTTCTTCAGGGTTTATATCTTTAAGAAAAGGATTTAATTTATCTTTTTCAGATAATAGGGGTTGTTCTCCTTCTAATTTCCAATCTATATTCGTATCCGTATCTTTCCAATTTAAAGCTCTTTCACTTTCTTTGTTGTATGGTGCACTAACTTGATATTCAAAATCCGCACTTTCACTTAACACTAAGAAACCATGTGCAAAACCTTTTGGAACTAAAAATATATTATGGTTTTCATCTGATAGTTCAACTGCTTCATATTGGCCAAATGTAGGAGAGCCTACCCTTATATCTACTGCTACATCTAATACTCTTCCTGTTGCTACTCTTACTAATTTGTCTTGTGCAAATGGTTCTTTCTGCCAATGTAATCCTCTTAGTACTCCTTTCGTAGATCTTGAGTAATTACTCTGTACCCATTTAATATCTATTCCATTTTCTTTAAACTTTTCTTCATTGTAGGTTTCTTTAAAGAAACCCCTACTATCCCCAAATACATCTGGTTTAATTAATACTAAACCTGGAATACTTAACTTTCTAAATTCCATTTTTATTTCTTAATATGTTATCTACTTATTTCTACTTTAGAGTCATCACCTATGTACATAGAATCTGCCTTAGGATGTGTATTCTTACTTGTTACTTCTGCATTCCACCCTATCAAGCAACTGTCTAATCTTCTGTCTAGATCATGTACATTACAGTTACCCATTAGGATACTATTTTCTATTTCTACATTTTTTACAATACTGTCTGCTCCTATTGAAGTGAATGGTCCTACATACGAATTTTCTAATACTACATTTTCTGCGATAGAGATTGGTCCTCTTAGTGTACAGTTCTTTATCTGTGCTCCTTTCTTTATTTCTACATTCCCCTCTATCTTAGAATCAACTACATTACCTTCACATATATCAAGGACTTCTCTTTCAAGTACTAACCTATTAGCAAGTATTATGTCTTCAGGTGCTCCTGTATCTTTCCACCATCCTGTTACTTCTGATGCAGTCATTGTATATCCATTCTCTACTAACCAGTTATTAATTACTGGTGGGTAGTATTCTGGTTTTCCCGTTCCTTTAGGATCTATTGGTTTTACATGCTCAAATGCTTTAAATACACATGGTGTAAAGAAATATATAGCAGAGAGTACAAGGTCACTTACAAATTCTTTTGGTTTTTCTACTGTCTTTATTATCTTTCCATCTTTCATTACTGCTACACCGAAGTTTTGATAGTCTGGTCTTTTTACCACTAGTACATGGGCATCTGATTTTTTCTTTTTAAAATCTTCATAGTGTTGTTTAAGACCTCCTGCTAAGATATTATCTCCTGCAGAGAAGAGGAATTCCTCGTCTCCTATTAGTTTTTCTGCTAATTTAATTGGATACATCATTCCATTTGGTTCTGGTTGTTCAATGTATTGAATTTTTATGCTTTTACCAAACCTTTTTCCATCTCCAAGTAGTTCTGGCATTTCTTTATCTCCTTTATTGATGTTTATAATGATGTCTTTTATTCCTAAATCTATTGCATCTAGTATGATTCTTTCTATCATTGGCCTATTCCCTATCGGTAACATATGTTTGTTTTTAGTGTGTGTTAATGGTCTTAGTCTTGTTCCTCTTCCTCCTGCTAGTATTAATGCTTTCATTGTTAAAATGTATTAATTTATATTCTTTTTTCTAAATACTTTTCCGCTTGTATATCTGCTTTTGGTTTTAGGGGTTCCCACCACTGTTGATTGTTTACATACCAATCTACTGTGTCTTTTAACCAATCATCCACTGATTTGGTTGGATTATACCCTAATTCTTTATTAGATTTCGAGAAATCTATTGCATACCTCAAATCATGTCCTTTTCTATCTCCTACGTGTACTATTAGCGATTCTGGTTTATTTAAATATTCCAATATTTTCTTTATTATCCATATGTTTGGTTTTTCACCATTTCCTCCAAAGAGGTATGTCTCTCCTATTACTCCCTTTGTAATACATAACTCAATTCCTTTACAGTGATCTTCAACATGTATCCAATCTCTTACTTGATTTCCTTCTCCATATACTGGTATTTCTTCACCCATTATTGCTCTAGTTATTGCTAATGGTATGAGTTTTTCTGGGAATTGGTATGGTCCATAGTTATTAGAGCAGTTAGATATCGTTATCGGTAGTTTATGTGTAGCATTGTATGCTCTTACCAAATGGTCTGATGCAGCCTTTGATGCTGAATATACACTTCTAGGGGAGTATGGCATTCCTTCATGGAATTTAGCTTTAGGGTTATCTAATGGTAGTTCTCCAAATACTTCATCTGTTGATATATGATGGAACCTTATTCCTCCTCTTTGTAATGCTGCTTCTAGTAGGTTTAGAGTTCCTTCTACATTTGTTTTTACAAATTCTTCTGGTCCTTCTATACTTCTATCTACGTGAGATTCGGCAGCAAAATGTACTATTAGATCCATTCCCTTTGTTATTTCCATTACCAATTCTTTATCACATATATCTCCTTTTACAAATTTGTAATTGGTATTGTTTTCAATATCTTTGAGATTCTCTAGATTTCCTGCATATGTTAATTTATCTAGATTAGTAATATGGTCATTTGGATATTTATTTAACCAATATCTAATGAAGTTAGATCCTATGAATCCTGCTCCTCCTGTTACTAAGAGTTTCATATTTGGTTGTTTATGTTAGAAATTAATATAGGGTTTTTATTGATGAATAGTTTACCATATTAAAAAACATATTATAAACTAATACGACTTATTATAATAACAAATTTTATCTCTCTGTAAATCTTACAATTCAGCTTCTACCATAAAAATAGTACACTAACCATAATCCAAAATTTCTGTAAAGAAGGGGTAAAATGAATCATAAAGTATCAAACTGCTATTTTTCTATGAGGTAGTAAACACTACCTCGGTCTTCAGGACGACTATTACCTTTCAATTCATTGAAGTGATAGTCGACAATTTTGTAGCCCTTACTTCGGATCATCCTGTCAAACGATGCTGGGTTATATCGACATCCCCAATCCCACCCTGGCGCAGGTTCTTCGAAATAATCTAGTCTCTTGTTTGCTAGTGAGACAACTGACTGAACTATTAAATAATGCCTAGCAATAGAATAAGATTTTTCCAATATCCTCTCAGGATCACTTACGTGATATAGTCCTCCAACGTTTGCTACAATATCATATTTGTTTTTAGTCGATAGCTTGTTTATATCAGCGTCAATAAACGAGAAATTTCTGATATCAAGCTTCTTCGCAATTGATTTTACTTTATTACACCCAGCATATTGATCCTTATTATTATCAACGCCAGTTACTTCTCTGGCTCCTAACCTACTTGCAATCATTGCATAATATGCATCTGCACAAAACAACTCTACAAAGGATATATCTTCTTTTATTTCTTTAGTCTTTGCAATCGCCTGAGCAATATATGCAACTATGATTGGCGATTTTGCCTTTTGATTCAGAGCAAAATGTCCCTCTGCTTGCCTATTTCGAAATCCAAAGAAAGAATATTCATGATACAGCCCATCAAGTACTTTCATGCTGTTTTGCTTAAGTATATTTTTGACTATATTAAACATAATTGATTCTTAATTATTAAATTAATATATCACAGGAACAAAACAATTGGAAATTCCCACACAAAAAGGTTTTTTCTAATAAATACCCTTAAATATTTCATCCTAAGAATACTCTAATTTATCCATAAAATACATATATACTATTGATTAAGCCTATTTATTTAAATATACTTCACTTAATGAAAATCTTAGATTTATTTATTAAAATCCTCAAATATACTTTCGTTTTACTTTTAACATCTATCTTTTTAGCAACTACATCACTAACCTTATACTTTATTACTAAGAGTACAAATGTCTTAGAAGATGTTGATGAAGCAGAAAATCAAAAACAATTGATTGTACTAATAAGTATGGACGGGTTAGGATCTGAATTAATTGGTCAAAATACGCCATTTCTGTCTTCTCAATTACAACAAACTGATACTTCTTTCACTCTTGACATGCAAACCATTAAACAAAGCGAGACAATGCCTTCTCATATATCTATGATTACCGGATTAACTCAGGAGAATCACAAGTTTTATTTAAATTCCATAGATGACGAAACTCCTCCACTTACAAGTGAAACTTTATTCGACTATGCAATAGATAACAATTATTCCTATTATGCATTTCTAACAAAAAACAAATTGTTATACCTACTCGGTGAAAAAACTGGTGAAAATATACTCTCAAAAGAAGAGTACTCTAGCGAGATTCTTGATGATATCGACAATATGGTTGAAACTGAAAACTCTAAGGTTTTTATTTTCATACATCTTAGAGATATTGACTCATATGGACATACTTATGGCTGGAACTCTGAAGAACAAAAACAAGCCCTAAGAACTTTAGATAATAATCTGAATATACTTGTATCGGATTTTAGAGAAGAATTTGATTTATATAATCGTTATTTCATTTTCACAGCAGACCATGGAGGAGAAGGATTTCAACATTCAAATGGATGCTCTGCCTGCAGAAGAATTCCCTTAATAGTTGTAAGTGAAAATACTCCAACTAAATATGAACTTAAGACGGAGGTAGATAGTATCTATGATACAACTTGTGTTGTACTAGATATAATGGAAGATAACCCACATAGAGATTTGGACTGTACAAAGTGAATTCCAACAAATATGTACCTTTGCCTACGAAGGAACATACTTGTATTATGCTCTCCTAACAAATAGAATATCCTCATATAAAGTAGTAATTGAAGATATTGAAAAAACATACATATTCTGATGGTGACAATATAGAAAACTTTCTATTAAAGTTTTTTCAAAGCAACCCTTCGGAAAAAGACATAGAAAATGTATTAAGTAGTAATACAGAATGGGCTATTAAATACCACTTGTCTAAAGATAGGGAGAATTTACTTAACTGGTATTCTTTCAAAAAAGGTTCTAAGTTAGTAGAAATAGGAGCCGGTTGCGGTGCAGTTACAGGAGCATTTCTCGAACAGGATGTAGAGGTAACAGCAGTAGAGCTTTCAAAAAGGAGAGCTGATATTATCAGAAATAGGTTTAAGCACAGAAAGAATTTAACAGTCTTTGATGGAAATATACATGAGCAGAAATTAAAAGAGAAATATGACTATGCAACCTTAATAGGAGTATTAGAATATGCAGGAAGATTTTCAGATGGAGAGAATCCTTTCAAGAAAATGTTAGAAGATACCAAAAGGTTGTTGAAAAAAGATGGTATTTTAATAATAGCTATAGAGAATAAATTAGGTCTTAAGTATTGGAGAGGAGCTCCAGAAGATCATACAAACCGATTGTTTGACTCTTTACAAGATTATCCCGATTATGATGGCATAAGGACATTTAGCAGAAAAGAGCTTAAAGAAATGTTAGAAGACTCTGGCTACAAGAATGTACAATTCTATTATCCTCTTCCAGATTATAAATTCTGTTATGAGATTTTTTCTGATAATTATTTACCAAGTAAAAATCACCGTATAGCTTCATCAATATTTCCAAGTCCCCATCCTAGTGAAAGTTTTTATTTATTTGATGAAAAACTTGTTTCAAATACCTTACAAAATGCTGGATTATTTGAAGATTTTGCAAATTCATTTTTAGTATTTGGAACCAATGAATAAACAAATACTTTATGTTAAATACAATTTAACTAGGAAACCAGAATATGCACTTAGGACTGAGATTGCAAAAGAAAATTCTTCTCTCTCTGCTAGAAAAATCGGCAATTCAACATCTCAAATCTTTCTACAAAAAATCTTACAAAAGTATGAGAATCTTAGGAAACTAAATGCCCCATTTACTGTAATTGAAGCCAAAAAGGTGAACTCTTATACTATTGAGTTTCCTTACATTAGAGGTGTTTCCTTGTTAGAGAGAATGTGTTTGTGTACAAACAAGAAGGCATTACAAGAAGAAATTGATAAATACATAAACCTTGTTGATAACATTACTCAACAGAATAAAACACTAAATAAAGATTTTGGAAAGATTTTTGGAAATTTTCAAAAAGAAAAAAAATACCCTGTAATTGACTCTGGGATATTAGATATTACCCCTGAGAACCTGATAGAAGATGAGAATGGTCGTATAAATTTGATTGATTATGAGTGGACATTTGATTTCCCAATCCCAAGAGACTATGTGGTTTTTAGAAGTCTTCTCTATACCTTTTCTAATATTGATACAAAAATCGACTTTGATTTTAATGAGTTTATTAATATCTATATAAAAGACCATACAATCATTGACGATTGTAAGAATTGGGAACTTAATTTCCAGAGAAAAATCTCTAAAAATGCTATTTCTGAGAACGCAATAGACATACTAAGCAAGGGTAGTCGAATCTCAGACTCTGAAATTTTAGATATTAAAGAGATAATAAGGCAAAGAGATATTTCCATAGAAGAAAAAAATCGAATTAAAGATAAATTGATTGAGATACAAAATGAAAACATTCTTGAAGAGGCAAAGAGCTATCGTTCTTTTAAACAAACAAAATTATGGAAAGGATTAACAATCTATAGAAAATTAAAAGAATATTCTAAAAATTTTTTTATAAATATCATAAAAGATGGACCATTCATTACAATAAAAAGGATTATTAAAAGAATAAAACATGTTTATGAATACAGAAAACAAGTAGATAAAGAGAGAGACCCTTACAAATATTGGACTAAAGCAAACAAAATTACATTCAAGAGAAGAAGACAAATTAAAAAAGAATTAACAGATTTAAAACACAAGCCTTTAATAAGTATCATTATGCCTGTTTACAATGTAGATATTAAATGGATAAGAGAAGCAATCAAATCTATAAGAAAACAAATATATCCGAATTGGGAATTATGTATTGCAGATGATGCATCTACAGATGAAAAGTTAAAAAACTACCTTAAGAAAATAGCTAAAGACTCGAGGATAAGGATTACCTTTAGAAAGAAGAATGGACATATCTCCGAAGCATCAAACAGTGCTCTTAAACTTGCAACAGGTGAATTTATTGCTTTAATGGACAATGATGACGTTGTTCATCCACATGCCCTGTCTGAAGTAGTTAAGTTACTAAATGAAAAGAAAAATACTGACTTTATATATTCTGATGAAGACAAGTTAGATATAAAGGAAAAAAGAGTAGAACCCTTCTTCAAACCTGACTGGTCCCCAGATTTGTTTATGTCAACAAACTATATGTCTCACCTATCAGTTATTAGAAAGAAATTAATAGACAAAGTTGGGGGATTTAGAAAAGGTTACGAAGGTTCACAAGACTACGATCTTTTCCTAAGGATTACAGAATTAACCAACAATATAGAACATATACCCGACGTACTCTACTCTTGGAGGAAAATACCTGGTTCTACCGCTACAGAATATTCAGAGAAAGGGTATGCAAAAGATACAACTATCAAAGCCTTAAACGATGCAATTAAAAGAAGAAATATAGATGGTAATGCATATGATGGTTTATTTCCAGGATCTTTTAGAGTTAAATACAAAATTGAAGGGAACCCTTTAGTAAGCATATTAATACCTACTAAAAACAAAGTTGAATATATTCAACGATGCATTACATCTCTCTTAGAAAAGACTACATATTCTAACTATGAAGTAGTAATCATCGATACAGGTAGCAAAGAACAGTCTACACTAGAATATTACAAGACAATAGAATCAAATTCTAAAATAAAGTTTGTATATTGGGATAAACAGTTTAATTACTCGGCTGTAAACAACTTTGGTGTTAAACACGCAAAAGGAGAGTACATTCTGCTTCTTAATAATGATACAGAGATAATAACACCAAGTTGGATAGAAGGTATGCTTGAACATGCACAAAGAAAAGAAGTTGGAGCTGTAGGAGTAAAGCTGTTCTATCCCAATAACACAATACAACATGCTGGAGTAATACTCGGTATTAATGGTGGGACAGGTAGGGGGGTTGCAGGGCATGCATTTAAATTCTTTCCTAGAGAGACTCAAGGCTTCCCAGTACAAAAAGATATTATTAGGAACTACTCTGCTGTTACTGCAGCATGTTTAATGGTAAGTAAGAAAAAGTTTATAAAGGTTAAAGGACTAGAAAAAGATTTTAGAATTGCTTTTAATGATGTCGACTTTTGTCTTAAACTACTCAAAGAAGGGTATTACAATGTCTATACTCCGTACGTAGAACTTTATCATCACGAATCGATTTCTGTAGGAACACCAGAGGCAAAAACTAGAGATATTGAAGAATTTAGTAAAGAGATAGATTTGATGTACAAGAGATGGGAGAATTATATTGGAAACGATTTGTTTTTCAATCCTAACTTGAGCAAATATTCCGAATCATTTGTAATAAAAGTATAGCTCCTTTTTGAAAACAAATATTCAATTCGTTGAAATCTCTTTGCTCTTAATCTTTTGATATAATCAAGGAATGAAAAAAAATGTTTTAGTAATTTGTCAACATTATTGGCCAGAGAACTTCAGAATAACAGATTTCTGTCAAGGTCTTATAGAAAAAGGGTACAATGTAGATATTTTATGCGGAATCCCTAACTACCCAAAGGGAGAATTTTACAAAGGCTATTCTTATTGGAAACCCAAACAGGAAAGACACAATGGGGTGAGAATATTTAGGACAATTGAAATACCTAGAAAAGGTAATACAACTTTACGTATCTTCCTTAACTACATATCTTTCCCAATATCTTCAACCTTACTAATACCAAGATTTCTGTTAAGTAATAACAAATATGACCACATTTTTATATACCAATTATCACCTGTTTTAATGGGAATTAGTGGGATAATTCTTGGCAAACTTAAAAACATTAAAACAACGATTTACGTTCTCGATCTTTGGCCAGATAATTTGTACTCTGTCTTAACAGTTAGAAATAAATATTTGAGAATCTTCCTATATAAAATATCCACATGGTTCTACAAAAATGCAGATAATATAATAGCAATTTCACCAGAAATGGAAAAGGTGCTAAGAGAAAGGACAGGAAAAAAACAAGAAAATATGACAACAGTATATCAGTACTGCGAAAAACTTTACGAAGGAAAACCCAGAAATAATAATTTAAGAAAAATTTTTAATAAAAAATTTAAAGTTGTATTTACAGGAAATATAACTCCAGCACAAACACCCGAAACAATAATTCGAACTGCCATTTTACTTAAGCAAAATGGGTACGAGAAGAAAATACTTTTTATAATAGTCGGAGGTGGAATGTCTATTGAGAACTTTATCTCTGATGTAAAAAATAAGAATTTACAAGAGATGTTCCACTTTGAAGGAATAAAGCCAGTCGAAGAGATCCCCAAATACTACGATATTGCAGACGCATTACTCGTAACTATGGCCCAGAACGAGCTTCTAAACCTTACAATACCCGCCAAGGTGACTTCATATATAGCTTCAGGAAAACCAATTCTCGCATCAATTGGTGGGGCAGGAGCAAGGCTTCTTGAAGAAATTGGGAATAGTCTAATAAGTCAACCAGAAGACCATAATGCTCTCTATCAAAACATTATAAAAATTTTTCAGATGACACAGCAAGAAAGAAGAGCAGTGGGAGAGAAATCATATGCATACTATTATAAATATCTTGAAAGAAATAAAAGTATTGACAGAATATTAAAGTTCATACAGATATAAGTAAAATGGAGAAGTATCTAATATTTCTTCCATACAGTTCTATTAATATACCCCGTATAACTAAGTATTATTCTAACTATCTTAGAAGCTAAAATATCATTATTATAATCATCTACAATTCTCATTCTCATATTTTGACTAGTGACTACATTAATAGAATTCAATACACTCTCTCTATCTAAATTACTCATAATAACGGTACCCTCATCCATACCCTCTGGTCTCTCATGTGCTTGTCTTACAGTTATTGCAGGAAAACCTAATAATGAAGATTCTTCAGTAATAGTCCCACTATCAGAAATAACACAGAAAGCATTCTGTTGAAGTTTAATATAATCTGCAAACCCTAAAGGTTTCATTAATCTAACCAACTGATTGAACTTTATATCTCCACTATCTATCTTCTTTTGAGTCCTTGGATGAGTAGAAAAAATAATAGGCATATTGTATTTCTCTGCTACTGCATTAATAGAATCAACTAAAGAAGTTAAATTCTTAGGATCATCCAAATTTTCCTCCCTATGTGCACTCAATACAAAATAATTCTTAGGAGTAACACCTAAATCTTCTAACACCTTACTATTATTAATACTCTCCTCATTCCTCTTTAAAACCTCTTTCATACTACTACCAACCTTAATTACAGTCTCTGCCGCAATACCCTCTGCTATTAAATACTTTCTAGCATGTTCTGTAATAGTCATATTAATATCACTAAGATGATCTACAATCTTTCTATTTATTTCCTCTGGAACTCTCTGATCAAAACATCTATTACCTGCCTCCATATGGAATACTGGAATCTTATTTCTCTTTGCAGAAATAATTGCTAAGCATGAGTTAGTATCACCATATAATAATAAAGCATCAGGTTTATGTTCTTTAAATAGTTGATCTGACATCTTTATTACATTACCTATTGTTTCTGCAGGGTTTTCTCCAGCTGCATTCATAAAAATGTCTGGTTTTCGAATACCCATACCCTCAAAAAATATCTCGTTCAATTCATAATCATAGTTCTGACCAGTATGAACTAATACATGCTCTGTATATTTATCTAACTCTGGAATAACAGAAGACAATTTAATAATTTCTGGCCTTGTACCAACTATTGTCATTACTTTCATATATGAAACTCTTTAATTTATTTTTCTAATTTCATACCCTTGATCAAATCAGGGTACATTTCCTTGTGATTAATAACCCACTCTCTCATTTGCTTAACCATCTCCTCATAACTTGGTATACCAAAATCAAAACTTGCATCAGTTCTTACTAAAGTTTTCTTACTAACTACATCAGGATTATGATTAATCTCTATCTCTTTATCAAAATACTTTTTAAAAAGTGATATTAAATCATACTTACTTATAGTTTCGTTATTTACACAGTGATGTAAACCAACCAAATTGTTCTCAATTGCCATCTCCATACACTTTGCAAACCAAATTGTAGTTACACCCGTCCATATGACATTGTCATACCCACCAACAGGACCCTCTTGAGACATGAACCATTTGAAAAGACCAATACCATTCTCATTCATATCAGGACCAACAATTGAAGTTCTAAGTGTAACACTCCTATCATTTCTTACCTCACCTAATGCCTTAGATTTTCCATATGTATCCTTAGCATTTGGTAAACTATTCTCATCATATCCACCAACTTCTCCGTCAAATACACAATCGGTACTTACATGCACTAATTTGAACCCTGCTTTTACAGATAGCTCATCCAAGTAATGTGGTAAATAACTATTAATAAGGATTGCTAATGCCTTATATTCTTCTGCTACTTTATTCAATATACCAATACAATTTATTAATATATCTGGTTTTACATCATTAACTACCTTATCTATTCCAGTTACACTATTTGTAATATTAAAATATAGACTAGATTCCTTATCTTTTCTTGTTGTACAAACTACTTCGTGGCCCTTTTCTTCGAAGTAAGCCTTAACAACATGACCAAGCATACCATCAGAACCAATTATTAATATTTTCATACTTCTATTTCTCCCATTTTAATTAAAAGCTTTACCATACCATCTACATCTAATCTCTCTGTATTATCAGATGTATATTCTGTAATTTCTTCAAGAGCTTTTTGACCTTTTTCAAAATATTTACCATAGTTTAAATCTCTATCATCCATGGAAACCCTGAAATAGTTACCTAAATCTTCTGCTCTCATCATTTCTTCTCTTGTAACAAGAGTTTCCGCCTGTTTCTCTCCGTGTCTTGTTCCAATTATATTTGTATTTACTGGAACCTCTTTGTGTTTACATATTGCTTCTACAAGAGTTTGAATAGTTGCAGCAGGTGCCTTTTGAACAAAAAGATCTCCTGGTTTCCCATTTTCAAATGCAAATAGAACAAGGTCTACTGCATCTTCCAATGTCATCATAAATCTTGTCATATTTGGATTTGTGATAGTAAGTGGCTTACCCTCTTTAATCAAGTTATAAAAGAGAGGAATAACGGAACCCCTTGAACCCATCACATTTCCATATCTTGTGACACAAATAGTTGTAGCATCTCCTGCTACAGTTCTAGCTCTTGCAACAGCAGCTTTTTCCATTAATGCCTTACTCATACCCATTGCATTAATTGGGTAAGCAGCTTTATCAGTACTTAGACAAATAACTTTCTTCACACCATTTTTGATTGCAGAACTCACTACATTGTCTGTACCGATAATGTTTGTCTTTACTGCTTCCATAGGAAAGAATTCACAAGAAGGAACCTGTTTCAAAGCCGCTGCCTGAAATACATAATCAACCCCTTTCATAACATTATCAACTGAAGCCAAATCTCTAACATCTCCAATATAGAACTTTATTTTATCATTCATATATTTCTTTCTCATATCATCTTGTTTTTTTTCATCGCGAGAAAGGATTCTAATCTCTTTAATACTAGAGTCTACAAATCTTTTTAATACTTTATTACCAAAAGAACCTGTACCACCAGTAATTAATAGGACTTTGTCTTTGAATATATCTTCATTTTTCATTGGATCTTACAAGAGATAATTAGTTTAAATACCTTCATTTTAGCATATTAACATTATACTGTCTTCCCATAGTCACTCTTGCTTATATACTTCCCTCCAAAAAACACCTATCTATTTAGAAACTTCTTTGTCTTTTAAAACAATAGAAAATAGGATAGAATCATCCTATGAAAACAGACGAGATTTTGTACATCATACTACCCGCCTATAATGAAGGACGAATAATAGGAGATGTAATAAAAGACATAAAAAAGTGTGGTTATAAAAATATAATTGTAGTCGACGACGGAAGTACAGATAATACATATGAGATAGCGGAATCAACTGGTGTAATAACTCTTGCCCATCTGATTAATCGTGGGAAAGGAGCGGCAACGCAAACGGGAATAGATGCTGCAAAACTACTAAATGCAAATATAATTGTAACCATGGATTCCGACGGTCAACATAGTCCTAATGACATTAGAAGTTTAATCCAACCCATTCTCGAAAAAAAGGTTGATGTTGTAGTGGGAAGCAGAATGATAAAGCCACAGAATATGCCCAAATCACGAATATTTATGAATAAAATTGCAAATATTGTTACTTTCGTTTTTTTTGGAATTATGGTTGGAGATAGCCAGTCAGGATTCAGAGCATACTCCCGTAAGGCATATACTTCGATTTATTCTTATATGGATAGATATGAATTTGAATCGGAAATATTGGGCCAAATTAGACATTTCAGATTAAAATTATTGGAAGTACCAATAAAAGTAATTTATTCAGATTATTCTTTGAATAAATATAAAAATTCAAAAGTTTCTGGTCAGGGTTTCCTGAATGGAATAAAGATGGTTATTAGGTTAGTTGAAAATGCATTGTTTAAGTAAAATTTTTATATAAAAGAAATGGTAATACAAGTTGTAGTAACAGTATTAATTGTCTTGATAATCCTTCCCAATATTTACGGATCATATAAGCAGAATAATCTAACCATTCTTGGTGCATTTCTCTGGGCAATATTTTGGATTGTAGCAATGATTTTAATATGGTTCCCACATCTAATAGGAATAGTTGGCGATTTTTTTGGTGTTGAGAGAAGTATTGATGCTTTAGTTTATTTAGCAATAGTATTCCTCCTCTATACATTCTTTCAACAAAAGATACAAATTAACAAAATTAATCATGAAATAACAAAACTTTCAAGAAACTATGCCTTATCAAAGATAAAAACAAGAAATGAGAAAGACACCTAAATACAGATATTACATATACCCTTTGATAATCTTTCTTTTATGTATTATCTTCACTTTCTTTAAACTTAATTGGTCTTCAGTCGGAATTTATGTCAATTACCTCCCAACACAAGAAACCTTTAATGATGACACCTTATTTGGCAAACCAAGAGCTGTTAGAAGTGACCAATTCCTAGTCTCTTTACCAATTGCTGTTTCCCAATCCATAAATAGGGAACCATTAATAAACAACGATATGGGAGAGGGAACTAATCTTGGTACCCAAAACCTTCCAATAAAAAATGATTTCTCTTTATTTAAAATAACTAATATAGGGTATTATCTCCTTGATAATGTTGAGCTCTCCTATAGTTTATATTGTTGGTTAGAGTTTGCTCTATTTCTACTGTCAACTTACTTACTAATTTTACATCTTACAAAATACAATTTAACGATTTCCATAATGGGTTCTCTTTTATTTTTGTTCACACCTTTTTTCCAATGGTGGAATCACTTTAGTACAATTACCTGGATCTCCTTCAGTATATTCTTTTTCCTAAAAATTGTTGATAATCTTAAATCAAGAAGTGTTCTCCTGTACAGTTTTGGGTTCATTTATTCTGTTATTTCGTTTGCGATGTTACTTTATCCTCCATTTCAAATACCTTTGATTTACATAGCAATTATAATTGCTGTCGCCACCCTTATTGATAAATGGAAAAGTATACGTAGTAATTTCAAATTGTTATTTCCCATACTACTTTCCTGTATTTTATTTATTGTTTTTATAATATTTCTCTATATATATAGTTTCCAAGATTTAATAGAGATAACAACAAATACAGCATATCCTGGGGCAAGATTTATACAAGCTGGCCAAGGAAATTTTGTATCTCTTTTTGATGGATTTTACAATATCCTCCTTCAAGCAGATGCTAATCTAGCTCCATTTAGCAATCAATCCGAATCCTCTAATTTCTTTTTATTATTTCCCCCAATAGTAGTTTGGATATTATATAAAAATATCATTTTGTTTAAAAATTTAAAGAAGATCGATTGGTTACCGATTCTTTTATCAATAATCTCTATTTTCTTTATTATATGGTCTTTTTTTCCTTTACCCGATTTCATCTCAAAATTTTCATTGCTATATTTAGTACCAGCCGGAAGACTTATCATTGGTTTTGGATATTCCAGTTATCTACTTATTTTCTATATTCTTTCAAAAGATATCTACAAATGTAGAAATACAAAATTAGATTGGATAATTGCCATAATTCTATCTCTTTTATACGCTATATTTATGTATTTTATTGGGAAAGAATTGTTTTCGATATCTCCAGATTTCTTTTCTTTCCCAGCGATTCTCCAGCCTTCTGTTAAAATCATATTAGTTTCGTCCTTTATCTTAATTCTTTTAATAAGTCTTTTTCGACAACATAGAAGGCTCTTTCTAACTATCTTTCTTATCTTTGCATTCCTTTCCTCGTTTTTAATAAATCCTCTACAAAAAGGGTTAGACATATTGATTAACACAGATCTAGCAAAATATATACAGAAAACCAGTGAAAATGATGATTCAATATGGTTAATATATGGCACTCATGTATTAGCTCAATACGCACTTGCTAATAATGCACATATACTCAACGGTGTGCATTTATACCCTCAATTTGAAATATGGGAGATAATTGATCCAGAAAAACTTTATTTTGATTATTATAATAGATATGCTCATGTTATAGTCTCCGAGAAACAAGAGAATGAGGACCTTGTAGAACTATTACAATCTGATGCGATAATGTTAAATATAAATCCGTGTGATAGTAAACTTAAGGACTTGAAAGTAAAATACATTATCACAACAGCTCCGCTTAACGATACAACCTGTCTAACAAAACAAGAATCCTTTGGAAATGTTGAGGTGTTTTTCTTACAATATTAATCGCTTGTTCTAACCCTAAACTCTTCATGTGCATAAGAGAAATTGGGATTAAAAAACGGATCATTACCACCCATATATTGAATATATTGAGGCCATCTACTTCTTAACTTCAATGCATTACTCTCATCTCTTTCTAATCTCTCCTTGGTATTAAATCTAGTAACAGATTCATAATGTATTAACTCCGCATAAGGAGTATATACATTGTATAAACTCATTTCAAATAATCTAATACCTAAATCTACATCCTGATAAGCAGGATCAAACTGTTCATCAAAACCACCCATATCTATAAATCTTTCCCTATTTACCATTACACAAGCACCAGTAACTGCTAAATAGTTTCTAACATTAACAATAGCACCATTGTAACCAAAATCATCGCCACTACACAACCTATGTGAATGAGCTGCAGCTCCCCCTGCCCCAACTATTACACCAGCATGTTGTATCCTACCATCCTCATAGTAAAGCCTAGCCCCTACACTACCTACCTCAGGTAATTGTGCAAACTCTAACATAGATTCTAACCAACCATCATTTAAAACTTTAACATCATTGTTAAGAATAAGCATATATTCACCATCTGCCTCCCTACTAGCCCAGTTATAAAGCTTTCCAAAATGAAAAGGCTCATCAAAATCTATTACTGTTATTCCATCATTCTTTATCTCTTCAAAATACTCCCTTGTATCCTCTTCCTCAGACCTGTTGTTAACTATTACAATCTCATAATTACTGTACTTGGTATGCTTCTTAATACTCTCAATAGCTCTACTTAAATACCCTATCTTGTCTTTAGTAGGAATAACTATACTAACCTTAGGATTACCATTTATATCAAACTTAACTCTCCAACTCCCCTCAAAAGGACCCTCTATTACCTTACCCGTGAGATTCCTTCTCTCTAAATATCTCTCCAATACTTTTCTTTGATTCTCATATGCCCAATCTTTGGCCCCGCTATTAGCTAAAGCCGTAGAACCAGGATACACTCTCCAATGATATAAAATCTTGGGAATATGAATGACATTCCAATTACCTCTAGTAACATATCTAAGAACTAAATCCCAATCCTGTGCACCCTCTGTTCCCTTAACCAAACCACCCAACTCTTCTACAACAGATCTTTTGTAACAAGTAGTATGAGTTGTATACATCTGTGCAGTAAGTGTATGTGGAGACCAATCTGGCCAGAAAGAAGGATCAAACCTTTTACCTTTTTCATCAATCTTATCGAAATCACTGTACAAGAACTCTACCTTAGGATTACTGTTAATACCCTTAGCTAACTCAAGTAAACAATTCTTTGATATCTCATCATCACAATCCATGAATACTACATACTCACCAGTAGCTAATGAAAGGGCATTATTACTATTCTCAATGATATTAATACCCTTAACATCTATAGTTGAAAACTTTACCCTATCCTCATACTCATTCTGAAATTCCTTTAAGAACGCCCTAGTCTCTTCTATATGCTCTGTTGATCCATCTGAAATACATATCTCCCAATTCTCATAAACTTGGCTTGTAATTGAATCTAGCGCTTTAGAAAGCATATCTTCAGACTTATTCCATACAGGAAAGATTACACTAAACTTAGGTTTAATCTTTAAAGAATTTAAATCCTCTATCATACTCTCCTCATTGAGATATTTTGATTCTATATTACTCATCCACTCTCCATACTGTATCTCCATGAGCTTTGAGCTATTACCACCACTTAATACAAATCTAAATATCTTTTTAAATACTTTTTTCAATGTAAAAAGTAAGCCCTGTTTCCTAACCAAAGTCTTAAACTGGACCATATATACTGGTAACCTATTAAATACCCTTTGGAAAATATCTATGATTTTCATATTTACTAAAATGTTTTACTATACTTCTCGACCATCTCTATAGGGTCCCCTATCTCATAGCTCTTATCTTCTTTTAACCAAAGCACTCTGTCTGAATATTTCTTTACAGAATCTAAACCATGAGATACAAAAAGAATTGTTTTCTTACCTCTAATATCTTGGAAATATTGATAGCACTTCTTTTGAAATTCTCCATCACCTACCGCCAATACTTCATCAAGTATTAGGATATCTGATTTAACTCTAATAGCTATGGAGAAGGCTAATCTTACCTGCATACCAGAAGAAAAGTTCTTTATACTCATATTTGCGAACTCTCTTAATTCTGCGAAGTCAAATATATCATCAATGTATTCATCTAATTCTTTCATCGTTAAACCTAAAATAGTACCATTAAGATATACATTCTCCTTTGCACTTAAATCAGGATTAAAACCAACACCCAACTCTAAGAAAGGAACTAGTTTACCATTAACCTCTACGTTACCTTCATCAGGTACATATATCTGGGATACTATCTTAAGTAATGTAGATTTACCTGCACCATTAGGACCTATTACACTAAAGAATTCTCCCTCTTTTACATCAAAGGAAAGATTATTCAATGCATGGAATTGCCTATATTCTGTCTTATGAAAAGGATTAAGAAACCTCTCTTGTAACGTATTCTTTTGACCATTAACTGGTATCTTAAACTCCTTACTTATATTTTTAACACTAATTGCAATATTTTCCATATTAGAAGTACTCCGCTATCTTTAAAATATTCTTCTTAAAATACCGCCTACCTACAAATACAAGAAGTATTGAACAAACCAAAGCAAGTAAAACAAATTTCAAATTTACAATCTCTCCATGTATTAATGCTTCTCTTACTGATTGGATGAAAAGAGCTATGGGATTGTACTCAACTATGAATCTATATTTCTCTGGGATCATTGCTACAGGAAAGAACACTGCAGAAGCGTAGAACATGAGTTGAAGTACCAACTCTGAAATATGTGCTAAGTCTCTTAAATGTACCATCCATATACTTGTAAAGAACGCTATACCGTACATACCGATGAACATAGTAAAACAAACTAGTAAGATATATCCTACCCCAAGTAAGGAGATATTAATACCAAGAAAAATTGCTACTACTAAGATTATGAAGAAGTTAATAAAGAGATTTATTAAAGACATTGTAAGAGCACTAATAACTACAATCTCTCTTTTGAAGTTAATCTTCACTATTAAACTAGATCTCTCCATTATAGAGTTTAATCCCCATGTAATTCCTTCATTAAAGAATGTATATATGATTAAACCTGATAATAGATATACTGCATACTGATTTGGAGTAATATCTGCAATAGAGCTTGAGAATGAAGAGAATACTACATACAGAATCATGAATAGGAAGAATGGTTTTAGTAGTACCCAAAAAAAACCTAAGATAGAACCCTTATATCTCATTTTAAAGATAGTCTTTACAAACTGTTTGTATAGATCTAAGTCGTTTCTATTCATGATTTCTTTTTAAAAATTCTTTTAAAGAAATTCCCTTGGAGTGTAATAGTTTCCAAACAAACCAAGAAAAAATATACCATATAGTTTCCGTTAATCCTACCAGAAAACCAAGTCTGCTTCCAATACTAATATCTCTATTTTTCATACTCATATAATTTCTTTTAAAACTACCCAATACAGAAGTACTACCCATATGATCATGATATACGGTACTTTTACCACAGTAATACAACTTAAATCCAAAATCCCTAATTCTTAAAGACAGGTCTACATCCTCATAGTACATGAACATACGAGAATTAAAGCCACCAACCTTATCCCAAGCTTGTTTAGTAACAAGTAATGCCCCACCACACAGTGCGTCAACCTCTTCAACAACATTAAACTTTTCACTATCTTCTTCTCCATCATATCTGTCGTAACCGAGATAATGTTCATCTAACTCAATTCCAGCGGAATTGATAATATACTTACCATCTTTTTGATTAGAATAAAGCATTTTACATCCAACAGCACCAACTTTTTCTTTGCCATTTACAACAGAAACTAACTCCTGTATCCAATTACTTTCTACTGAAATATCATTATTTAAAAATACATACGCATCATAGTTTGGATATTTATATACTCCGAAGTTATTACCCCTACCAAATCCTAAATTCTCCTTACTTCTAACAATTTTTACATCTGGATACCTTTGTCTAAGAAACTCTACTGAATCATCTGATGACGCATTATCTACAACCAATATATCAAACTCTGAGTATTCTGTTTTTGAAACAGATGGTAAGTGTTTTTTAAGTAGTTGTAATCCGTTGTAATTAACTATGATTATTAAAATTTTCATCCTTGAATTATACCTTACTCGCTAATATGAATACATAGATTATATATGCTATATTATATTAATATATATAACTTATGATTTTACTATATAATGTTTAATCTAAAAGGAAAATACCTTTTATTACCCCTACTCACACTAATATTAGTTGCACTACTACCTAGTAGTATACATGCAGCTAAAATAGAAACAGGGAATTACTCATTAGACAAACAATCCATTGTAGAAGATGATCTCTACGTCTCTGGAGACAATATAACCATTAGTGGTGTAGTAGATGGAGATGTAATAGCTACTGGACAAAACATCATAGTAGATGGAACAGTAACAGGAGATATATATATCTTTGGTAATACAGTAACAGTAGGAGGGAATGTATATGGAAGTACAATAGTAATGGGATCTACTGTAAGTATATCTGGAACATTAAGAGAAAATGTATATGTACTCTCAATGATTACAGATATAAATGCCAATATGGGTAAAGACCTAACAGTAGCAACAGGAACACTCAATTTAAGTGGTACAGTAACAGATGATATAAGGGTTGCAACAGGCCAAGCAACATCAGATGCAACAGTAGGAGGAGACTTCCTAATTGGAGGAGATAACTACACAGTAGATGAAAATGATGTATATGGAGAATTAATAACTACACCTAGAACAAACGATGTATTTAACTCTGATGATTTCAAATTTACAAAAAGTGACTTACTAGGATTTAACATAGGATTAACAATAGTCAGTTTCATTGGAATGTATATAGTAGGAGCAATATTAATATACTCTGCACCTGTAAAAACATTACAGATAGAGAAGAAGATAATAACCTCATGGGAAGATCTATTAAAAAGCTATGCAATAGGATTAGTGGTTCTATTTACATTACCATTACCAATATTCCTACTCCTACTCACTTTAGTTGGAGCACCCCTTGCCTTACTAATACTAGGCTTGCTCGTATTTATTACAATATTTGGAACAATATGGGCAGAATCTGCAATGGGACATAAGATATTACAATTAACCAAACATAAAGAAAATGGAAGATTCCTCTCCTTACTAATTGGAAGAGCAATATCCGTAATTGTAAGACTAATACCACTAATAAGTAGTATATATTCTCTCTCACTAGCAGTAATTACATTGGGAGCAGTTGTAAGAGTAAAGTATGATGCATTCGCAGAAGCAAAAAAGAAGAAATAGATAAGGGAAGATATAGAAACAAAAAGGGGGCTTAGCCCCCTTTCATTTTCTAATCAGTATTACTTTAGATATTCATCAATTATCTCTTTAAATGTTTCAAAAGGATATGCACCAGATATTAACTTACCCTTTACTGAACCATCACTACCAAGTTTACCAATGATGAATGCTGGAGTACCAGATACTCCTGCTTCAGAACCATCTGCCATATCCTTAGCTATCTCATCTTTAAAATCTGTTCCACTTAAACAAGTAGAGAACTTGTCTGTTGATAATCCTAATTCACCTGCATATCCAATCAATACATCATTAGATAACCCTGCTCCATTACCTGGTGTATTGTTAAATACTAAATCATGATATTTAAAATATGTTGCATTATCACTAAGAGATCTTGCACACTCAGCTGCTCTTGCTTCTAATGTAGCTGCGGGATCATGAAAACCTAATGGAAAATCCCTAAATACAATTATTACCTCTCCAGTATCTACATATTCTTCAATAAGCTGAGGGGAGGTCTCTTGGAAATGTCTCTTACAGAATGGGCACTCATAATCACTAAATTCAACAATAGCAACCTTTGCTTTCTTCTTATCTCCCATATATGCATCATCATCAATATTTGTTTCTGCCTCTACAAAAGTCTCTTGTGTAGGATTATTATTATCAGTATTTGTATCTGCTTCACCCACATTACCCTTATTCGTAAAGAATATAGCCCCTGCAATAATGAGACCAGCTATAATAATAGCTCCCGGTATTGCAATAGTATCTAAATTAATCACAATCTCTTTCTCTTCAACCTTTGGTGTTACTTTCTTTGTAACTTTCTCTTCTATCTTTTTCTTTGCTCTAGGCATTACTTAAATATTAATATATTAAATAGTCTGGGTAACATACTCGTAATATTATTTTAAATATCTAACTATGTCAATTATAAGATATGATATACTGAAATATATAAATATGGTAACGGTAAAAGTATAAGAAATACACCAAAAAACATACTACTTGCCATAGTACTCATACTACTCTTATTAATTCCTGGATATCTTGCATACAAGACTTTCTTTTTGAACAAAGAAGAAGAAATACCTAACAATAATAATACAGAAGTAGAAGAAACAAACAACGATATTGAAATAATTAAAGAACCAGAATTAGTATTTGAAGAGCTATTCCCAATCGTAGAAGAGCAACAAGCATATGTAGCATTACAATTACCTTTATCAGAGGTAAACCCACCCACATTAATAATATATAGCCATGGATCAAATACTACTGTAACTCAAAATATGGAAGATCAATTTATGAAAGATCTTCAAAGCTATGCTACATACTTAACACCATACAATTTCATATTTGCAGCATCTGCTCAGCATGGAGTGAATTGGGGTAACCAAGCATCTATTTCAGATACACTTAATTTAATAAATTGGATAAAGGAGAGATATACAATTCAGCCGAAGGTATACATGATTGGATTTAGTATGGGAGGATTACCTACACTCAACTTTGCATATCAATATCCAGATTTAATTTCTAAAATAGCTCTACTTGCTCCTTCTACAAAAACATCTACATTAACACTTCTTAAAGCAGATAGTATAAAAGATATTGATATACGAATATGGCATGGTAACAAAGATGTAAACGTACCTTACAGTAGTGTGGTTACATTTGTAAACGCTATGAAAACATATGGTAAAGAAATACCACTAGTTACACTTGAGGGTAAAACACATTTTGATATTGACACAGAGTATATGGAAGATATATTACAATTCTTCAATGGAGAGTAATTTCCAAAGTTCATCCATATCGTAATCATTTTCCTCTACTTCATATTTAGGAAGAATATGTACATGCAAATGAAATACACTCTGTCCACCTATCTCCTCATTATTCTGAACAATAGTTATACCACCACAATTAAGTTTCTTTTTAAGATGAATAGATAGTTTCTTTACAACTGTATATATATCACAAAGAACCTTCTCATTAACATCATATATATTTTCAAAATGTGCTTTAGGTATTACTAATGTATGACCCTTACCCTTAGGAGAAGCATCTAAAAAAGCATATACATATTCATTCTCATATATCTTCTTAGCAAGTATATTACCATTAGCAATTTTACAGAATATGCAATCATCCATTCTTTTATAAATGATAGATTATTACTCTACTCCAGAAAGTAAGAGTCTCTTTATTAGTTTTAAGGTAATCTAAACTAACAAAACCAACATCTTCCAAACAATCCTCTTTAATATGTACATCCATACCATCTAAATCAAATACATATACAAGACCCACATGAACACTATTTACAGGATTCTCATCTTCTAAATATACTAATCCAAGGAAATTCTTCTTCAATATCTTACTTTTTAATTCCACCTCTTCATTTAATTCCCTATCAAGCGCTATTTCAAAAATATTCTCCCCTTTAATCTTATCAAACTCCTCAATATGACCACCCAAAGGAAGAGGGCAAAGAGAGTTTAATCTACTCTCTGCCCTATTAACCTGTCTATGTAAGAAATATTTATCTTTATATCTAAGTACTACCTGTGCAATTATTTGTTTGTAAAAAGGGTCTTCTTCTAAATCCCTCCTTACTTTAAATTCACTTTTACTTTTTAATATCTCAAGATACTTATCTAAATCTTCTGTTTGTAACCCATTCCATTTACCAAGCTCAAACAGCCTCTTACTCTCTATACAAAGTATCTTCTCACTATGATCAGACATATTTTACTGTTCAATAACTATTGCTGTAGCAGGACACATATCATGTGCTTCCTGTACCTTACTTTCTAACTCCTCAGGGATAGCCTTATCTTTCCACTCTGATTTAACATCTACTGTACCATCTTCTTTCATTTCAAATACTTCAGGACATACTGCAACACATGAACCACACGCTATACATTTTGTAGGATCTATTGATACTTTCATATATGTATGAACAAAAATTATATATATTCAATTCTTACAAAAAATAGAACAACTTACAATATATAAATAAAAAAACATCTTTAACAATGGAAAAGGAAAGGGTATTAAATACCAGCACTTCTACTCTAGAAATCTTATCCCGCTAAGCTCTGAAAAGTACTAACTCACTTTTACCAACTATATCAAAGTTGTAATCCTCTGCTAAATCAGAAAGTAATATACCATTGGTTGCAAGCAACTCACTTGGTTTCAAACCACCTTCTAGTGAAAGCAGAATGTCATCTTCAGGAATTTCAAGTACTTCGCTTAGCATTAAAACCATTTTGGAGTATCCTTTTTGACCAGATTCATAAGAGATACTTCTTAGATTTACTTTTACCCCTTTAGAATCAACCGAAAAAATTGCATTCCCTTGACGACTATCATCATCAATATCAACTAAAGATTTAAAAGCTCCAATGAAAGCAAATCCTAATACAGGGATAAAGATAGTTAATACAGCTATTCTTTCTTTGTTTGTCATATTAAATATAAATGACAATTTAAGTACATTAATATGCTAGAACATGTTAAATGAAAAATATATACCTTTTATATTATAGTTGTGTTATATATCCGTAGTAAAACAGACTATATAGCTAGGTATAAGGATAAACTTCAAACTTAATAGGTAAACTATAAGATTAATATTTAGACTATCTAAATAATTACTTTTTATAATACAAAGAAAAGATTTTTTGGGTATCATCTAAAATATAGTATCAGACTATTTGCTCCTAACTATCAAATCTGAATTAACAATCAAGAGCCTATTCTCATCTTTCTTAAATTCATTTTTACTACCTGGTAGTAATTCATAACTATTATCTTCTACCTCTAATCTGTATATACCACCCTTGATCATAAATCTATACCTTCCAAAGTCATCTGTTACTCTCTTTGCAACTATTTGATCAAACTCCAATTCTCTTAATACCAAGGTAATACCACTCGCTATATTACCGCTTGTAGTATATACAACGCCGTAATTTTTCCTACCTTTTAACCAAATAATGAGATTAATACAGATTATAACTGCATACGATATAATACTAAGTATATCCAATGTGTTAATTCCATACTGAATAGAGAATGCTAGTAAAACTATACCTACTACAATTAAGACATATTGAATAACCTCTAAAGCTGTAGAAAGTCTGTTTTTAATTACACTACTAGAGTATGAGATAACAGAACTCTTAATAGGGTCTAAAGGTATGGAGTAATTAAGTACATTACCTTTTTGATACTCAAATGATTTCCCATGATAAATATTTCCGTATGGTTTATCATAATCAGAGACAACTATTCTACTTGGATAAGTATAATCTCTTGCTGTTATATCTATTTTATAAATACCACTTTCTAAGTCTGCATCAAACATTCCAAAGATATCTGTTACAACGGTTTTTACAAGACTCCCATCTTCTTTACTAATTCTTACTATTGCACCATTAATAGGAGATTTAGTTACTGAATCATATACAGTACAATACTCACCACTCTTTCTTCTCTTTTTTAAGAAAGACATAGCTATTGTGAATAGTCTCCAAGAAGAGTCAATTATAAATCTGATTACAAATGTAAGTGTTACTAAGCCAGATGTAATTATAGATGTGGTCTCCAACATCTCTTCGGTTATTTCGAATTTGTTATCAAACTTCCCATCATTCTTTCCACCTCCCTGTTGAACATTCTCTTCTACCTCTTTATCAATAGGTGGCTCTCCTTCTTCAGTAATTACTTTTGGAATTACTGTAACCGTTGCTTCTGATTTTAAACTATTACCATCTTTATCCTTACCCTCTAATGTTAATTTAGTTGTTTCAGTTAATTCAATCTCTACTCTGTTCAAACCATCTACATTCCTGTTAATTCCATTATATGAAAGAACTAAATCAGTTACTTCCTCACTAACCCAAGTTATTGTTACACTTTCTCCTTCTGTTATACTACTTCTACTTACAAACAAAGTTAGTACAGGATTCTCGGCAGGTAATACAGTAATCGTGATTGTATCCACCAACATACTATTAAACGAATCATATGCACTTATCTGGTATGTTCCCGCTTTAGTGAAATATACAGCATTTGTAATATCCATTATTGCAGCTATACCTGTCTCATATTGAACTGAATTTACTAACAAATTACCGTATTCCGAATTCACAGTAATTGTTAGTTCACCTCCATACTGTTCACTGACCTGATCATACATATCGTATACAGTTATCCTTAAATCAGCCTTTTGACCTAACTCTAGTTCATAGTCACTACTTTGTAGTTCAATTCTCTCTACCTCTGTTATTGTAAAGTCTGCACCCCCATTATTATCTCCAAAATCTTTCCAGTCACTGTATAGCTCAGTAGAAACATTCATTGCTCTTACTCTCCACTTGTATGATGCACCTAAATCTAAGTTTGGTACTAAAACTGACATCGTTATTGCACTACCACCAGTGTATGTTTGTACGTCTGATTCGAAGATATCGGTTGCTCCATTAAAAATTTCACCAACCTTTTTTACTTCTACCTGTATCTTTAAACTCTTTGGAGTAAGATCCGATGCTCCTGCATCTAATATGTCTGATTTTAATACAACATTATTACCATTTATTATTCCACCAACAGGAATTGGGACCTCAACAGAACTATCTCCAACACCAAGAATGGAATCTTCACTATCTATACCCAAAACATTACTATCCCCAACACCAAGAACACCTATGTATTCAAACTGATTCTTTAATCCAGTTGGGTATGGAATGGAGTTAGGAGTTGTTGGGAATGTACCAACTTGACCACTTTGTGCTGTTGTACTCACACCTGCTAGAACTTCTGTTGATCCTTGATAGTCACATGGTCCCTCTATATACAAGACGGAAAGCCTTCCACCACCACCACCTCCTCCTCCAAAGGTTGCACTTCCACCATCTCCTCCATTTGCTCTTAATACACCTGATATATCACAGCTATTGGAGTATATGTATATACTTCCTCCAGCACCACCTCCTGCCCCTTCTGTACCTGAGACTGCTCCATTTGTACCACTCACATTTATTGTTCCAAATATTTTTGCAATTCCTTGTTTTGCCAATATTGAGATAGCTCCTCCACCACTTCCACCTATTGCACTACTACCCGAATTTCCTCCTCCAGAACCTAAAGTAATTGGTTGTCTCTGATTACCATAGAATACACCTCCAACTACGGTCCCTCCTGTATCAGTAAAACTATTACCACCACTACCACCATGGGCTCCACCTGCTCCCCCTGAGAGACCTGTACCACTATTACCAGCACCTGGTCCTAATGTCGCTTGATATCCTTGACCAATACCATCTAAGAATGCCCCACTTTCGAGTGTAAAATCTCCAGTTAAGTTAAAAACTGTCCCCATATTATTCTCGGTATTTCCAAGTATCTTGGATTGTAGATTTCCCCCTATATATATATTATTAAAGAAGTATTCCTTCCCTTCAAAATCCATAACTCTAGAATATCTATCAATATTTTCTAAATATAAATCTCCTTTTTTAGATTCATATGTAGATTTGTCTTCAACATATACTGTTCCTGAACCAGAGACATATCCACCAGAAGAGACCCCATATGTATTAAACGTACCATTTAATATATATGCCTGCATATCCAGAATATTACTTGTATTGTAGTACAAGGCTATCCTACCGCCACCACTAGATCCTCTAGAATTACCATTTCCAGATGCACCTTTTGCTGATATTGAAACATTATTACCAGCTATAAACTCATTTGTGTCTATCCATATACTCCCTCCAGAACCACCAGTACTACAATCTCCAGCACTATTACCACCATCGGCAGAGATAGCTCCATTAAGAGTTGTAACTCCAGAAACCAACAGCTTTATAGCTCCACCTCCGGCTGTTCCACCATAGAAATCTCCAGAACCACTTCCCAGTGTAATAGGTTCATACAAATCTCCATATGTTATTCCATTACCAATCGAGCCACTTCCAAAACCACCATGTGATGGAGCAATCGCATCGCAATAACTATTAGACCCAGCACTCGGACCCTTCGCTGGAGCATATCCTAACGCATTTGCACTTATTTTCCCTCCTTCATCTACGGTTATATTTTCCGCTGTAATTACTGTTCCGTAGTCATTTGTATAATCGGTATCTCCTGAGTCGTATGATACTAATGCTATCGTTCCTAAAGCACCAACTGAAATATCCCTAAATGTATATTGAATGTCTTTATTATGAGCCCATGTATTAGCATAAAGGGTTAAACCTCCTATTTGACCAACTCCTACACTTATATCTTCTACACCAATGATATCTCCCATTATTCCCAAATCAATACTTTTTATATCTAATACCCCTTCTCCAGTATAGTTAATCGTTCCTTCTGCACTAATCTTTGGTATAGAGGCATCTCCTATTAATGTGCTATTTGATGGTACAGTGAGAATAGATGCATTTCCAATTATCTTTAGATGTCCGCTCCTTGTTAAATATATATTTTTGAACTCATACATATCTTCTATCAATGAAGAGTACAGTCCATTTTGATTACTATTGTCAATATACAAACTACCCTTGTTTACAGTATCTACACCCTTCTGCTCTGCATATATTGTTCCTGCACCTGAAATATATCCACCACCAGAAGAACCTGATGTAGTTATCTTTCCAGTAGATACATATATTGGAATATCTATTAATGTTGTATTGTAGTGTAAACCTATCCTACCACCTCCACCTGCTCCTGCCCCCTTTTCTAAGCCTCTAGCAGATATTAACATACTGCTTCCACCATTTAATTGGCCTGTATCTATCAAGATACTTCCACCTGCACCTCCTGTATTACAATCTCCTGATGTATTTCCTCCATTTGCAGATATTGTTCCATCTACTGTTGTAGTTCCAGAGACTAACAACTTTATCGAACCACCACCAGGGCTTCCACCATACTGAGAAGTACTACCACTACCAAGTGAGGTTGGATTGTAAACATCTCCATAAACATTTCCACCATCGCCATCTTGACTACCATACCCTCCATGCGAGGGACCCTTTGCCCAACAATATCCACCAGAGCCTGCACCAGGACCTATATCAGGTGCGTATCCCAATGCATCTGATGTTATTTTCCCTCCAGTATTTACCGTAATATTATCTGCAGTTATTGTTGTTCCATAGTCATTTGTATAGTCGGTATCTCCTGAATCATATGATACTAATGTCATTGTTCCTAAACCACCTACAGTTATGTCACCAAATTCATAGGGATTACTACTATTGTGTGCCCAAGTATTTGCATACAATGTCATACCTGCTGTTTGACTACCTCCGATAAGGACAGAATTCACACCTGCAATATCTCCTTTTACTCCCAAGTCAACACCATTTATATTCAATACTCCACTACCCGTATAGACTATTGTTCCTTCTGAAGTTATCTTTGGTACTGTTGCATCCCCTGTTATTCCAGAACTTGAACTTAACGTTAATGTAGAATCATTTCCAACGATATCAGTATGCCCTTCCCTTGTCAGCTTAATACTAGCAAACTGGTACGAACTTGATATTAATCCTGCTGATTTTCCATCTAGATTGTTATTATCAACTAAAAGATTACCACCCTTTACAGCATCTACACCTTTCTGTTCTGTATATATTGTCCCAGATCCTGAGATATACCCACCACCATTTGCTCCAAATGTATTTATCTTTCCACTTGATACATATGTTGGAATATCTATTGATACTGTATTGTAATACAGTGCTATTCTTCCACCACCACTTGAAGCCACTCCTGCTTTCCCTTGTGCGGAAATTAATGCATTTGCACCTAATGATAGGCTATTTGTATTAACCCATATACTTCCACCACTACCACCTGCATTACATGTTTTTGCTGGTGCCCCATCTGCAGATACTGTTCCATTTATAGTGGTTATACCTGATACCACTAACTTTATTGCCCCACCACCCGCAGATCCATCATACAAAGAACCTGTTCCACTTCCTAAACTTCTTGGTTCATATACATCTCCATAGATAGATCCACTACCACTCTCTCCATTTCCATATCCACCGTGAGATGGACCCTTTGCCAAACAGTATGCATTGGTTCCTGCCCCCGGCCCTCTTGTAACACCATAACCTAAACCATTTGCAGTTATTATACCGCCACTATCAACTGTTAAATTACTTGCTTCTATTACTGTTCCATAGTCATTTGTATAGTCGGTATCTCCTGAATCATATGATACTAATGTCATTGTTCCTAAACCACCTACAGTTATGTCACCAAACTCATAGGGATTACTACTATTGTGTGCCCAAGTATTTGCATACAATGTCATACCTGCTGTTTGACTACCTCCGATAAGGACAGAATTCACACCTGCAATATCTCCTTTTACTCCCAAATCAACACCATTTATATTCAATACTCCACTACCCGTATAGACTATTGTTCCTTCTGAAGTTATCTTTGGTACTGTGACATCTCCTACTATTCCTGAACCAGAAATTAACACTAAATATGACGAATTACCTAGAACATCTAAATGCCCTTTTCTACTTAATTTTATGCTATTAAATTGATAAAAGCCCTGTATTAACCCAGCTGACTTTCCATCAAGACTATTATTATCTATCAAAAGGTTTCCACCTCTTACTGTATCTACACCTTTCTGCTCTGTATACACAGTTCCTGCTCCTGATGTATATCCTCCTGCAGAAGAACCAGATGTAGTTATCTTCCCACTTGAAACATCTGAAGCTATATCTCGCGTAGTTGAGTTATAGTATAAAGCTATTCTACCACCACCACCTGCACCTACGGATTTTTGTATTCCCCTAGCCGATATTGACATACTTACTCCACCAGTAAGAACATTTGTATCTATCCATAGACTTCCACCAGCTCCTCCAGTATTACATGTGGGAGCCAAATTACCCCCATCAGAAGCTATCGTTCCATTTACAGTAAGTGTATCTGATACTACAAGCTTTATTGCACCACCTCCGTTTGTACCACCATATTGTGTTCCAGTCCCACTTCCTAAAGCATCTGGCTCATATACACTTCCATATATTGAACCTCCACCTCCCTCTCCATTTCCATACCCCCCATGGGATGGTCCCTTTGCCCAACAATAACCACCTCCTCCAACACCAGGTCCTCTTCCTTGCGCATAACCGAATCCGGTTCCACTTATTGTTCCACCAACTGCCACTGTTATATTCTCCGCGTTAATTGTTACTCCATAGTCATTTGTATAGTTGGTGTCTCCTGAATCATATGATACAAGATTCATGATTCCCAAGGCACCAACCTCTATGTTTCCAAATGAATATTGATTACTACTATTGTGTGCCCAAGTATTTGCATAAATGCTCATACTTCCATTCAATGTAGTTCCCATCGAGATATTTTGTACACCTGTAATATCCCCCTTTATTCCTAAGTTGACTCCATTTATATTTAAAGTCTCTGCTCCTGTATAACTAAAGATTCCTTCTACTAGTAAATCAGGTTTTGTTGAATCTCCTATTAATACACTATTAGAACCTACTTCTAGTCTAGAGTTATTACCCAAGATGGTTAAGTGTCCCTTCCTAGTCAAGCGAATCGTTTTAAAATTGTATAACCCTTCTATTAACCCAGCCGACTTTCCATCAAGACTATTATTATCTATCAAAAGATTTCCACCCCTTACTGTATCTACACCTTTCTGCTCTGTATACACAGTTCCTGCTCCTGATGTATATCCTCCTGATGAGGCACCAGCTGTTGATATTTTTCCTGTAGATACATATGTTGGTATATCTATTGCTGTCGTATTGTAGTACAACACTACTCTTCCACCACCACCACCTCCTGCAGGTTTACCATTTCCTGGTTTACCTAATGCAGTAATCAGTGTAGTACTACTTCCAACCAACTCATTGGTATCTATCCAGATGCTCCCACCAGACCCCCCAGTATTACAATCACCTGAGGTTTGACCTCCATTTGAGGATATTGTTCCATTTACTGTTGTTGTACCAGACACTACTAACTTTATCGCCCCTCCCCCCTTACTACCTCCATACTGAGTTCCACTACCACTACCCAAAGCATCTGGTTCATATACACTCCCATATATTGAACCACCACCACTTGAACCATTACCATACCCTCCATAAGATGGGCCTTTTGCCCAACAGTAACCACCAGCACCTGCTCCAGGTCCTCTTCCTGCTGCATAACCTTGTCCATCACTAGTTATTTTGGAACCTGAATCTACAGTTAAGTTGCTTGAAATAACTGTTGTACCGAAATCATTTGTATATATTGTATCCCCTGAGTCAAATGAAACTAAAGTTAATATTGCACTATTGGTTACCTGAATATTCATACCAGAGCAATCAAATATACCCTTGTTTGTTGCATCTGCTGTCCAAGTTTGGTTTGTATCTATTATTCCATCTGCATCTGGACAACTACCCAAACTATTTACAATCGCAATACTATTCGATCTACCTATTGCAGAACCATCCTGTACTTGAATCTTCATACTCTCTACTGTGTTATATGTAAGATTCGAAATTACTATTGTATCTTGAGATGAGAATGTGGCTGTAGATGGAGATAGGGTACCACTTAACTGTGCATATGGAGAATTAATATTCACAGGTATTAAAGTTGGTGTCCCACTATAGTTGGTGATAGAGTTTCCATATATATCTTTTGCCACTATTGTAACGTTCCCTATGGCTTGATTTACAATAGCGTACTGTGGAGATGAAATATCAAAATGATGTATAGTGCTTGGTATACCTGTTAAAGTAAAAGTAATAGGGGATCCAGTTAGTCCTGTGGCTATAGCCCTAACCGTATTTGTACCACTTGTTATACCAACACGATATCGATTTTGGGCTAATCCTTGAGCATTGGTCTGAGTAGTTGTACCATCAAGAAAGACTCCTCCCCCCATACCATTTACTACCTGCCATGTTACAGTATATCCCTCTGATGGAATCCCACTTCCATCCACAATCTTTACAACCAGTGGTAATGAAAGTTCTGTACCTACAGTTCCACTTTGGCTATTACCACTCTCTAAAGATATTACATTTGCTGTTCCAGAAACAATAAAGTCTGCACTGTCTTCAGTATTACCTCCAAATGATACCCAACTTGTAATACCACCAGCATTATCTCTTACCCTAGCTTGCCAGTGATATGAAGTGTTTCTTGACAGATTATTTATTACAATACTTCCACAATCATATGATACTCCTGCTGTACAATTCTTTGGATTAGATAGGGGAGGACTCTGGGTATGCGTAGCAACATTTGTAAATGCTTCTCCAAGAGGTCTTAATTCGATTTGAACATACAATGTATCAGAAGCATCTGCATCTATTAGATTTGTCGAGAGAACTACTGTTGTGTTAGTTGTAACCCCTCCTGTTGCAATCTCAGTGGCTCCATCATTTGCAAACTGCTCAAGTACTGTAGGAGTATTGGGTATAGTAGTAGGACCTACTTGAGAACCAACCCCCCCATCCTGAGTAATAGATGTTACACCTGGTTCAACAGAAACTAAACCAGAAAAATTGTTACTTGTATGTGAGAACATAAGGATTCTACCACCACCTCCACCACCACCTGGGTAGACAGCCTCTTCATTTGTACCAGCACCCTTAGCCTCGACTACCCCTACCCCTGCAAGAATGTTAGCATCTACCCATATACTTCCACCGGCACCACCACCACCTGCAGATGCAGTACCAACCTGTCCACCAAGTCCGTTTGCTGAAAGAGATCCATCTATTCTAACTGTACCAGTCGATTCAATCTTAATTGCCCCACCTCCATTTCCACCGATACCACCATCTCCCCCATTTCCACCAGCTCCACCAAGAAGTAACGGAGAGTATGCATTACCATACTGTATACCTGGTGTAGGAGACAGGTTTATACCATCTTCTAAACCCTGTCCACCAGCACCACCATATCCACCTCCAGAGCCTCCTGTATATCCTAATGAGTCTGCAGGTATCCCTGCACTGTCAACATCTACCGATGTATATCCCATTCCATCTGCAGTTACTTTTCCCCCACTTTCTATAGTAAGATTTTGAACTTTTAATACAACCCCCATATCATTATCACTGTTGCTATCAGAAACTTTATAACTTCCTATGATAATTTCCCCACCACTAGCAACCGTGATATCAACTCCACTACAATCAATTACACTATCTCCTACAATTGGAGTTAATGTAATAGTAGAAGAAACAACTCCTGATATTGGACAACTCTGAGCTGCAATACTGAATCTAAGTAACCCAAAAAGGTCTATTCCGAGTACGACCATAATGAAAACCAACACAATCCTAGTTATTGACAAGCCTTTTTTGAATGCAACTTTCATTATGATATTTAAGCTGGGCAATCTATATTCAACCACATTTTAGATTACCCTATTATGTATAAAGATACAATCTTTATACTCCACTTTTACTTAACAAACATACTCATGAACTATAAGCAACAGAAAGAAGATTCCGAGGAGTACTTTTTAATTATTTCCTCCCTTTGGAACACACCTATTTAACTCACACTTCGCATCTGGAGATGGTGCACATTCATTTATTACCTGACTACACTTTTCTTTGTATATAGACATCTTTCGGAAGAATTGCTCTTGATCTACATCTTTATTAATAAAATGATAACAACCAAAATCTACATACCAACCACCTAGCATTAATATCTCACAATCAGTATCTGTATTACAGTAATTTGCATTATCAATATCGTTCTCTATCTCATCATAGAGATCTTCACAAGTAAAATCACCTGTTGGTTGATTAATAACTAATGAAGACTTATCAGTATTGTAATAGTTATAAAGGACATAACCCAACACAATTAATACTAAACCTGCTACTACAATTAAATATCTTGTTACTCTTCTAGCAATATTGTTCAATTTAAAGGCAGTATTAAATACATATATCGGGGTGACTCGACTTGAACGAGCGACCTCTTGCACCCCATGCAAGCATTCTAGCCATCTGAACTACACCCCGTACAAAAATTATACTAAAGCCCTATTTCATCAGCAATACTATTCATCTGTACTAGTGCTATTTCAATAAATCTGTTTAAAGATATACCCGTTTTTTCAATATCATATATATATTCTCTACTTACTGCTTTCGCAAAATCTTTCTTTTTTAATTTCTTTATTACAGACTCAACCTGTACAGAACCAATCTTTTTATCTGGCATTACTAATGCACAAGCAACTAAAAAACCACTTAGATTTTCTGCAGCTGAAAGTGCAAAGTCCATCTTACTCTCTCTTTTCTCATCAATTTTAGGATGACTCTCATAGTGAGCTTTAATAGCGTGATATACATCTCTTGGAATATCATCACCAATATTTAAACCCTCAAGCTGAAGTACAGAATCAAATTCTAGAACATGTCTTTGTGGATCTTTGTTTACATAGTCAAAATCTAAATCATGAAGTAAACCTGCTAAACCCCACGTATATTCATCTTCACCGAACTCTTTAGCTAAACCAATCATAATGATTTCACTCTCTCTCATATGAAGTTTTAACCATTCTGTTTTAACGTATGTATTTAATAGCTCAAGTGCTTTTTCTCTAGATATCATATTCGTATGTACTAAAGTTTAATCTCAACAATTACTTGATTTGGACTCTGTGTAGCACTTAATTTAAAAGGCTTAGCTCCACTAACACCATTAAATTGATACACTGAAGATTCACCAGTTCTACTAACTGCGATACTAACCCAACCAGGAAGAGCAATGCTCTTTCCCCAAGTAGACACCTTATCAGACGCTAAAGATTCAAATGTTACTACCAATGAATTACCTGAATCGTAACTTGCACTTACAGAAGGTATTGGATTCGATGCTCCACTTGCTACATCAAATACAAATCGCAGTACCCCACCAGATACACTATATGAGTATGTAGTAATCTTCGCCCCATCTGCCGAAACCATACCCTCTATACTTTGTTCATCACTACTAAAATCTGTACTACCGTAATCTACAGTAGGTTTTGTATATTCAGAATCATATTCTACCTTAACAGAAAATATCCATGTACCATCACTATCTTGAGTTTGCTCAACAAAGAAACCGTTAGAAGCAAGTACCCCTATTTCATATATCCTTGTATTTTCTAATGATGTAACAATACGAGATATTCCAGTAATTGCCCCCTTCTCAACAACAATTCCTTTAGTATGTGTTATATCACTGTTATCACCAACAACATTCTTTATCGTTACTCTTACAACACCCTTTGTTAGTACAGGTTCAACTGTAAAAAAAGGTGTCGTTGCACCCTCCTCCGTCGATGAAATTACAAATTCAAAATCATGATATCCACTCTGACTACCATCCTTAATACTTTCAACAGTATATTCAAATTCATTACTCTGACCAAAAACCTGTTTCTCATTTTTAAAATCCTCTGGGTTAGAAACATATCCCAGATCTTCCTTCTCTATTACGACCTTTTCCTCCTCACCACTATCTTCCTTAACAACTGAATCCGGATTCTCTTCTTCTACCACCTCTTCTTTTTTAGTACAACCTGTAAGAAGAAGTGTACTTAAGAATAAAACTACCAAATACAAAAACATCTTGTTTCTCATTTTAGAAAAGGTAAATTGATATATAAATGATAGCATAAGGTAGATAATGTAGAAAGATTTAACATTACATACACCAAGTGGTAAATTATATATATCCTAATTAGAAACAGTAACGAAATGGCAAAAGAATTAAATATGACAGATAAGGTTGGAAAAATAGAGATAAAGATGGAAGAAACTACCCCAATACCTTCTGAAGATATAAAAAGCGAATTACCAAAGAAGAAAATCTTTAATAAAAAAATATGGTTACCAATATTAATAACCTTTGCTGTTCTACTTGCACTTGGTACAGCCTCCTTTTATTACTTTGGAATATACAAAGTAAAACCATACAAGAAACCCTCTCAAGTTATCAGCTTAAACAGTGAGTACTTAATACCTCAAGCATTGGCTTTTGAATTTAGTGCTTTACCAATACCTACTCCAACAGAACCAAGAACAGAACAAAGCACATTGAATGGAATACTCTTTACTAAAACAGAAATGAAACTATTACAAACTAAAAGACCTGTTGCAGTAATGACTAATAATCATGTAGATGCTAGACCACAATCAGGATTAAATAGTGCAGATGTTGTATATGAAGCGTTAGCAGAATCTGGAATAACTAGATATATGGCTATATATTGGTCCCAAGCCCCTAAAAAGGTAGGACCAATTAGAAGTTCGAGACAATACTATATTGAATGGTTAAGCCCATATGATCCTCTATACATATATGATGGATGTGCAGATACTGAGAATCCTAAAACTGACGCATGTGACAATTTGTACAAATATGATATTAAAAAGATAGCTACCATTGGTGCTTGGAGATGGAATGATGGAAGAAGATATGCACCACATAATGAGTATTCCTCTGTAACAGCTGCATGGGAATATGCACAGAAATTAAATTGGGGGGGTATGCCAAAGATAGAAGCATGGAAATTTAAACCAGATGCAAAAGTTGAAGAGAGAGGCACTAGGACTAAAGTAAAAGTTACTTTCTATGAAAGACTAAATAACCGTGGCGCATATGACACAGTATGGACATATGACAGTACTACAAATAGCTACCTTAAAGAGACTGGCGGTAAGATTGATATTGATCAAGAAACAAATACACAACTATTTTCAAAAAATGTAATTATACAAGAAGTAACAATGACTCCAACCTATGATGAAAAAGGTAGAGTAATTATTGATACTATTGGAGAAGGTAAATCCATATATTTAATTGATGGGAAAATAACGGAAGGAAGATGGAAAAAGATTGCTAGAACGGACAGAACTACATACTATGACAAGGATGGAAATGAAGTACAATTTAACAGAGGAAGAGTATGGATAACTGCTATGCCTCGTTCACAAGGAAAATTTGCTATAATTGAGCAATAAAATGCCCCATGGTTCGAAAGAGCCTATTTAATATATATTAATACGGGACATGCTAAAAAAACTGTTTATATCGAAAGTGAGATTAAGAATTTTAGAGACATATATGTCTGATATCAAATCAGCATTTCATGTTCGTGGTTTAGTAAGAGATTTAGATGAAGAAATAAATGCTGTAAGAAGAGAATTACTTAATCTACAAAGTGCAGGTATTCTTAAATCTGTAAAAGATGGTAACAAAATTGTATATACAATAGATAAGGACTGTCCAATAATATGGGAACTTAGAGGAATGTTTTTTAAAGAATCAAGCATTGGTAAATTACTCTACTCATCTCTATCTCCTGTTGAAGGTATAAAGGTAGCAATAGTAACTGATGCATTCCTAAAAGGAAAATATCAAGATAAGGAAGATGTAGATATGCTTTTTATTGGTAATATGAAAATAAGAGAACTCTCTTCCGTAGTTAATAGCTTAGAAAAAGAATTAGGTAGAGTAATAAAATTTGTTGCTATGACTGTAGATGATTATGATTTTGGTAAGAAAAAGAAAGACCCTATCTTAATGAATGCATTAATAAAGGACAAGATTATGATAATAGGTAAAGATTCAGATCTACTTTAATACAATGAAAAGATTTAAACTTCCAAAACTCTCAACTAAAAAATTCAATCTAAAAGGATTTCTAAGTTATATCCTTTTAATACTTCTTAGTTCAGCTATATTAGCACTAATTTTAATATCCCTTCCTCTTACCGAAAGAGTATCTTCATCTTCTACATATGATCTTGTAAATAAGAATTCCCTCTACTGGGCAAAAGAGTATGTATTAGAACTAGATACTTCAAAAAGTATTAGAAAAGATGATGATATTGAGGGAATCAAATCAATCATATACAAGAGATTAAGTAAGTATGGTGTAGAAAAAACTTCTATGTATGCATATGAAGAAGATAGTAAAGACTATTTAAAAGTGTCAGTACAAACATCAAAGAGTAGAGAAAATATAGATTACTTAGTTAAATCTCCTTTCTTAGTAAATATTGTTACTAGAAAAGCAGATGTAGACTATGAAAATGCTGATGATCCATTAGCACCATATTTAGATTCTAACTATGATAAAACAGAGTTTACAAGGGAAACATTTAGGAATGTATATATAACTCAATTAAAAAATTCAGGCAATACATACTCATATTTTGCCCTATTCAAAACTTGGCCATGGAGTGGTGAATGGGAGACTTTCCTTAAAGACAATACAGGACAAACGGTTGGAGTATCTATAGATGGATTTGTCACACCTGTTCAAATACCTGCAGATCAAAGTAACTTGTTTCCCGTTCCAGTATCTGCTACTGAAAAAGATCAAGCTTTCATAATCAGTCTTTTGTATAACTCTGGGGTTGTACCTGTGAACTATTCAACAAATAGCGAAACAGATATACCAATTGATATGGCAGAAATAGATTATATTAAACTCACAGAGGGTATCCTTTTAGCAATAGTACTTATCTACGCATATCTACTAATCGTTGATAAGACCACAAAGAATATATTAGTAATTTCTGGACTTTCAACCATTATTACAATTTCTGCATGGATATCATATCTTAAGATTACAGAAACTCCTGTAGATATATTCCTTCTTGCAGTTGAAGTAATAACAATGGTAGCAATACTACGAATAATTGTTGAGAATACTGAATCTAGAATAGTTGTAACAACATTAATAGCTTTAATTGCTGCAGTATCAATGATTTTAGGAACTGGATATATTAAGATATTCTCTTCCGACCTATTACTTTTAATAATAGTTGGTAATTTTGCCCTATCATTATCAAAATACTATGTAGCTTACGTAAACAAATCATTAAAAATATGAACCTTATAAACAATATTACAAACAATTGGAGTATGTATGAAAAGAATATGGAAATATTCTTACTACTTTCTATACTTGGTATATCCCTATTAGTTATTTACTCTGCAACAAAAAACAAACAATTATTAATACTCTCTACCCTATCCTTTATTGTTGCTGCAATATTCAATGTAATGGGTATATACATTGTTTCTCTCTTTAAAATACCTATAACAGAAATATTTAGAATTATTCCAATAATAACCTCAATATTACTTGTTAGTAATTTAGGAATATTAGTAGGTTTTTATATTTCTAAAAAAGATATGAAAGGATTTAATATATCCTTCATTATGAAAGAGTACTTCTCAGATAGTGTAAAACAAACAATATTTCTCTTACTACTAGGACTCTCTACATTACTCTTTGTATCTGTACAAACAGAGGCCGTTATTGCAATATCCATACTCTCTACAATAGCAGGTGTATGGTCATTGTACTGGATTTCTAGATATATCTTAAAATGATTACTTACAATGGAAAGATAATTGTAATTGCTGGACCTACAGCTTCAGGAAAGTCTGATATAGCATTACAGCTAGCTAAGGATCTAAATGGATATATTATTAATGCAGATTCAAGACAGGTATATAGAGAGATGAGTATAGGGACTGCAAAACCAATACCCCATGAACGTATTTCAGATACAGTATTTACAATAGATGGTATTAAACATTTCCTTTTTGATTTTGTAGATCCTAAAGATAGTTTTACACTGTTTGATTATCAACAGAATGTACAGAAGGTATTAGATACTCAAAAGGAATCTATCCCTATCCTAGTAGGTGGTACAGGACTGTACATCGATAGTATTGTGTTTAACTATGATTTAAAAAGAGAAGGAATAATTAAAAAAGATTTAGAAGATAAATCATTAAGTGAATTACAACAATTAGCAAGTAAATATATTTCATCTCTTAATGAGAGTGACAGACAAAATAGATATAGATTGATAAGAGTTATTGAAAGAAAGGGAATAAATAGTAAGAAGGGTACTCCTCTTAATCATATATATTTTGTAATTGATACTCCTAAGGATATATTAAGTAAAAGAATAGAACAGAGGATTGAAAGTATGTTTAAAAATGGTTTAGAGAATGAAGTATTATCCTTACTTAATAAAGGCTATACATACGAAGATAGAGGTATGAATAGTATTGGGTATATTGAATTTAAAGAGTATTTCGAAAAGAAAATATCTTTAGATGATGTAAAAAAGGATATATACAAAAATACAATAGCATATGTTAAAAGACAGAAGACTTGGTTTAAGAGAAATAAACAAGCTATTTATACAAATGACTACAAAGATATTTATGGTAAAGCATCAAACTTCATCTTCAGTGAATAAACCCCATCCTTACTCTCTATATAATACATTGCATTTACTCGAAACTTTATTTTTCCTGTATTAAGTTTCCCTGATATATTACCAATATCTTTAATTACATTCCTTCTCTCCTCGTCAGACAAATCCTTATTTATCCTCCCAATTGTAAGATGGGGTACAAACATAGAGACATCATCTCCTCCCAATGTTTTTCTAACTTTTAATAGCAATTCTCTTAACTGTTCACCACCCTCTTTTAAATCAATATATATTAGCTCCCTATAACTTCTTGATATACCAACCTTTACATTACCTAGGGAGATATCAAATGAAGGGAATTGTATTTTAGAGAGTTTTCTTTTTAAAAAGAATCTTTTAATAAAGGAATCATTATTACCAAGGTAATATAATGAGACATGATATGTCTGAGGTTTAACCCATCTAACAGGTATACCAAAATCATCAAATACCATCCCTACTTCCCCTATTACTTTTCGTATTTTGTAATTAGATTCTTCATCTGGAAGAAATCCTAATATGTAATTCATTGTGATTACCTCTTCTCAATTTTATCTACACCCATATACTTTTTTAATACCTCAGGTATTAATATACTTCCATCCTGTTGTTGATATGTTTCAACTAATGCTACCATTAATCTGCTTGTTGCAAGACCAGATGCATTTAAGGTTTGTAGATATTCTGTTTTAGTTCCATTAACAGGTTTGTACCTCATATTACCTCTTCTTGATTGATACTCACGTACATTTGATACAGAACTTACTTCGTAATATTGCCCTATTGCTGGTAACCATACTTCAATATCATATGTCCTCGCTGCACCTGCTGAACAATCTCCAGCTGCTAATTTACTTATTCTGTAATGTAATCCTAATCCTTCTACTAACTTTTCTGCCTTTGATACTAACTCTTCAAACGCATCATCTGCTTTCTCTTTAGTTGTAAATTGATACATCTCTACTTTATTAAATTGATGTACCCTTATTAATCCTCTTTCATTGTTTCTGTAACTACCTGCTTCTTTTCTATAGCAGGGGGTATATGCAAAGAACTTCTTAGGTAAATCTTTTTCATCAACTATCTCATCTCTAAATATATTTGTAAGAACTGTCTCTGCTGTAGGGATAAGGAATTGATTTGTATTATCTAACCAATACACATCCTCCTTAAACTTAGGTAATTGACCTGCAGTATATCCAGACTCTTCTCCTACAATATGTGGAGGTATTATCATTTCATATCCATCTTTAATATGTTCATCGATGAAGTAGTTAATAAGGGCCCATTCTAATCTTGCACCCATGCCTGTATACATAGAGAAGTTTGAGCCAGAGAGTTTGGTAGCTGTTTCAAAATCAAATAGTTTTAAATCTTCTCCTAATTGGACATGATCTTTTATTTCAAATGTAAACTGTGGTTTACTACCTACACTTTTTATCTCTTGGTTATTCTCTTTTCCTCCTGCTACTACATCTTCATCTGGTATATTTGGAAGTACTTCTAACTTTTGTGTTAATTCTTTATCTGTTTCATTTAATCTTTCTTCTAAATCCTTAACTTCTGTTGCTAATACTTTTAACTCAGTAACCAATTTAAGGAATTCCTCTGTTCCTTTCTCTGTTTGAGCCATCTTACTATTAAAGCTGTTTTGTTGTGCTCTTTTTTCTTCAAAGGATCTTATTAATTCTTTCTTTTTATTGTAAAGAGTAATTATTGTATCTAAATCTAAATCAGAAGGATTCATTCTTTTAAGTAATCCTTTTTCTACAATTTCTCTCTCTTCAACTATTTTCTTTATATCTAACATCTAAGTATATTTAAAATTAAAAATGTCCTTTATTAATACATATTTCTATTATATTCTGCATATACATCATAATCAAGTTAGTATATTAATATTAAGGGTAGAGCTTTTTTGATATACTTTTAAAAGTGCAAAAACAAAACAAAGAATTAAAAAAATTAATAGAGAGATCACAGAATATATTAATACTTACACATAAAGGACCTGATTTTGATGGGTTTTGTAGTTCTTTAATATTAAAGAACTTCATTAATACTATATATCCGAAAAAGAATGTTGTATTTAAATCTAGACAATCTCCTACACAGAATCTCCCTTTTATGAATGATTTAAAAATTGTACGAAAGATTGATATTGAAAATGAGGACTTAATAATATTAATGGATGCTGGTAGTTGGGATATGTGTGTAACAAATGAAGATACTATCCAATTAACTAAAGCTAAAGTTGCAATTATTGATCACCATGATACACAAACTGATCATTCTGATGTAAGTATAAATAACAATATGAGTTCTACTACTGAACAAGTTCTATATATTTGTAAAGATGTTATGGGTAAGAGATTTAATATTACTAAAGAGATTTCTGAATTAGGACAGATAGGGATTGTTTCAGATACTGGTAGATTCCTTTATGAAAATACCAAACCTTCTACCTATCAACTAATGAGTGAACTAAGAAGAGTATATGAATTAGATTTGGAGGATTTTACATACAAAAGTAGCAAATTTCCTCCTGAGACATTACTTCCATTAACCCTCTTTATTAAAAATCTAACTATACAAGATGATATGTCTATTACATTCATTACTAAAAAACAGATTGAAGAGAATCACTTAGAGAAAGCCGGAGTAAATAGTGCACAGGCACATATGAGAGATAATATAATTAGGCATATACAGGGTGTACATTGGGGCTTTATTGTTAAACCTTCATATACAGCTGAGAATGAATGGCAAGTATCATTCAGAAGTACAAAGGGATATCAAAAGGTAGATAAGATTGCAGAAAGCTTAGGTGGAGGTGGTCATGAGTATGCTTCTGCTGCAAAACTTTTTGCTGATGATGGTGATATTGCTGTGAAAACGATTTTAGAAAAAATATCTTCTCTTAAGACTACTCCTTCGCCTTCATCTCCTCTTCCAACTGTTTAACTTTCCATATAAAGATACGACTTCTGTCTTTAGCAGATGGATAATCTATTGCAAAGCTATATGCTCTTTCTAATATATGTCTTGGTTTCTCTTTTGCCCATTTAATATACATAGTTACTCTTTTAGTATCACCTAACTTACCTGCAAGGTGTAATCCATAATATTGATACTCTTTAGAGATATATTTATGCTTATCATTTATTAACACAGATTTCTTAGAGTACTTCTCTGTATCAAATAGCTCTTTCTGAGATTTACTTTCATCCTTCTTTTCAGATAACCCCTTTAATATATCCTTTATAGATTCCATCTTTAAACAAAAAGAACTTATTAGATATATTCTATTTTTTAGGTTTTATACCAATATATTTACCTAATTTCTCACCATATATCTTTTTTGTAGTTTGCTCTATCTCTACTCTCATTTGTGGGAAGAATGTTCCTTCTCTACCAGAGATATCTTCCATAAACCAGAATATTCTTTCACTTTGACCATATCCACTTGTAGGAGGCATACCGTATTCAAGCATCTCTACAAAATCAATATCAAGCATTTGTGCTTCATCGTCTCCTGAGTCTCTAAGTTTTTGCTGTTCTAAGAATCTTTCTAATTGATCTTGTGGGTCATTTATCTCAGAGTAACCATTACCTAATTCACTTCCCGCTATTATTACCTGGAATCTTTCTGTTAATTGTTTATTTTCACTACTTTCCTTAGATAGGGGTGAAACAAATTTAGGATGATTTATTAGAAATGCTGGACCAGATATCTCAGCTCTAATGATTTTCCATAGATTATCAATTAATCTATTCCTATTAATATCTCCATCTAACTCTATTTTGTTTTCTTTAATTACCTTTAGTATCTTTTCATCACTATCATTAAAGATATCTACACCAAAGGCATCTTTAATTACTTCTGAGTAATCTAATGTTTTCCACTCATTAGCTAAATCAAATGTATGACCTCTTGTAGTAAACTCTGTCTTACCATACACCTCTTTAGCTATCTGTAAGAAAAGTCTCTTAACTAATTCCATATTGTCCATATAGTTTGCATATGCCCAATACCATTCTAATTGGTAATACTCTTGTAAATGTTCATCATCCATACCTTCATTTCTAAAATTTGGTCCTAATGTGAATATCTTGTCATATCCCCCCCCTATTAATCTCTTTTGATACAGTTCTGTAGATATTCTTAAGAAGAGATCTTGATTAAGTGCATTGTGGTGAGTGATAAAGGGTTTAGCATCTGCTCCTCCTGTTACACTTTCAAGTACTGGTACTTCTACTTCCATAAAGCCTTCCTTTTTAAGAAACTCTCTTTGTACTTCCCAGAATTTAGCTTTTCTTTCAAATAGTTTTACTCTTTCAGGATTAATTACTAAATCTAGATATCTTCTTCTAAATTTCTGCTCTTTGTTTTTTAATTTCTTAGGAATAGGACGAAGAGATTTGGTAAGTAATCTAATATTTTTAGTCATTACCGTTATCTCTCCTCTTTTACTTTTTATAATGTCTCCTTGTACTTCTACAAAATCAGCAAGGTCTAGTAACTCAAGGTTATCCCAATCTAAATGACCTTTCTTTAAATCTCCTTCAAGGGAATCCTGTTTAATCATTAATTGTATTTTTCCTGTTTGATCCTTTATATCTCCAAATATCAATTTACCATGTGTTCTCCATGCCATAAGTCTTCCTGCAAGACATGTCGTTTTGTTTTCAAAGTTATCAAAATTTTCAACTATATGTCCAATTGAATACTCCCTATACGATTTTGCAGGGTAAGCTTCAATACCAAGCTCTTTTAACTTTTTGACCTTCTCTGTTCTTAATTCTCTTTGTCCAACTAGATTACTCTTCTGTAACTCTTCCATTAAATATGGAGTATCAAATTAACTAATTATGTACCGAATTATATCATATCTACTTTTAATAACTGGATTTCATATTAACAAATATGATATCAGAAATTACACTTGCTAAAGAGATGTTGTATAATTCAAAAGTTAACATAAAGAAATATTAGGTATGTCACAAGATATGCTCCAAAAGATAACAGCATTAGCTAAAAGAAGAGGAATCATATATCCAAATTCTGAAATATATGGTGGTATAGGAGGCTTTTACGATTATGGCCCTGTTGGTGTAGAAATGAAGAACAATTTAAAGAGATACTGGTGGAAGAATATTGTAGACAGAAGAGAGAATGTTGTAGGTATTGATGGAACAATAATTACACATCCTAAGGTTTGGGAAGCTTCTGGTCATGTAAAAGGATTTGCAGATGAGGTAATTGAATGTAAAAAGTGTCATCAAAGATTTAGACAGGAAGACATAAAAGAGAATTGTCCTAATTGTGGTAATAAGGAATTCACCGAGTCTAGAAAATACAATATGCTTTTTCAAACAGAGGTTGGTGTTGTAGAGGGTGATAAACAAACAGCATATTTAAGAGGAGAAGCATGTCAAACAATATATTTAGATTTTAAAAATGTAGTTGATTCTACAAGGATGCAAATACCTTTTGGTATAGCACAGATTGGTAAAGCTTTTAGAAATGAGGTTACTCCTAACAAATTAACATTTAGAACTAGAGAGTTTGAACAGTGGGATTTAGAATTCTTTGTACATCCTAATGACATGGAGAAATGGTTTGAATATTGGAAAGAGGAGAGAATGAATTTCTACAAAGGATTGTATAGGAAAACAGATAACCTTAGATTCTATGAACATCCACAAGACAAATTAGTATTCTATGCTAAAAAAGCATTTGATATTGAATACAATGCTCCATGGGGATGGACAGAGAATGAAGGTATACACTGGAGAGGGGATTATGATTTAACACAACATAGTCAATTCTCTGGTAAGGATTTAACATATACAGATCCTAAAACAAATGAAAAATATACACCTAATATCGTTGAAACATCTGGTGGTGTAGATAGGACGTTACTAATGTTGCTTTTTGATGCATATGAAGAAGAGGATTTAGGAGGAGGAAATATTAGAACGGTTCTTAAAATAAATCCAGAGATAGCAGCATACAAAGTAGCTATATTCCCACTTGTTGGTAACAAGGAAGATATTGTTAAGAAGGGAAGAGATATATTTGATTTGCTATCACAAAATATTAAGGTCGTGTGGGATGATAGAGGAAATATTGGTAAAAGATATAGATATCAAGATGAAATTGGTACCCCTTACTGTATTACAATTGATTATGAGACATTAGAAAATGATACTGTTACCGTTAGAGATAGGGATAGTATGGAACAAAAAAGAGTTAAGATTGAAGATTTAGAATCTGTTTTAAGAAGTTAACAGACTTCTAATATTTTATACTCTGTTTCAGTACCCCTAATCTTCACATTTACGGTATCTCCGATTTTAGCCTTTAAAAGCTTTCTTCCAAGTGGAGATTTATCTGAGAGATAGTTCTTTAATGGGTCTGCTTCTAGAGATGATACAAGCTTTATATCAAGTACTTTATCTCCCTGTTTTAGCTTAACGACTGAACCAATTTCAATTTTACCCGGTTCACAATTCTTTTTATCTTTGATAATGTCTGCGTTCTCTAGAATATCACTTATCTCATCTATCCTGTTATCTACACTCTCTTTCTCTTCTAAAATAACGCCTAGCTGAGCATCATCTTCACTTAGGTTATCTTTTCTTGATTGTTCTAATCTATCTGCAATTTCTTTTTTTACAACGTTATACAATCTTTTTAATTCTTCAATTAACTCGTACTTCTTCTCAACTGTTATCTGTGGCTTTACGTTTTCCATATTCATGGGGAATTAACTTATTTACACAATTAATTGTAGGATATTTAGACAATCTAAACAAGTACAAACTATTTACCCAAATCTGGCCTCTTATTTAGTGTATCTGTTTTGGAAGACTCCCTTCTCCACTCATTAATATTTTTATGATTACCTGAAAGTAATACTTCCGGAACTTTCCAATTATTAAAACTCTCTGGTTTAGTATATTGAGGAAAATCCAAACTATCATTATTAAATGATTCACTCTCTAGCGATTGTTTATTACCAAGTACTCCTGGTATTAATCTTGTAATACCATCAACTAATACCAATGCTGGTAGTTCTCCCCCTGAAAGGACATAGTCCCCTATTGAAAATTCGTAATCTATTAAATAGTCATGTACTCTTTGATCAAATCCTTCATAGTGACCACAAATGATAATGTAGTGAGAATCCTTTTCTTTAGAGAGTTGCTCTAACTTACTTTGTACTAATTTCTCTCCCTTTGGTGATGTTAAAAACACCTTACTATTTTCTCTTTTTAATTCCTTTAAAGCATTAAATATTGGTTCTACTTTCATCAACATACCAGGTCCCCCGCCATATGGAGTATCATCAACAGTTTTGTGTTTATCTAAAGCCCAAGTCCTAAGGTTATGTACATTAATTTTTAAAAGATTTTTCTCTTGAGCGCGTTTAACAATACTGCTATTGATATATTCAGTAATTACCTCTGGAAAAATTGTTATTATTTCTATTTCTATCATTGTATTGGTACCGCTACGGGGAATCGGACCCCGATTACATGATTGAGAATCATGTGTCCTAACCGTTAGACGATAGCGGCGTATCGCGTATGGATTTTACCATAAATGGTGCAAATATTGAATAAATATACGCCTTTATAAATCATTGACAATACAAACAAATATATATAATATTGCTCGAACATTAAGTTAACAAAACGTAAGATGGTAGCTAAACAAGAAAAGATCCTGCTTACAAAAGATGGTTTTAAAAAGCTAACAAAAGAGTTAGCTATGAGAGAAGGAGAGTTAAGGGAGAAACTTCAAGAGACTCTTAATCAAATGCGTAGTCAAGGAGATTTAAAGGAGAATGATGGATATACAATGGCAGTTGAAGATTTTCAAAACAACGAAGAAAAAATCCTAGAATTAAAAGCTTGCTTAGAGAATGCTGAAATAGTACAAAGAAAAAAATCAACAACAGTAGGTATTGGTTGTAAGGTAACCATTGAATGTGAAGGAGGGCAGTTAAAAACTTTCTATATTGTTGGAGAACAAGAATCTAATCCTTTGGAATCTAAAATCTCCAATATCTCTCCAATAGGGAGTTCATTAATGGGGAAGAGAGAAGGAATGAAAATAAAGATTGAAACACCTTCGGGAAGTACTAACTGTAAAGTAGTTAGTATTGAATAATCTATTTATGAATAAAGGTCCCTTCATTAAGGATATCTTTTATATCCTGTATCTCATAAAGTAGTTTTCCTCCTGTAACATGGAATGACATGCCTTTTCTTTCACAAAATAATGAACACTGCACATCTACTGGTATATGGGCATTAGGTTGATGTTGCTGGTTAGGTACTATTGAAAACATTTGGAAATACTCTTCCCAAGACATATCTCTTATTGGTTTTGCATCAAAAAACTCTTTAGGATCTTTATCATATATAAAATCAACATTGGATATTTTATATACTCTTTCCTCTTCTAATGCATTGGCAAATACAGCTGCATCCATATCTGTACTCCAACCTACTTTTAATCCTCCACTTACCATAAACTTTCCTTTACCTGTATGAAGATACTCATAAGCATCTCCTAAGGTATGAGGAATGAATATATCTTTATCTTCCAAATATGCTGCTAAGATTACTGCATTAGTTTGTGTAATAGACATTGCTACGCTATGTATACCAATCTCCTTTTTAATCTCTCCTGCGACTTTCTCTTCAATATTTCTTGATAGGCCACCTCCACCAGTTACTAAAACAATATTTTCATAGACATCCTTTACTTCCCAATACCATTTTTTTAATCTTTTAAATAAATCAAAATTGATATTTAGTAAATGATCATAGAGGATAGAGCCACCGACCTTTAGTACAATACTTTTTTTCATATTTTAAGAATTAATATTAAGGCTAAGATAGAATAAAGGAAAGGAAGAAGGTAATCAACGAATTTCGTCTTTCCTGCAAATCTAATATTCCAAATTGATAATACAAGATAAAAGGCTAATGTACCAACTGCAGGTACTACGAATATATTTGTGTTAAAGAATCCCCCTGATATCATAGCTACAAACAGACAAGATACTATACTGATTAAGAATGCCGTCATACTCTCCTTCCTATGTACTTTTATATCCGACCAAAATAGTATCAAGGATACGACAGCTATTATTAATATAGATAACCAAATAGATGTTCCCAATCTAATTATTACACTAATTAATAAATAGAAGGAGGATATACATATAAAGTCAAATACTGCTCTAGTTTGTCTAGCAATTGTATATACCTTACTAAAGGAACTTTTTACATTAAGGAAAAGAATAAAGAGAAGGAGTCCTGATATTACAGTTAATACAACATCCATTACAAATGAGGTATTGAAATATACGTAAAGTAGTAATGATATATACAACATCATTGGTAATATGAGGTATGCAAAGAATCTTTCTTTAATTGATATTCTTTGTATTACTTCACTGTATTGAGATATTTTCCTTCCTGAGTACAAAGCAAATGCTCTAATAAACCATGTGACGATAAGGAGTCCTCCTAAAAACCCACTCATTAAATAATTTGGGTTTGGTACATGGGTACTGTATGCAAAATATATTGTTAGAGCAACAATTAGAACTGTATATACTAATTCGATTTTATAGTCTATTAACTTTTTCAATTTGGGCAGTATTTTAACTTACAATTCCACTAAATCCTTTAAACACACCTACTAATATTATTAACCACCATGCTCCTACAGTAAATAATTCTCCTGCGTTTTTACCTAATTTCCCCTTTCTCCAGTATACATATACTTCTACACTTAGGAGTATAAATACAAATATAATTATTGACAAACTTATTCCATCGGTTGTTCCTACCATGTTTTTTAACCATAATAATAGGTTTGATGTTCCTGTTGTTGCTTCTTCTTCATCTCCTTCTAGGAAGTATTCAGATATATCTATTTCATATATATTTCCTGCTACATCAGAAGCCATTAGAACAGATGTTTTGCCAATATCTTCAATTGGGATGTTTAAGGTAGCTGTTCCATCTTCTGCAACTTCTAAATCAAATGTCTTGTCCCCTGTTACCAGTTTTAATTCTGTAATATCTGTTGATCCAACTAGTTTTAATTCAAATGATGTTTCTGTTTTCCTAACTGCAATACTCTCCTTCTTAATTTCAGGTGGTGTTGAATCAATTGTAAAAGTTACTGTTTCTGATTTAACATCCTCTCCTTTAATTTGAGCTTGTATTGAATGTTCTCCCTCTTCCCAATCACTTACTTTATCAAATTCCCATGTTGGTGTACTACTTGATGTTTCTCCAACTACTTCATCACTGTTAGTTATCTCAACAGAGTATGCTCCCGATACATTTGATGTTTCTCCTTTTATATTTACATTTGCATCATCAATTAATTCACCTGTTTTAGGATTAATTATCCTTATCGACTTTATCTCACCAGTTTCTTTAACTACTGGTTTTGGTGTTGGAGTTACTTCTGATTTTACGGTTGGAGGTAAAGAGAATATTTCGTTTGTTTGGTTTCCAAACATTTGTACTACTAATATGACATCTGTTCCAAGGAGATTTCCTTCTACTACTGCTACACCTATCTCCTTATATTTGTTACTCATTATATTCTCCCTATGTGTTGGACTAGCCATCCATGCTTCATGCACTCCCTCAGCCGTTCTGAAGCCCTTGGCGAGGTTTTCTCCTGCATATACGTAAGTATAGCCAGCTTGAGTAATAAACATCCAGGGAGTCTCTCCATTGGGTCCAAAGTGATCCCAATATTGAACTTCAAACATGTTATTAGCTTTAGCTTGTGCTGCTGCTGATAACTTAGCATTTGTACTTAGAGTATTAAGTCCTGCTGCTGCTCTCTGTTGATTGGTAAGATTAATGATATTGCTTGGAGTAATCGTACTTGCCATAGCTTCTGGTATCCCCAGAAACCCACCAAAAGTATTTACTATTAAAAGAATGACTGTGTAAGCAACTAGTGCGATTTTTCTGAGTAGTAATGGTTTGTAACCGTTTTCTTTACTTGGAATAAATAATTTCCTCACAGGCAGTTATAAAAAGAAATATTTCTTGCGATATATAGTAGCATTATAAGGTCTTTGTTGCAATTACGATTTCATGAACAAAAGATCGGAACCTGAGCTTGGAAAAAGAGAAACCTGGGTCAGGAACCCAGGTTTAACTCTTGTTTTCTCTCGTCTAGAGAGAATTGCCGGCAGAAATGCCTACTTAACAGCAACCTTAAGAGCTTTTCCAGCTTTGAAAGCAGGAACCTTAGATGCTGGTAACTTTATCTTCTCCAAAGTCTTTGGATTGATACCAACTCTAGCTGCTCTTTGTCTTACTTCGAATTTACCAAATCCTGTTAGAAGTACTGAATCACCTCCTTTAAGAGAACTGGTAATTGCATCAAACAATGCGTCTACTGCATCTGCTGATTGCTTCTTAGTAAGTCCAGCTGTTTTAGCAACTTTATCTACTAAATCTTTTTTTAACATGTCATTTAACCTCCTTTCTAAGAGATAGGGATGCCACAAATCCTGATATCACATGATTTGTAGTATCACATCAATAAAATAGGTTATATCAAGCTTTTCGTCAAGAACGTTTTTGTTATAGGATTTTTATAATTATTTATTAAAAAGTCTTTAACTACACCATCTTTATTCATATTTTATGTTCACAATTTGTGTTAAACATTTTAATAATGAATAGGTAGCAAAGATTAAGAAATGTTGCTAATCTAACATATGTTATAAAAACGCCTCTACAATGGGCTAAACTGCACATTTCAGCAATAAATTGTTCTTGATAACAAGGAATTAGAAATAATGAAAAAATTTGAACATTTCCCTTTTAATAAAACAAAAGGAGTGGTGTTTACCCACTCCAATTTACAATAGTATCTACCGAGTCCTGTAGTATTAATTACTAGAAGTCCCTCATTATCTGGCTATTTCTATAGCTCTTGTCTCTCTAATTAAGGTTACTTCTACATTTCCAGGATAGTTTTGAGTCTTTTCTATTGTCTGTGCGATATCTTTTGCAAGTACAGTCATCTCATCATCTGTGATTAATGCAGGTTTAACAATTATTCTTAATTCCCTTCCTGCTTTAATTGCAAATACCTCTTCTATCTTATCCCCTGCCATTTCTTTTGCTACATTTTCAAGTGCTTCTATCCTTTGTATGTACTGCTCGTAACTATCTTTTCTTGCCCCTGGTCTTGATCCTGAGATTGCATCTGCAATATATACAATTATTGCTTCAATGGATGTTGGCTCTATATCCAAGTGATGTGACTCAATTGCATTTACTAATTTCTCATCTAATGCATACTTTCTTGCAATTTGACCTGAGATATGATGATGAGGACTTTCAATCTTATGAGTTAATACCTTACCTACATCATGTAAAAGACATGCTCTCTTTACTAATGTTACATCTGCATGTAACTCAACAGCTAGTACTTCACCTAGCCTCATTACTTCAATTGTATGGGACATTAATGATTGACCATAACTGGTTCTGTATTTCATCTTACCAAGTAACTTGAGTAGTCCAATATCTATCCCTGGCCAATCTGCCTCTTCAGCTAATACTTGACCATTCTTTTTAATCTCTATTGAAATTTCATTCTTAGCTTTTCTAATAGCTTCTTCTATTGATCCTGGATGAATTCTTCCATCACTGATAAGTTTGGTTAATGCAACTGTAGCAATTTCTCTTCTTAGTGGGTCAAAAGATGAAAGTGCAATTGTATTTGGAGATTCATCTACTATTACATCTACCCCTGTGAGTTTTTCAAATGCTCTAATATTTCTTCCCTCTTTTCCAATTACTCTTCCTTTTACTTTTTCATCTTCAACCTTAATACTTGATGTTGTGGTTTCACCTACATAGTCTGTTGCTACCCTTTGCATTGATTCCACTAATATCTCTTTCGCCTTCTCTTCTGAAACTTCTTCAACCCTTTTTTCAGCCTGCCTTATCTTCTTAGCTTCATAGTTTTTAATATCTTCATCTACTTGACTCATTAATTTCTCTCTTGCTTCTTCTTGGGTAAGACCTGATATTCTTTCTAATTCATCTTTTAATTGCATTCTGGTTTTCTCTAAACCTCTTTGCATTTTCTTTACTGCTTCAGAGGAGACATCTAAATCCTCACTCTTCCTATCAAGCATCTTGGTTCTTTCATTTAATTTCTTCTCTCTTTCTAAGAGTAGTTCCTCATGTTCATCTGTTTCTTTTCTAAGAACTCTTAATCTTTCTTCTGATTTCTTTTTGTTCTCTTCTATTTCTTTTTCGGCTTCTTCTATCTTATTACCGATTAATTTATCTGCAACCCTAGTTATTTCTTCTTCTGGTATATCTTTTACATTTACCCATCTCTTTGCGAATTTGAGATATGCGAATGTAGAAATACCCCCAACTAAAGCCGCAATTATGCCAATAATTAGCTCCATTAGAGTAGTATTAATAATTTAATATCCTTAGGGAACAGAATTGAGGAATCTAAAATAGATTCCGATTAGAAGAAATCGCGCTTTTTATATATTTTTTTGTATATATATTTTTTGTAATTTTCATTAATTCAACAAATTTCTTTTATTTCAATTCCCTACTAAAACAATGTAGTATCAAGGACTTTGTAATGATAACATTTTTAGAGAATTCTTTCTAGAGATTACTATTTAAATCCTTAATTAAGGATTGGTAATAAGTAAGGTTATGAATAGTAGAAAGTGTTAGAGCTGTAGCCTCATCGTTCTTCATCATATGATGGATATATGCTCTAGAGTAATTTATGCAACACTCACAATTACAATTAGAATCCACTGGTCTAATATCCAATGCCATCTCACTATTTTTAATATGCACTACTCCCTCTGCAGTATATAGAGTTCCATGTCTTGCATTACGAGTAACTAGTACTGTATCAAAAAGATTAAACCCTATTTCTGCGGCTTTAAGTATATCTTCAGGTTTACCTACCCCCATCGCATATCGTATTGTATCTTTAGGAATATTTTCAATTACTGCACTCATTTCTTCTTCTACCAATTTCCCCTCACTATCTATTACATATCCTCCAAAATTGTATCCATCGAATCCAATATTTACCAATTCTTTAGCACACATAGCTCTTAACTCTGGAAAATTTGCTCCCTGTACAACTGATGTTAGAAGTTTACCTGTTTTAGCTGTTCCTCCATACTCTTTCTCAAAATGTGTTTTGCATCTCTGTGCCCACTTAAGTGTCCTCTCTACTGATTGTTCTGCTTCTTTTCTTGAAAGGTTTGTATCTCTACAATCATCTAATGTAACTAATACATCTGACCCTATCTTCATTTGAATATCTATTGATGATTCTGGTGTTAGTTCATATGTATTACCCTCTCTTGGAGATTTAAATGTAGCCCCATTTTCATGTACTTTACCCTTCCATTTTTTTGAATGAATTAGAGAAAATACCTGAAAACCTCCTGAGTCTGTAAATACAATTCCATCCCAACCCATCATCCCCTTTATTCCTCCTAATTTCTGTATTATATCTGGACCTGGATGAATGAGAAGATGGAGTGTATTTGTAACTAAAGCTTCTGTTCCTGTTTCTTTTAATTGTTTAGTGGTTAGATATCTAACAGCTCCTCGAGTTGCATCTGGCATAAAGAAATATTTTTCTTTCAGAATGTCTAAATTCATATCTTTACTTACTTAAATTACTTCCAATTAACATACTATCTCCATAGCTAAGAAATTTGTACTCTCTATCGACAGCCTCTTTGTATGCTCTTTGTATATTCTCTTTTCCTGCAAAAGAACTAACAAGCAATATTAAAGAGGAATCTGGCATATGAAAGTTAGTAACTAATATATCTACTATCTTCCACTCATACCCAGGATATATATACAAATCTGTATATCCATCAAAAGGTAAAAGCTTTCCACCAGAATATGCACTCTCAAGTGCTCTTGCTACTGTTGTTCCAAAGGCCCAAATCTGACCATTACATTCATTAATATCTTTTATTACCTCTTCTGGTACTTTTACATACTCTTTGTGAATCTCGTGATCCTCAATATTCTCTTCTCTTACAGGTGCAAATGTTCCCCATCCAACTCTTAGTTCAACCTTTAAAATCTTAGCTCCCTTCTCTTCAATCTTTTTTAATATCTCATCTGTTAAGTTTAAACTTGCAGTAGGTGCCGCTACAGCCCCTTCAATTCTTGAAAAAACCGTATTGTATCTTTCCGTATCAGTCTTCTCATCCATTCTTTTCATATATGGTGGAAGAGGGGTATGGCCATATTTTTCAAAAAGGATATTACTTGTACCACTTACAAACTCAATGAGAAAACCATTTTCTTTTCTTTCCTTTACCAACACCTTTATTTCCATATTCTCTAGTTCATCACCTATTTCAACATCTTTTGCTCTACCAATTAATACAAACCAAGTATCATTATCAATACTTTCTAAGAAGAGGACTTCTATTTTTTTATCATTTGGTGTAACAAAAAAAGTTCTACAATTTAATACCTTTGTTTCATTTAAAACAACAATATCTCCCTGTTTAATATATTCAGGAATATTGAAATATTTCCTATGAGTAATATCTCCACTTGTCTTGTCTAAAACTAATAGGTTGGAAGTACCCCTTTCTTTTGGGGGGTATTTCGCTATCAATTGTTCTGGTAGATTGTATTTAAATTCAGACATTTTCATAAACGCTTGTATTATAGCAATTTTTAACAGATTACAGTAAAATTAGAGTATGAGGAATTTAATAGAAAAACCTGTAAATACACTTTTTTTAGGAACTGATTGGGAATCTGTAGAAACTCTTAAAGCACTACATCAAGATCCTAGGTTTACTATTGTAGGAGTAATAACTACGATAGATAAGCCAGTGGGAAGAAAGCAGATTATGACTCCTTCAAAAGTAAAAGAGTATGCCTTACATAGTGGTATAGAGGTATTTCATACTGAAAAGAATCTTGATAGGTATCAAATGGCACTGGATATTTTTAAACCAGAGCTCATTGTATGTAAAGCATTTGGGGAAATTGTTCCTGAGTTTTTTCTAAACTACCCAATATACAAGGCAATCAATGTACATTTCTCAAAACTACCTAAATACAGGGGAGCAGTCCCTATTCAGAAAGCAATATTAGAAGGAGATAAAGAAACTGGAATATCAATAATGATTATGTCTGCTGGATTAGATGAAGGAGATGTATTAAAAATAATTAAAGAACCTATTTTAGAAAAAGATACCAATCAAACATTAAGAGAAAGGCTAGTAAACATATCGGCGAAGGAATTAGGAAACATATTAGATGATTGGATAAATGAAAAAATTACACCAGTAAAACAAGATAGTAGCAAAGCAACATACTGTTGGCAAAAAGATATATCAAAAGAGAATGCAGAGATTAAATGGAATGATATGGAACCAGAATACATTGAAAGATTGGTTAGAGCTATGATTCCTTGGCCAGTTGCATGGTGCAAATTAGATATGAATACAGAGAATATTTATTCTGGAAAAATATTAAAATTGTTTGAAGTAGAACTTTTTAAAAATACATCGGAACTAAAACCTGGTACTCTTTACCATAAAGATAATATGTTACTACTCTCAACAAAAAATAAAGATATATCCTTGAGAGTATTACAATTACAAATAGAGGGTAAAAACAAAATATCTGAGAGAGACTTTCTAAACGGATTTGAGAGATAGAGATTAATAGATCTCTTTACCATAGGTACCCCAAACATCATCTTCCTCAGATGCTTTGCTTCCACCTCGTAAATCCATCTCTATTCCTTTTATTGCTCTTCTTTCTTCTTTAATGGATTCAAATTCAACTATTCCACATTCAAAACAAATTATCTGATCAAGAGCAGTTAGTTTCGACCATGGAGATAACCTATCATCAGTAATTATGCCTCTTAGTACTGCCCCCGCAATCTTTCTATGTGCTAACTCTTTATCAAAAGTAGGAACTTCAACTTCCGCCTCCCAATCTTCATCCAATTCCAAATCCATCGCAAAACTAATTATCTCCTCTTTCTTATTAGCAATCTCCTCTATTTCGTAAATCTCAAACTCGTACATAATGAGCTGCTCTAAGGCAGTATAACCATTTGTTAATGAAGGATTATCATCAGTTATATCTTTACAGATTATTGCATCCGCAATTCTTACCTTAAGCTGGAATTCTATTTCTTGCCAATTTTTATCTTCTGAATCTGATTTCTGTGGTTCTGAGTCGTATTCCATGAACTAGATATAAAACATTATAGCCTATAATAGCACATACTCGGGAACTAAGAAATGCGTAAGTATCAAATAAGCCGGATTCTGTTTAAGATGACCATCTATCTATGCGGTTAAACCTTGCTCCAGGGGGGGTTACCACGCGATGTTGTATTACTACAACACCCGGTGGTCTCTTACACCACCATTTCACCCTTACCTAATAAATTAGGCGGTATAACTTTCTGTTGCCCTTTTCTCCAAAAGATCACTCCCTTCCAACTTTCGTTGGCACCTATCTCAATATGTCAGAGACTACATGGAGTCCGGACTTTCCTCACCGATCTAAAGATCAGCGCAGTCATCTATGATACTTACGCCCTACATTATACCATTTTATCGCTATTTCCCCTTACTCTTTCTTCTTGTTTACGATGTAGTATGCAATTCCTCCAGGAATTAATACGATTGGTGAGAATACTAATACCCATATAGTTGCATTTATAAAGCCTTTAAGTACAGAAACTAAAGTATTTAATGCAGCCTTAAACTCTCCAAATGGCTTCCATGGTTCATCTGAGATATTTAATCCCTCTTTATCTATACTAAATGAAATAGACATATATGAATAATCAGTCTGACTATCAAAATATCTCTTCCTTGCTTCATAGCTCTCTATATCACCTCTTACCGTATTTAACTCCTTCTGAACAGCTAATATATCTGTAACTGTAGTTGCACTCTGTAATATCTCTGTTAATTGACTCTCTACACTCTTTAGATTTGTCAATCTAGATGTAATATCAATATATTCCTCTGTAACATCAGTTGTAGAGATATTTGCATATGTAATCTCCCCATCCAATAGCTTCAACTCTTCATAGTATTTTTCAAAATCTGCAACAGGAATCTTTACTGTAATCTGTACAACCCTATCATTACCTCTTCCGTAGTCATATATATTTGTAACCTGACCAGAATATTTTAAATTTACTGCACCTAAACTAGTTACTGCATCATCTAAATCTGCTACAAGCATAGATACACTACCTGCCTTTTGTACTTTAGACCCATCTGCATTGTTAACCATCTCCTCTCTTGAAAGAGAAGGGATTTGAGATACTGAATTATCCATATCTGGTCCTCCACCAATACCCGAGTATGAGTCAGTTCCTAAATCTTTACTCTCTGATATATATATGGTTCTAGCTCTAAGACCAAAAAAAACAACTAAGGGTAAAACGAATAGTACAACGCCACCAACAATCCAAAGTATTTTCTTTTTCATATTTAAAGAAATAAAGATAAAGTATATACATTATGGTATATCAAAAAATAGTAGTATTCAACCACAAGAATATTAACACAGGGAATATTTATTAACGCTTTGAGAATTGAGCTTTCTTTCTAGCTTTTCTATGATCGTATTTCTTTCTCTCAACTTCTCTAGGATCACGAGTAACAAATCCTGCTTTTCTTAAAACAGGTTTTAATGTTTCATCCATAAGGTAAATAGCTCTACCAAGACCTAACTTTATTGCATCAACCTGAGAATTCATTCCTCCACCTACTACCTGTGCAGTGAAATAGAACTTCCCTAAGAGGTCTGTAAGATTCAATGCTTTATTAATATCTTTTTCTGCTTCAGTTACGGAAGCAAAATATGTATCTACTGCTTTACCATTAACCATACTAGCTTTATCACCAGAGTATATTCTTACTCTTGCTGTTGCTGTTTTTCTTCTACCTATTCCTTCAAAATATTTAACCTTCACTATTTAGACTATTATAATTTATACTCTTTAGGTTGTTGAGCCTGATTCTCATGCTCACCACCTTTATATGTGAATAACCTACCCATTCTTAAATCTCTCTGCTTGTTCTTTGGTAACATATTCTTCACTGCAGATATAATTATCCTACTTGAATCTTTCTTCATTTGATCATCAAATACAATCTCCTTTAAACCACCAGGAAATCCTGAGTGACTGTAATACATCTTTTTAAACTCCTTACCTCTTGTAAGCTTTAACTTGTCTGTATTTAAAACTATTACATAATCTCCACAATCTACATTAGGAACAATCTGAGGTTTATCTTTGCCAATCAGTAAAGATGCAATCTTTGTTGCTACTCTACCTACTATTTGATCCTTAGCATCAATTATGTACCACTCTCTCTTAACGTTTTCTTTTTTAGTCCAAGTTGTTTTGTATTTCATTTCTTATATCAATATAAATTAGAGTCCAGATCTAGTTCTAGCTCTCTCCTTCTTCATTGGTTCTACTTTTTTAATTCCAGATTTTCTTCCACCAATATTTAATATACCCTTTCTCTTTACATCTTCTTCAATTGGCTTCTCCTCAATTATTTCTTCTTTCTTCTCAACCTTTTTCTCTACTTCTTTCTTACTCTTTTCCTTAACCTTAAATCCAACTATCTCTACTGTTGAAACCTCTGTATTATCTCCAGCTCTAAAACCAATCTTTTTTGTAGAAATCTTAACATCTTTCTTTCCAAGTAAAAATATTTTCTTAACAAGCTCTTTGTCTCCAAATATTGTATAAAGTTTTCTTAACAACGGTAAATCACCCTCTTTGGTAGTTTTAACCTTACTAAATATACTCTCTAACTCTGCCTTTAAAACTTTTGCTTTAACAGATGAAGTCTCAATCTTACCATTTTGCATTACAGATCTTAATTGATTTTGTATCAATGCTTTCCTGTGTGCCGATGTTCTTCCTAATTTTCTTTTCTTAATCCTTTTGTACATTTTCTAATTATTCACCCTTTATATTAATCCCATACTGGTTAAGTAACTCTACTACTTCATTTAATGACTTGTTACCAAAGCCTGAAAGATTTAGTAAATCATCTACTGAAACACTCTTTAAATCACCCAATGTCTTATATCCACCAGAAAGTAATCCTGTCTTTGATCTTTTTGATATTGGTAAGTCTTCTATTCTTAAATCACTTGCTTCATCATGCTCTTCTACACTCTCTACAACTTCCTCTATTTGATTTATCTCTTCTGCTCTCTCTTCTACTTCCTTTTTAGAAATACCCATTGCAATCATTACTTTACCTGAGAACTCTTGTAATATCTGTGCTGATTGTAACAATGCATCCTTAGGAGCAATGCTACCGTCTGTAAGAACACCAATTACTACTGAGTCTAAATCTGTCTCCTGTCCTTTACGTGCCTGTTCTACACTTAGACTTACTTTCTCTATTGGTGCGAAATCACAATCAAGAGGAATAACTCCAACTTCAGGTCTTTCAATAAAGGTTGCATCTCTGTATCCAATTCCTGATTCTACAACCAAATCCATTACTAACTCTGCAGATTCGTCTGTTAAGTTGGCAATAACTATATCTGGTGTTGTTACTATTACTCCTGCATCAACAATAATGTCAGATGCTTTCAAAACTTGTTTTCCTTTAGCCTCTATTCTACATTTCTTAGCTTCATCAGAATCAACTCTGAATTTTACCTGCTTAAGATTAAGAATTATTGAAGTCAAATCCTCTTTAACTCCATCTATTGTTGAATATTCATGCTTTGCACCCTTAACTTTTATACTAGTTATTCCTGATCCCTTTAAACTAGAATAAAGAATTCTTCTTATTGAATTACCAAGTGTATGACCATACCCTCTTGGTAAAGGTGAAATCTCATATAATCCTGAGTTTCCCTCTTCTTCTCTTATTATTACTTTTATATCTTTAAATGCCTCCATTACGTTATTTAAACAAATTATTATCTAGAGTAGTACTCAATGATTAGATTCTCACGAATACCTTCGTCTATTTCATCTCTAATTGGTAATCTTACTACCTTTGCTTTGTTATCCTTCACCTCTATCCAATCTGGAACAGGGAAGAACTTCTCACTAGGAGCAAGTTTTACTAAATTTAATTCTATAGAATCCTCTTGCTTTATTTCAGCAGAAGGAACTGAGAATTTTTTACCATTTAAAGATACATGACCATGAACAATAGCTTGTCTTGCAGCTGCTCTTGATGGAGCTAAACCAGCAAGGTATAAGACGCTATCTAATCTTAATTCTAATAATCTTAAGAATTCTAAACCCTTATCAGTATTGTAAACCTTAGATCTTCTATCAGACTCAATGTATATATTCTTAAACTGTTTCTCTCTAACACCATATGTTCTTTTAACTTTCTGCTTTTCTCTTAATTGTATTCCGTAGTTAGAAAGTCTAGGCCTTCTCTTATTTCCATGTAGACCAGGAACAAAGGGTTTTCTTTTTAAGCCATTTTTATCTGAGAAAGATCTAGCACCCTTAAGATGCAAATTTACTCCCTCTCTTCTACTCAATCTTTCTTTTGGACCTGTATCTCTACCCATTCAATATATATATGTAAATGTTATTTCCTAGGACTCTTTCTTGGCCTACATCCATTATGTGGAATAGGGGTCCTATCTACCAATGTAGTAATCTTTAAACCTGCACTGTCCAACCCCTTAACTGCAGCGTTTCTACCTGCACCTGGTCCCTTAACTATAACCTTAACCTCTTTAAGACCATATTTCTTAATAGCTTTATCTGCAGCATCAGAAGCTGCCTTAGTAGCTGCAAATGCAGTACTTTTTCTTGAACCCTTAAAACCAACTACACCTGGACTACCCTGTACCAATACTTCTCCATTCTGATCAGTAATTGATATTATTGTGTTATTAAATGATGATTGAATTGTAACAATACCTGTACTTACACTCTTTTTTACTTTTTTCTTACTTATAGCCATTTTATGTTAGGTTTTTTCTAATTTACGTTTTAAACCACCAACGGCTCTTGCACGACCCTTTCTGGTGTGGGCATTATGTCTAGTTCTCTGTCCTCTGACTGGGAGACCTACTTTATGACGAATACCTCTATAACTTCCTATATCTTTTAGTCTCTTTATATCTCTGAATATCTTCTGTCTTAACTCTCCCTCTACTACAAAATTCTTGTCTAAATATCCTCTTAATATATCCAACTGAGCCTCGTTCATATCTTTAACTAACATATTTGGATCTAATTTCGTGTTCTCACATATCAATGTTGCTGACTTTTCACCAATTCCATATACACTAGTTAAAGAGATATACAATCTCTTCTCATTTGGTATTTCTAATCCTGCGACCCTTGCCATATTATATAGTTAAATAGTTATATATATTATTATCCCTGTCTCTGTTTATGCTTTGGATTCTTTTTACAATAGACATAAACACGTCCCTTCCTAGTTACCGTATAACAATCTGCACATCTCTTTTTTACTGACGCCTGTACTTTCATTTTATTTCAATCTATATGTTATTCTCCCCTGTGTTTTATCATAAGGGGTCATTTCAATTCTCACTTTATCTCCCTCTAGTATACGAATGTAGTTCATTCTCATCTTTCCAGATAGATATCCTAGCACTTCATGCTTCACTCCTTCAACATCAATCTCCACTACAAACTTTGTATTGGGTAGACACTCTTTAACCACTCCTTCAAATTCATATACTTTCTTTGTCTCTACGGTCATATTGAATCATTTAAGTAACTAAATAGAGTCGAGTGATTATATCAAAGATTTGCTCTCTTTTCAAAGCTTTAACACACTTTTCTTTGAAAATCACTAAACTCTACAAAGACGAGTTAAGCATATCAAAAAGATAAACATTTTACAACCCCAATTTTGTTACAACTTCCTTATGTATAGCTTCAATACTTGGAGTTGCATCTATCTCAATTAAGACCCCTCTCTTTCTGTAAACTTCAAGGATTGGAGAGATAGTTCTGTTGTACTCTTCCAATCTAGATTTAATCTTTTCAGGTTGATCATCTTCTCTTTGTATTAATTTTGTACCACATTTATCACAATATCCTTTCACTTTCTCCACCTTATATATACTATGATATGTAGTATCACAGTAAGGACATACAGTTCTAAGAGACATTCTTTCAATAGCGGCTTGTTCTGAAAGTGTAAAATGAACAAAGTAATCTAGTGTACGATTATGACTTTTTAATAATCTATCAAACATTGGAATCTGACCTACTTCTCTTACTACTGATACAAAAGCCCAATTATACTGTTCGTCAAACTTCTCTATCCACCTATTTAACATACTGTATACTAAATCATTAGGAACAAATTTACCTTTAGACCAGTAGCTATATGCCTTTATTGCCTCTAAATCAGCCTCTTTGTACATAGTTCTGAACATCTCTCCTGTACCAATATTCTCAAATTCATATTTGTCTACTAACAAATCTACTTGGGTATCTTTACCACTACCAGAGGGCCCATGAAAAAGAATAGTTTTCATTTCTAACTTGATTAAGTTATATGTATATATAATAACAAACTACGAATACTACAAATACCTATCATAATCTCTTACTACAATCATCGATTCTACCTGTCTCCTAATGTCTAATACTACACTTACCATGATTAAGAGTCCTGTTCCTGTAATTACAGTTACTGTCATTAGGTCTAAATATATCAATATATTAGGAAGTATAGATATGAAACCTAAAAATAGTGCACCAACTGATGCCAATCTAAATGCAATCGTTTTTAAATATGATGATGTTGCCTTACCAGGTCTAATACCAGGTATAAATCCACCTTGTTTCTGTAAGTTCTCTGCTAATTCGTCTGTTTTAAATACAACAGTAAGATAGAAGAGTGCAAAACCGACAATTAAAACGAATGTTAATATGTTATTAAAATATGGATTAGCAAGAATGGTCATTGCTTTGTTCGCAATTTCCGTAATTCCATTTCCGAAATCTTTACTTAGAACGAATTTACCTACTAATTGAGGAAACGAAAGTAAGGAAACTGCAAAGATAACTGGCATTACTCCAAATTGTGTAAGCTTAATAGGGATATAGCTATCCATAGCCCCACCCGTCCTTACTCTTCTTGAGTATTGTACCTTTACCTTTCTTTGAGCCTCAGAAACATATACAACTGATACAACCAAAAGTAAGGTAACAAAAATAAAGATAAACTTTTGTAACGAATCCATTAATGTAAAATTACTACGAATAGTACCTGGTATACCAGCTACAATTCCTAAGAATATTAAATATGAAGATCCACCTCCTATACCACTTTCTGAGACTAACTCACTAAACCACATTACAATGACTGAGCCTGCTGTTAATGTTGCCACCATTGCTACTAATTCTAAAACCTCTAATTGACCAACTAAACCAAACCCTCTTAATGTAGAGTAAATTACAAAGGATTGCATAATAGCGAGAGGAACTGTAAGTAATCTAGTATACATACTTATAATTCTTCTACCCTCGGGTCCCTCTTTTCTTAAATCTTCTAATTTAGGGATAACAGTACCAAGTAATTGTAAAATGATAGATGCATTGATATATGGACTAAGACCAATAGCCGCAATAGAAGCTGTTTCTAATACACCCCCAGATACTGTAGAAAGTAAATCACCAAAGTTACTACCTTCAAATAGACTTGTAATAGCGTCTGCGGGAATACCAACAACAGGGATAGCTGCTAAGAACCTATATGCTAATAATATAGCAAAAGAGAATAATATTTTTTTTCTAATCTCATCTGTACCTAAGATTCTCTTAAAGGTTTCTATAAATTTGTTCATTGTAGTAGGGGTTACTTAATAGAGCCTCCTGCTTTTATTACCTTTTCAATTGCACTTTCAGATGCAGGAATACCACTAATAACAATCTTTTTAGTTAACTCACCAAGTCCTAATATCTTTACTACTGTAGTACTTTTAGACACTAGAGCTTTTTCTTTTAATATTTCTAATGTAACACTCTCACCACTTTTAAAATTCTCTTCTAATATGTTTAGATTTATTGCTGTTGCCCTAACTTTATCAGATTTATTGAAGCCCTTGTACTTAGGCATTCTTCTAAAGAAAGGTACATTACCACCCTCAAAGAATACTAATGATTTGTGACCCGCTCTAGACTTCTGTCCTTTAGAACCTCTAGTTGAAGTGTGGCCTCCAACACCAGATCCATATCCTCTTCCAAGTCTTTTAGATTTTGACTCTCTATTATTTCTTTTTGGTATATTGTCTAGATTCATATTTACATTTACTTACTTTATTTCTTTTCTTCTCTCTTCTTAAATTCTCTTCTTCTTGGACTTCTGCTATTTGATCTCTTATCATCATTTTTTTCTGCTCTCTTCTTTGCTCTTATCTTCTCTTCTTTAATTTTTCTCTCTTTATCTGTTTCTTTTTTAGTCTCAACTCTTTCTCTCATATTTCTCATCCTTGCTAATACTCTTCCATTTCTTAAACTTTTTAATGCTTCAAATGTACAGTATGCGGTTGCAATAGCGTCACTTGTTCCTATTAACTTACCATATACATTATCAATACCTGCTAATTCTAATACTGTTCTAACAGATGATCCTGCGATAACACCTGTTCCTGGTCTTGCAGGTCTAAGAATTACCTTAGCCGCTCCCTCCTTAAAGAATACTTCGTGAGGAATAGTGTCTCCCGCTAACTGAATCTTCTTCATTTTCTTTGTTGCAATTCTCTCCCCCTTTTCTACTGCACTCTTTGTATCTAATCCTCTTCCTAATCCTACACCTACTGATCCATTATGATCACCTACTACTACCATTGCACTAAACCTAAGTCTCTTTCCACCTTTAGTTACCTTTGCAACTCTTCTAATAGATACAGTCTTCTTATCGTATGTTCTATCTTTTTGATTTTTATTAAAATCAGACATTTATATATTTACTAAATCTTAATATCGTTTTTTCTTAATTCATCTGCAAAAGCAGCTATTAAACCGTGATATCTATATCCACTTCTATCAAATACTACATTATCAATTTTCTTTTTCTTCATTTCAGTTACAAATACCTTTGCCATTTTCAATATATCTTCTTTTCTCTTTTTTGCCATCTTACTCATTAATACAACAGATTTCTCATCATCTGCTATACCACTATAGAAGAATTGATTACTCTTAAATACAAAGATTCTTGGTCTTACACTAGTTCCAATTAATCTCTTCTTAATGTGTAATTTTCTTTTCTCTCTTTTTGCTTGTTTAGTAATTTTCATATTTATGCTCCTACTCCTGATTTAGAACTCTTTCTTCTTATATATTCACCCTCATATCTAATACCTTTACCCTTATATGGTTCTGGTTTTCTTATTGATCTTATCTTTGCTGCAAATTCTCCTAATTTCTGTTTATCGTATCCCTTTAATATAATCTTTGTTTCTTCTGGTACTTCAATACTTATTCCTTCAGGGCTCTCTCTTTTTACTGGATGATTCCAACCTAAACTCATTACGAGTGTAGTACCTTCCATTCTAGCTCTATATCCTACTCCAACCAATTCTAATCTCTTTTCAAATCCGTGCTTAATACCATAAATAGCGTTAGATATTAACATTCTTATGGTACCATGTACAGATTTAGACTGTTTATCCTCATTATCTCTACTAACTTGTACAACATTGTCCTTAACTTCTACTGTTATATGCTCTGGTAAAGAAATTTTTAATTCTTTTCCATCTCCAGATATAGTGACAATATTCTTTTCTATTGATACTTGTACTCCCTCTTCTATTGTTATTGGATTTTCTCCTATTCTTGACATTTCAATTACCAAACTTTACAGATTAATTCACCACCTAATTTCTTACTCTTAGCAACAGCTCCTGACATTAAACCATGTGATGTAGATATTATTGATATACCTCTACCATTCATTATTGGGATAATGTTTTTACTAGTTACATATATTCTTTGACCTGGTTTACTAACTCTATTTAAATGAGCTATTACTGGTTCACCATCGTCATACATAATTTCTACATTAACTCCACCCTCTACTTCTTCAAAGCCATGGATCATCTCCTCACTTTTAAGAACTTTAAGGATTTCAATATTCATCTTAGTTTTTGGTACTAAGACTAACTCTCTTTTTCTCTGTATTCCATTTTGTAATCTAGCTAATAGATCTGCTGTTAAATCGTTCATTTTTATATATTTAAAATTACCATATAGCTTTCTTAACTCCAGGGATTTCTCCTGTGCTTGCTAATTTTCTAAAACATATCCTACACATTCCATAGTGTCTTATATATCCTCTTGATCTGCCACAAAGACCACACCTGTTGTAGACTCTTGACTTATACTTAGACTTTTTCTTTAATTCTTTTGCTTTGTATTCCTTAGCCTCTGTTGACATCTTTTTTAAATGGAAAACCAAATTTATCTAATAGTGCTTTACCACTTTTATCATCTTTTGCATTAGTAACAATTGTAAACTGTAAACTTCTAACTTTTCTAATATTGTTTGCATCTATCTCAGGAAATACTGTTTGATCTTCTATACCTACTGAATAGTTACCTGATCCATCAAATGCTGATACATCTAAACCTCTAAAATCTTTAGTTCTAGGGAATACAATATTTATTACTTTATCAAAGAACTCCCACATTCTATTTCCTCTTAATATTACTGATACTCCTATATCCATACCTTCTCTTACCTTAAATGCTGATACTGCTTTTCTAGCTTTATTAACAACTGGTTTCTGACCAGCTATTAATGTAACCATTTGAACAATATCTTCTAATGCCTCTGATTCTGCAATAGAAGCTCCAGCACCTACGTTAATTACAATCTTTTTTAGGGTAGGAACTTCCATTATATTCTTATATCCATACTCTTTCATCAATTCTTTTCTTATTCTATTGTTATATTCATCTCTTAGTCTTGCCATATTACTTTGTTACTTTCTTTTTAGTTGTTTTAACTGTCTTCTTTTCAGCTACTTTAGTTGTTTTCTTTTTAGTTACTTTCTTAACCTCTTTCTTCTCTTCTACTTTCTTTTCAATTACTTCAATATATTTACCACACTTTTTACATACTCTTTCTATTTTGTCACTCTCTCTCTTTATCCCTATTCTTGTTGGTTTACCACAGTGATTACATACAACCATTACTTTAGAAGCATCCATAGGTTTTGTAATAGTTAGTATTTCTGATGTCTTCTTTCTTCCATCTCCCTTTACATGTTTCTTAAATAAATTCATATTCTCTACTACTACCTTTCTATTTTTAATATCTAAAGCAACAACAGTACCCTGTTTTCCAGAATCTTTTCCATATAATATTTTTACTGTATCACCCTTTTTAATCTTCATTACTTATTTTCAAAAATTTACAATACTTCTGGGGCTAAAGAAACTATCTTATCAAACCCCTTTTCTTTTAATTCTCTTGCAACAGGTCCAAATATTCTTGTACCCTTTGGTGTTTTCTTGTTATCTATAATTACACCTGCATTATCATCAAATCTAATATATGATCCATCTTTTCTCTTTTGCTCTCTATGTACTCTTACAACTACCGCAGTTAATACTTCGTGTCTTTTTACTCCACTATTTGGTAGTGCTTTCTGTATAGCAACTTTAACAATATCTCCTATTCTTCCATATTTAATTTTAGAGTAGCCAGGAATACCGATAACCTTTCCAATCTTTGCTCCACTATTATCTGCAATTGTTAATTCGGTTCCTATTTGTATCATTATTCTTTATTATCAACTATTATCCACTTTACATTCTTTGAGTATGGCTTTGATTCTCTTATTGTTACCTTATCTCCAATGTTTAACTCTTTTTCCGTATGTGCAAAAAATATTTTCTTTTTATCAACTATCTTTTTATACACAGGATGTGCCTGTGTAGAATTGACTCTAACTCTAACAGTATTTACCATACTGTTACTTACCACTGTACCTTTCAATTCTCTTTTTTTCCCTTTGTTAATTTCCATTTAATATTTTCTATATTTTATCTATACAAAACGGGTAGTATTCTACCAATAATATCGAATACTCTCAAGCTAAATTTCTCTTTTAGATATAAATTTAGTCTTAACTGAAAGTTTGTGAGATGCTAATCTCATAGCTTCCATAGCAGCTTCTCTTGGCACTCCACTTACTTCGAAGAGTACTGTACCAGGATTTACTACTGCAACATATCCCTCTACCTCACCTTTTCCTGCAATCATTTTGCTATTTGTTCCCTTCTGAGTATATGGTTTATGTGGGAATATCTTGATCCACACTTTACCTTTTCTCTTTATAGAAGAGGTTATAGCTTTTCTTGCAGACTCTATTTCTCTAGACTTTATCCATCCACATTCCATAGATTTCAAGCCGTATTCTCCAAAGGTAATGGTGTTATTTGCAGAAGCAATTCCTCCCATTTTCCCTCTGAACTCTTTTCTATGTTTTCTTATCTTTGGCTGTAACATATTTACTATTATCTATATATTATTCTTCGTCATCTATACTGTTTTTATCTCCTTTGTATATCCATACCTTTACACCCATAAGTCCTGCATCCATTGTTTGTGCTGTTTCCTCTGCATAGTCTATATCTGCTCTTAATGTTTGAGCTGGTACAGATCCTGCATTTGCTTTTACTGTTCTTGCCTGACTTGCATTATTTATTCTTCCTGATACCCATATTCTTACTCCCTTTGCACCTGCCATCATAGCTTTTTCTTTTGCACTTGCAACTAAAAGCTTGGATGGTTGTCTCCTTTGTATCCCATCTACTATTGATCTTGCTATTATTCTTGCAGATATATCTGCTTTTTTAACTTCTCTAATCTTTATTTCAACATCCTTCTTACACATTCTTGATAACTGCTTCTGTAGTTCATCTATACCTTCTCCACCTCTTCCAATTGCTACTCCTGGTCTAGCTACATGTACTTCAATTTCTATTTTATTTAATGCTCTATTTATTAATACCTTGTCAAGACCAGAATCATTTAGACGCTTAATAACAATCTCTCTTATCTTCAAATCTTCTAAGAGGACTTTAGGAAAGTCTATCTTAGTTGCATACCAGACAGAGTTCCATGTCTTGTTCAAACCCATTCTAATTGCATTTGCATTTACCTTTCTTCCCATTATTCTTTGACTGTTAATTCTAAATTAATATGTGATCTTCTTTTCTTTATCTTTGATACTCTACCTCTTGATGCAAACCTTACTCTTTTTAAAGTAGGAGCTTGACCAACAGATAGGTGTGTAATTTTTAATTGTTCTTTCTCTGCACTAAATAGCTCTCTTGCATTTGCTATACCACTTAATACTGCTTTTCTTAAAATATCTGTACCCTTCCTATTAGTAAACTGTAATATATCCAATGCTTCGTTTACATCCTTACCTCTTATTAAATCAGCAACCAACCTCAATTTTTGTGGTGTGTGTGCTATGTTCTTTACTTGTACTTTTGTCTTTCTATCTTCCATCAATATTTATATATATATTATTCTTCAAATCTACCACTACTTCCATATACCTTAGCTAATTTACCTTTCTTTGCATGTCCTTTAAACTTTCTTGTCTGAGAAAATTCTCCTAATCTGTGACCAATCATTGATTCCTCTATTAATACTTCTTCATGTTTCTTACCATTATGTATACCGAATGTTAATCCAACCATTTCAGGTGTAATAGTGGAGGCTCTAGCCCATGTTTTAATTGGCTTTCTGCTACCAGTTTCCAAGGCTACTTTAACCTTTTTCTGTAATTTTTCATCTATATATGGTCCTTTTTTAAGCGATCTAGACATATCTAATATTTCCTAAATTATTTCTTAGCAAAAGGTCTCGTACGAGTCCTTCTTGTTTTAATTATCAATCTCTCTGTTCTCTTATTTCTTCTTGTTCTTGTACCAATTCTATGACCCCAAATATCTTTAGCTGTACCAATGACACCTTTACCCTCACCACCACCATGTGGATGCTCTACAGCATGCATAGCCATACCTCTTACAACTGGTCTCCATCCTAGGTTTCTTTTTCTCCCTGCTTTTCCTAATTTTACATTCAATCTCTCTTCATTCCCTACCTGACCTATTGTTGCCATTGCTTCTGCTGGTACTAACCTTATCTCACCAGATGAAAGCTTAATTTGAACATACTTTCCAGTTGGATCGATACCTTGTACTACTATTTCTTGCCCTGCAGATCTTCCAAATGTTGCACCTTTTCCTACTCTATTTTCTATACAGTGTACTATTGTTCCTGATGGAATATTCTTTACCATCATTGCATTCCCTACCAATACATCTACTTTTTCTCCTGAAACAACAGAATCTCCCACTCCTATACCTTTTGGAGCAATTATGTATCTTCTATCTCCGTCTGCATATTGCAAAAGGGCTAAATGTGCACTTCTATTTGGATCATAGTAAAGTCCTAAAACTTTTGCTTTGACACCAAACTTATCTCTCTTAAAATCAACTATTCTAATTCTTCTCTTTGCACCACCACCTCTATGTCTAACAGTAATTCTTCCCTGACTATTTCTTCCAGATTTCTGTCTCTTAGCAATTGTTAAATTCTTAGGTCCTCCATCTTTCTCTAACATGGACCTATCTTCAAGTCTTGTTCCCCTTAATGTCGAAGTTGTAGCTTTAAATGTTCTTACTGCCATGTTATGTATTTAAAAATTCACCTATTTTATCTCCCTTCTTAAGGGTAACTACTGCTTTCTTTTTATCTGTTTTTCTAAATGTTCTATTTGTCTTCCAATCTCTTGTACTTTTACCAGGTTTAACCAATATGTTTACATTTGTAACCTTAACCTTATATTTCTCTTCAACTGCCTTCTTAATTTCTATTCTGTTAACATCAGTATCAACAAAGAAAATATACTTGTTATTTGTATTTACAAGGTTATAACTTTTCTCTGATACTACTGGTTTTAACTCTATCTTCTTAATTTCCATTTGTTAATCTCTCTTCCAAAATTTTAATAGATTCGTTATCTACAAGAATATTTCTAGAATCTACAACATGTTTAACATTTACTCCCATAGGGGTAAGTACTTTTACTAGATCCATATTTCTCAATGCCATTTTTATTTTCTCATCTGTAGATATTATCAATGTTTTTTTAGACAATTCTTTCTTTAATCCATCTCTTATCCCCTTAAGCTCTACCTTATCAGTTACATTTATAAACTTAACTTCATTGTCTCTATTCATCTTAGAAAGAATTACACACAAAGCTTTCTTAACCATTTTTTTGTTTATACTTCTCTTCCAATTTCTATTGTTAGGACCAAATGTGACACCTCCACCTACCCACAATGGTGACCTTATTGACCCTGATCTTGCTCTTCCTGTACCTTTCTGTTTCCATGGTTTTTTACCACCTCCTGATACCTCTCCTCTTCCCTTTACTGCAGAAGTCCCTTTTCTTTCATTACTGAAGAATACATTTAGAACCTGTGCTACTAAATCTCCATTGTATGGCACTTCCCATACTAGTGGATTTAATTTCGTTTTAGTTTCAGTTGTTTTCTTAACTTCTTTTACCATTACTTCTCTTCACTAAATATTGTTACTAGATCTCCATTAGATCCTGGAATTGGTCCACTTATCAAAAGATATGTTCCCTTTATTCCAACTACTCTTTTGTTCTTAATCGTTACTCTATCTGAACCCATCCTTCCACCCATTCTCTTACCTTTAAACACTCTACCCGGATCTGTACCAGCGCCGATTGAACCTGGTGCTCTTAATCTATCTGACTGACCGTGTGTTCTAGATCCACCAGCAAACTTATGCCTTTTAACTACACCTGCAAACCCCTTACCTTTAGATATCCCCATTAAACTTACTCTATCACCTTCATTAAAGATTTCTGGTACTACATCACTTCCAACATTTAGACCTTCTGGTAACACACCTGTAAACACTTCTTTATACATTGGTACGTATCCTAACTCTTTATATTGTCCTAAAGCTGGTTTCTTTGCATTCTTCTTATTACCCAAACCCAATTCAATCTTTTCTCCTTTTACATTAGCAATCTTGCACCCAGAGACATCTACCACTGTTACTGGCATTACCTTATCTCCTTCAAAAACTCTTGTCATTCCTTTTTTTATTCCTAAGATTGCTTTCATATTTTTATTATTGAATCTCAATTCCTACACCTGCAGGCATTTGAAGATGCTGTAAAGCATCTATTGTCTTTGGAGTTGGATCGATTATATCTATAACCCTTTTATGGGTCCCTATCTCAAAATGTTCAATTGAACTCTTATAGATGAATGGAGACCTGTTTACTGCCATCTTCCTTTTTTTAGTTGGAAGAGGAATAGGCCCAGCAACCTTTGCACCAGTGCTAATTGCACTCTCTATAATGCTTTTTGCTGATCTATCTAATACAACAGCATCATAACCTTTTAACTTGACCCTAATTTTTGCAGTTACATCACTCATTCTATCTTAAAGAGCTAAATTAAACTTAAGATACAAGGAGGTGGAATTACCCACCTCCTTTGTTTTCTTACTTAGTAATTTCAGTTACTATTCCCTTACCTACTGTTTGACCACCCTCTCTTATTGCAAATCCTTGTCCTTTTTCAATTACTACTGGTGCTACTAGCTTTACACTAAATTCTGTGTTATCACCAGGTGCAACCATTTCAATACCTTCATTTAAAGTTACCTCACCTGTAACATCTGCTGTTCTTACATAGAACTGAGGCTTATATCCTGTTACAAATGGAGTATGTCTTCCACCCTCTTCCTTACTTAATATATATACTTCTGCTTTAAATTCTGTATGAGTTTCTACAGAGTTTGGAGCTGAAAGTGTTTGACCTCTCTCAACATCTGTTCTCTTAAGACCTCTTAACAAAATTCCTACATTATCTCCTGCTTGAGCCTCTTTCATTGATTTGTTGAACATTTCAATTCCAGTAGCTGCAGTCTTTTGAGGTTTTCTACCCATACCTAATACATCAACATCACCTGCTAACTTTATTATTCCTCTTTCAATTCTTCCTGTTACAACTGTTCCTCTTCCCTCAATTGAGAATACGTCTTCGATAGGCATCAAGAATGGTTTCTCAATATCTCTCTCTGGAATTTCCATATATTCATCAACTGCTTTTATCAATTCTCTTGCTGATGCTAGTCCTTCCTCTTCACCTTTTTGTGCACTTAGTGCATTTCCAACAATTATTGGAGCATTTGCATCAAATCCATACTTTCCTAAAAGATCTGATACATCAGCTTTTATTAATTCTAAAATCTCTTCATCTGCATCTCCAAATTTGTTTATATATACAACCATCTTTGGAACACCAACTTGCTTTGCAAGAAGGATATGCTCTTTTGTTTGAGGCATAGCACCATCATCAGAAGATACTACTAATATTGCACCATCCATTTGAGCTGCACCAGTGATCATATTCTTAATGTAATCTTTATGACCTGGACAGTCTACTAATGCATAATGTCTCGTATCTGTTTCAAATTCTACGTGTGCTACTGCAACCGTAATAGACTTTGCTCTTGATTCTGGATCTTTATCCAATTTATCAATCATTTTATCTTTCTCTGTTGAGAAAGCATTTAGAATACCACGAACCAATGTAGTCTTACCGTGATCGATGTGACCTAAGGTTCCGATATTCATGTGAGGCTTTGACCTTGTAAACTCTGCCATGAATATATATTAATTAATTTATATAAATATATTGTTTAACACCACTAAATTGACTTCTTACAAAAATAAGCGAGTCTGCGTTGAATATTATCAAAAACATATGAGATATGCAAGTGTTTAATTAACAATTTTACACTTACAGTTATGATTTTGCTCCGGCAATTACCTCTGCAACATTTCTTGGAACCTCTGCATAGTGAGAAGGCTCTATACTTGCACTCCCTCTTCCACTAGTTAGAGATCTCAGTTCACTTGTATATCCAAATAGCTCAGAGAGTGGTACCAACGCATTAATTACTGTAATACCGTTACCGATATCCTCCGTACCTTGAATTTGACCTCTCTTACTACTTAAAGATCCTGTTACATCACCCATATATTGCTGTGGTACTTCAACTGCTATATCCATAATTGGTTCTAAAAGTATTGGGGTTGCTCTCTTACAACCATCTTTAAATGCCATAGATGCTGCAACTTTGAAAGCTAGCTCCGATGAGTCAACTTCATGGTATGATCCATCAAATAGTGTGACTTTAACATCAACCACTGGATATCCAGCTACTACACCTGCTTTCATAGACTCTTCAATACCTTTTTGAATTGGAGCAATGAACTCTCTAGGAATAGCACCACCTTTAATAGCATCAACAAATTCAAACCCTTTACCCTTCTCATTTGGTTCTATCTTTAACCAACAGTGACCATACTGACCCTTACCACCAGATTGTTTAATATATCTTCCTTCTGATTGTTCACATACACCCTTAACTGTTTCTCTATATGCTACCTGTGGTTTACCTACATTAGCTATTACATTAAACTCTCTTTTCATCCTATCTACCATGATTTCAAGATGTAACTCACCCATTCCAGATATGATAGTTTGACCTGTCTCATGATTAGTTTCTACTTTAAATGTAGGATCTTCTTTTGTTAACCTTACTAATGCTTCGGACATCTTTTCTTCATCAGACTTAGTTGCCGGCTCTATAGCTTGGGAGATAACTGGTTCTGCAAATGTAATTTGCTCTAATATTATCTGCTTACTCTCATCAGAAAGAGTGTCTCCTGTTACAGAAGATTTTAATCCAACTATTGCACCAATATCCCCTGCCCTTAGTATATCAACCTCTTCTCTATCATCTGCGTGCATAAGGACTAATCTACTAACTCTCTCCCTTACCCCTTTAGTTGTATTGTATACATATGTTCCAGATTTAAGAATACCTGAATACACTCTGATGTATGAAAGATTTCCAATATGAGGATCATTTACAATCTTGAATACTAATCCAGAGAAAGGCTCTGCTTCATCAGGCTTCCTTTCAATCTCTGCACCAGTTTTAGGATCATCTCCCTGTACAGGTGGTACATCTAATGGAGATGGCAAACAAAGAGTAATGTAATCTAAGAGTACTTTAGACATTGCTGTTCTAGAATCTCCACCCAATACTGGGAACAGTTTAATTTCCAATGTACCTTTTCTTAATGCTTTCTTTAATTCGTCAACAGAAATTTCTTTTCCTTCAAAATACTTAGTCATTAAATCATCATCCATTTCTACCAATGCTTCTATTAAAGCTGACCTATGCTCTTCAACCAATTTTTTTGATTCTTCTGGTATTGGAATTTCTTTTAGATCTGGATCTGTTGGAGATGAATATGAATATGCTTTGTTTTGTATCAAATCTACATACCCATACAACAAACTCTCTCTACCAAGTGGTAATGTAACTGCTACTGCCTTATTACTTAATCTCTGTTTAATAGTTTCGAAACTCTTATCAAAATCCCCACCTATTAGATTTATCTTGTTCATAAAACAAATCCTTGGAACTTTATACTTATTAGCTTGTCTCCATACTGTTTCAGATTGAGGTTCTACTCCTTTCCTTCCATCAAAGATTACTACTGCTCCATCAAGTACCCTTAAAGATCTTTCTACCTCTGCTGTAAAATCTACATGGCCTGGAGTATCAATAATGTTGATTCTATATCTCTTACCATCATAATCCCAGAAGCATGTTACTGCTGCTGATTGAATAGTGATTCCTCTTTCTCTTTCCTGTTCCATAAAATCTGTGGTAGCTGCTCCTTCATGAACTTCACCCATCTTATGGATTTGTCCAGTAAAGTACAGTAATCTCTCTGTTGTTGTTGTCTTACCCGCATCAATGTGAGCAATGATTCCAATATTTCTTATCTGCTCCAAAGGCATTTTAATATCATAGGTTTGCATAATTAAAAACCATAAAGTTAATAACCTAATAGGGAATTAGGATCATATACGCAATGTGGATTATAACAAACTACTCAACAGTAGCCAATAGCTTCTGTGCTTCATCTGTAACTTCTCTATCTAAATCATACTCAATCGACTTGTTTGCATATGTTCTAGCATCTTTTAAATTCCCTTCCTCAAAGCTTAGCTGTGCAAAAAGAAGGTTATACCTAGGATCATACTTATCTAAATCCCAGAAGATATCTAATGTACGTTTAGCTTCGTCAAATTCAGAATTCTCTATTAAATACTTTCCTTTCGAATATAGGTAATCCCCTTTATACCTGTCCTCTATTGTATTCATATCAACTTTGTTCATATGATATTCGAATGACTCGTTCTCTTTTGTAAGTGCATATAGATTCATGTAATAGATTTCTACCCATGTTGAGTCAAATATTCTTTCAGCTTTTCTCATTGTTTCAGCACCTTTACTAAGTAGGTTGTTTTCAAACATTAAATCTAAATACTCTTGATACAATCGTGCATCTGCCTTATCTCCTGCAAATGAAATAGCACTTTCATAGTATGTAAAAGCCTTATTAACATCATCAAGCATATAGGAGTCTCTCGCCAGAACCCAATATATATACTGATTTAAATCACTAACAGATGTTGCATTTGATAGAACATCTATACTTTTTTGATATTCTTCTAATTCATAGTACGCTTTTCCAAGCATATATATACCATCTATATATTCAATCATCTCTGTTTTTTTAGGCTCTAACAAAGTAACAACCAAAGATGGATAGCCACCGAACATATATCCTTCAGATAATTTTGCAGAATTAAATAACTCATCATCATCTAAACTATCAAGAGTCTCTTTCCAACTTGCATACATCCCTTTCCATTCCTCATCTGGTTGTACATCTTTTATTAAATCTTTTGCTTTCTCTATATCACTTAAAGATTGTATATATGAAAGTAGCAATTTCACTTCTATTCCAATACTTCCCTCATACCCATTATCTAAAATCTTTTTTGAATCTTCTATCCTATTTTGTTGTAAGTATACTTTAGCTATTCCAAGAGATATCTCATCATTAGATTGTAAAAATCCTTTTGCTAATTCATAGTTATAAAGGGCTTTACTGTAATTTTTCAAATCATAATGGGCATTACCAACAAGAAGATATAGATTTGCCTTATCACTATCAGAAACTTTTTGTGCAGATTCTTCAATTACTATAGTTGCATCCTCTAACCTGTTTTTTAAGACTAGGATTTCAATCATCCTGTTAAATGAATCTACTCTCTCAGGTATTAACTCTGAGGCAGAATTTAATTTTTCCATAGCTGAGGAGTACTCTTTACCTTCAATTAGCAAATCTGCTTCATTTACTAATTTATTATACTTTCCAACTGTTTCTTCAGAAGGAGTACATCCTGAGAGTAAAAAGCTACTTAGGAAAAGGATAGATGTGAGTAAGATAATTCTAGTTATATTTTTCATACGACCATTTTACACATGTTTTATCAATCATGCTATACTCTCTTTGAATCTCTTTACACTAAGAGATAAAATATGACTATTACATATGAAAAAAGAAAAATTGCCCGAAACAGATAATATTAATTCACCAAAAATATATTCATTTCCAATACTATTCCTTGGTATTCTTGTCTACTTTTTGTTAATTGGATCAAAGAATTATGTTTTTGCAAACAAACAAAAGGAGATAAGCCCGGTAAGCATTGGGGAAATCTTCTATGGGGTAGACAAAGAAAGAGAAAGGGATTCTGGTAACCCTAAGATTGTATCCATTAAGAAGAATGACAACACATACAAAATACTTACTACAGAAACTGATATACACAAGGTTTTAAAGGAAAATAACATACAACTTGAAAAAAAAGATGTGCTCTCAATGAGTACTGAGTATGTAAAGGATGGAAGTATAGTAAGGATTGTTAGCACAGATAGAATCATTGTTCAAAAGATTTTTGATATTCCATATGCGAAAGAAATAGTTAAATCAGAAAGCTACCTAGAAGGGGATAAGAGAGTAATACAGGAAGGTGTATTGGGTGTTCGTGTACAAAGAGTATTAAATTACTATGAAGATGGTGTGTTGATAAGTAGCGAAATAATAGATGAACGGGTAGAACGTGAGCCAATAAAACAGATTGTAGAGGTAGGGGTATCATGGTATTCCTTAGACGAAATTGAAAAAAGAGGATATGACTGTGGATATTGGTATTCAGTAGTAGATTCAGGTTCATTCTCTGATGAAGAGAAAAGGTGGCTCAAATTTATTATGTATTGTGAATCAGGTTGTAATGCAGAATCTAATAAAAGTAATTATAAGGGATTGTTCCAATGGAGCCCATACTGGTGGAGGAAGCAATTCCCTGAGAACATCTTTGATGGACACGCACAAATTAAACATACAATAGAGAAATATAGGGCTGGAGAATCAACAAGAGCAAACCAATGGCCAGCATGCCATGCTTCATATAACAGAACTTACTAAAGTTGCCAACTGTAATAATCACATATATCTTGAGGTATCTCTCCTAGAAATCTTGATGGTATTTGTGTACTGTACCCTTCCCTAGTTTGTCTTTGTTCTGCGAATGTTAAATACAATTTCTCCTTTGCTCTAGTAATTCCTACATAACATAACCTTCTTTCCTCCTCTAAACCATTCTCATCTGTAAATGATCTTGAATGTGGAAGTATCCCTTCTTCCATTCCAACAATAAATACATATTCAAATTCTAAACCTTTTGAAGAGTGTAAAGTCATAAGGTTTACATAGTTCCCACTTCCATCCTGATTTTTGTTTTGTTCCTGTTCAATAAGATTAATTTCTTGAAGGAACATATCTAAAGATTTCTCCTTAAACTTCTGTGCATAACTAGAAGCCACATTTTTCAATTCTTCAATATTTTCTTTTTTGTACTCTGCTTCTTCCGATCCATCATCTAACCATTTAACATATCTCGTTTTTCGCAATATTATGTCAATTACAGAAAGGACATCTAATTCTTGAGTTTCAGAATATATTCTGCCAAAGAGATTTACCAATGAAAGATATTTTCCCATATCGGGAATCTTAGATTCAATTTTTGAATATACCTCAGAAGAAACCTTTATTGCTTTACTTAGAGAGTTCTGTATCTCATATGTTCCAACTATTAATTCACCAACAGAGCAATTACACTCACGAGCAATATCATGCAATTTTGCTACAGACTTAGGTCCTATCTTTCTATTTGGGGTATTTAATATTCTAGAAATACTTAAATCATCTTTAAGGTTATACAAAAATCTCATATAGCTGAGGATATCTTTAATCTCTTTTCTTTCATAGAATCTAAAGCCACCCACTAACTTGTATGGTAGTCCTGCTTTTAACATAGCTTCTTCAATAGCACGTGATTGATAGTTAGTTCTATATAGTACAGCTATATCCACAAGGGGCACAGCTTGTCTTTTTAATTTTCCTATTTCATCTACAACATATATAGCTTCATCATTCTGGTCATTTGCTTGATATACAGAGATAGGGTGACCAGAATCTTTCTCTGTCCAAAGGTTTTTCTCTACTCTAGAAAAATTTTGTTTAATTACTGCAGTAGCAGCATTTATTACATTAGCTGTCGATCGATAGTTTTGTTCTAATTTAATAACTTGTACATTGTCAAAATCTTTTTCAAATGATTGTATATTTTTTATATCAGCTCCTCTCCATGCATATATACCTTGATCATCATCTCCTACTACACATATATTTTTATATTTATCTGAAAGTAATTTTGCAAACATATATTGTGCTGTGTTTGTATCCTGATATTCATCAACCATTATGTATTTATACATCTCTTGATACAAGGAGAGTACTTCCTTATTCTCAGAGAGTAGTTTGACCGTTAGATACAAAAGGTCTCCAAAATCAACAGAATTCTGAGATCTTAATTGCTTTTGATATATGGGATATATATCTGCAACAATATCTTCAATGAAACCACCGTAACGATTAGAGAATTGTTCTGGAGAAATCATTTCGTTTTTTGCAGAGGATATGAAATATGATATTGCCTTTGGTCTTATTTGTTTTATATCAATATTTTGTTCAACAAGAATATCCTTTATCAAATTTTCTGAATCATCTGAATCAAAGATTGAGAAATTAGGACTTAATCCTACATACTTTGCATTTTTTCTTAGGAATTGTGCCCCAATTGAATGAAATGTTCCAATTAATGGTGGAACTAAGACTTTAACCTCTAACTGCTTTAGTAACTCTGTTACCCTTTCTTGCATTTCACCTGCAGCTTTTTTCGTAAAAGTTACAGCCAAGATATTCTCGGAAGGAACCTTTTTCTCGGTAATGAGAAAAGCTATACGGTTGGTAATCACCCTTGTTTTACCAGAACCCGCCCCTGCAAACACTAGCAAAGGTCCTTCTGTTTTTTCCACTGCAATTCTTTGTTGTGGATTCAGTTTTCCGAGAATTATATCTTGGGGTGCCACAGTCATGATTATATTGTAAGTAAAAATCTATATACAGGAAAACAGGGTTATAAGATAAAAATATGAGAGAATATAACTATAAGCTAAAGTTCTCTAGCATATTTTTGATAGACCCAACCTTTCTTATCTCCTTGATAAAGAATCTCATACCATCCATCTACTTTATTTGTCGTAATAAATACATCTCCTTCGTTAGCAACCTCTACCTTAGCACAACTATACCACCTACACTCCCTTATATTTACAAACCCAAATTCTGGAGAAATCATTTCTACTAGTTTATTTTCACCTGCAATTATATTAAATTCAACATCAAATGCTGAATTCTCTATTACATTTTCTTCAGATTTCATAAAGAGAAAACTCTCTTTGTATGTATTAGGTCTACTTTTTGCTAGTAGCTCAAAATTAACCTCAGCAATATCTCCAACTTTAATTGCTTTTTGTGGAATGTGAGTTGGTTTACTAAAACTTTCCCAAACTGAGTTAATAGCGAATTGGCTCTCTACTGAATCTTTTGTTGATATGTATATATAGTTTGGTTCTCCAAACCATGTAAAATCACTCTCATTTCTAATCTTTACTTTTACTTTTAATGTCTGCCCTATTACTACATCCTTTGTATATTCAACTGATTCAATACTTCCTTTGTAAGAAAGGTGCTCTGTATCTGACCATACTACTTCTTCTAAGCTTGATACCAATGAACTTCTTAATGATTTTTGTGATGGAGTTGCAGTTATATATGAGAAGGAATCTACATTATTCTTTATCTTTAAATCAACAAATTCCCAACTCCCTTGCTTTATTCCATATTTATATGATGTTTCCTCTACAAATTCTTTTAATGTAGAAGATGCTCTTGGAGAAAGACTTGGGCTATCATCCATGATACCAATTAAGATTACGTTGTCTCCATTCTCTAAACCTGGATTAACACCAAAGCCCCCTTTTGCCCCTTCATATACATTCCCACTACTGTCTATTAAATAGTTGTATGGAATATCATTTAGATTTAATCTTGTAACACTGAAGTAGTAAAGTAATTTAACCCACTGTTGAGGGTTGTCATTTAATTCCCTGTTGTATCCTTCTACTTGGGCTATGTATATTTTTTGTGGTAATGAAAATACATCCACTTGTTCTGAGAGAGTGTTATCCATTTTCATACTCTCCCTACTTATTATCTCAACTGCATAACTATCTTTAGTTAAAAAAGAAAAGAATATTGTAAGAAGTATTAATGTTGTAGTATACCTAAGAATTTTCATAGCATCATTGTATCACAAAAATATCTATTCATTAGCAATGTAATCAGTATCTACTGCATTTACGTAGAAGGTTGTTGGTACAGAATACATATCTGATTTATACTCTACATCACAGTTTGAAAGAATTTTAAAAACTGGTAATAGGTATCCCTGTTCTGAGTTTTTATAAAGAAGTATTAATTCTGATTGAGAAGCTTTACAGTTAGTAATAGAGTTTTCTATTTCTTCCCATGCATCATCTAAATAATAAAGATCTAATGTATCAGCAAGAACAGATGTATCTACATAGTGTTCTTTGGGATATGATTCTATATTAATATATTTTGTTAAATCACTCTTTTTGATAGTTGGTATATACATGTCATATTCTGTTATTTCAGCTAAAAGCAATTCTCCAGATATTAACCTTTCCTCCTTATCAAAAGATAATTTGTCAGAATATCCAAAATATTGACCATACTGTATTGGGAGTTCATCGTTAACTCGTGATGCAAAATATGTATGTTCTTCATCCGTATTTATTTCTTCTCTCTCTAATATGAACTCATAATCTATTCCAAGATATTGATTAAATATTTGAGAGAATCCTTCAATCCCAGGTAAAAGATTTACTTCTTTTGTTAGATTAAATGATACAGAGTCTGTTATCGCATCATATGTAAATTCATTTCCACCACCACTCCATTTTATTAAGCTATTCTCCTTTATATCTCTTCTATCTAAATCTAAACCCATTGTATTTATCATTTCTTCTACTAATGATATGTGAACCTTTGGTTCAACAAAGAGTATTTTAATATCTTGTTCCTGTAATAATAGGGAAGAGATGTCTACTTCCTTTGTACTATTCCCTAAATTCCTCATAACTAATGGCTCTTTAGGATATTTGTTTTTTGGTAACAAGATTAATATTAGGAATACCAATAGTAAAAATATTATTACTACAAGTAATACCTTTTTATTTACACTAATTTTCATATTCCAATATTTTTTAACTTACTAATTTGGATCTGAACATCCTGATTCATCAGGGACATCGCAACTAAAACTTTGAAGTAATTCCATTGGATCTACTGCAGAACCATTCTGCTTTGTTTCCAAGTGTAAGTGCATTCCAGTCCAACACCATCCTTGTTTAAGTTCTTCACTATTTAATACTCTTGCAACCGGTTGTCCCCCATCTAGTTTATCACCTTGTCCAACGCCTAGGGGAACTACATGTAGTAATTTAAAGTGATATGTTGTAGTTCCATCATTTGCATCAAATTCAACTATTCCTCCAGCATCACTACCATCACTACAGTTTATTATTGCTATTCTAGTAACAGTACAAGTACCTGTAGAACAGAATTGCGGTGCATTTACGTAGTATACATTAGTAAGATCCACTGGCATATTTACAGTATATTTCTCATGACTCCAACCAGTAACATGTACAAACCCTTGTGAACAGTTATATGCTCCAGCTCCAAATACACATGATTCTGATGATCTAGGAGGAATAACACCAGGCCCCCAAGGTATGTCTCCACCAGGTTCTACTTCTGTCTCTTCATATTGAGTACAAGATATAACTGAATCTGGTATAGCATTGGAATATGAGAAATTTTTTTTATTAAAAGATGATAAGGCACCACTTCCAGATATTATGACAAAGGCAAAGATACCTATGGTAACATACTTAAGAATTGATAGTAAGTCTCCTACTACCTTCATAACAAGATCTGTTCCTATCCATGTTCCAATAGCAATGACAAAACTTGCAAGAGGAGTACCAACAAGTCCTACCGCTGCTGCAAGAGCTGTCACAAGACCTTTAATTGCAACCTTCAAACCAGCCCCTGATACCCATTTCCCTAATAGTTTTATACCACCACTTTTAATAAGGTATTCTTTAATTTTCTGATTTTTAAGTAAAGTACTTACAATACTTTCTCTCAATTTTCTTAGGTTATCGGAAATAACTGCATCTACTGCTTTTTTTATATGTGAAATTGCTTGTGAAGGTAAACTAAGCCAGTGAACAACCTCTCTTAAGGTTTTAGAGCTTTTTAATATCTTCTCAAGTTCAAGGTACTGATCTGGGCTTAGAACCGATGAAGATCTAGTAAGAGCATCATTTACCACATTCTTTAAATCTCCGATTTTTCCAGAGTTTATTTTATCAAATAGATCTTGTGTACTTAAGCCAATGGATGATAGAGAACTAGCACCAGAGAAGGTTGTAAACTTTTCCTCTTGATTCTTTAGAAATCTAGCAAATCCTTCACCATTGAAGAAGAATGTTCTGAAAAGAGATCTAGGTGTCATATAATATAGATTTTCCCCCATCTTGTTGTAAAGATTTAAAACCTTTCTATCATTTCCATTTGGAGTTTGTAATTTCTTTGCAACAAATATCTCAACTCCACCATACTTTATTGCTTTGCCTTCATCATCCTTTAAGATTTCAATAGGGTTAAGTACCTTGTTCTTTCCCTCATTAAAGAACTCTCCATTTATGATGCTAGCAGCAACATTTGTACCAGCAGGACCATATACAGTTTTTAGTGAATTAATATATCCTTCCCACTTTCCTATTTGTCCAAAAAAAGTACTTCCATCTAATGATCTTAAAGCACCTTTTGTATCTTTTATTTGCTTTTGAAGTTCACTCTTTCTTGCAGAAGTAGTTGCACTTCTATACTCCGTATTTAAATCTGACAGCTGTTTTGTAAGATCTACACGATTCCTATTTAAAAGTAGTAGAGTTTTCTCATACATCCTTTTTTCATCTTCCTGTTTAGAACCTGGTGTAGCACCAGATAATGCCATTATTCTATCTGCAAGATTTTGAGACTCTAAAGATTTATATAAATCAGGCTTAAATAAATCAATCTCCTTATTTGGATTTGCCCCAGTAGCACTAGCAAACCTCCCAGCTTCAATAGGAGAATATTTCCTTTCTAAATACTGTTGAATCTCCAATTGTTTACCTCCCATAGATACCTTCTCTACAAATTCGTCCCTCTCTATATCGCTCATTGTTTCCCAATCACTTAGAAATGTTCTTCTACCAAGTAATTCCAACGATCTATCTGCCATATAGTCCAAGTCGTTTGCATATGTTGCAGAAGGTATAGCTACACGAAGTATTTGAGATTTTTCACCCGTATGTGTCCTTGAATATTGACCCAAAGCCCTTTTCACCTTGTATGCCTCACTTGAGTTCTTTGCTACAATCATTCCTCTAGTTGCAGCTTTAACTTCTAAATCTCCAAACTTGTATGCCCATGCTGTTGTAACAAAATCTTCAATATTCTCGCCAAGAAATTTTGCTCTTGAGGCTTTCCTTGTAGCTTTATTTCTAGTTATCGCCTTATCAACAAATCCCTTCGGGTCCTTAATTAAATTAATAATGTTCCCTGTAGAAACTGCTAGTTTTCCAGCTTCGTCAAACTGAACAGATGCAAGTTCTAAATCCAAAGATTTGTCCAATTCGTTAACAACTGATTCAGACATAATGGCACCTGGCCTCTCAAGTGTAAAAGCTAGGGTGTCAGTAAAAGCATCTTCACCAGAAATACCAGGTTTTGTATTACCTGTTTTAACAGATCTCCTTTTCCCATATGGTTTTTTCGCCTCACTAAAAATGAAGTCAAATATACTACCTAATGCATCATAATTGTCTGATTTAGCTTTTCTAGGCATTTATTGCTCAAGATTTAAATAATGAACCAATTATAGGAATTTTTTGCAAATTTACTTGTACCCCTTTGATTCCCTCACTTATACCTTCAGGTTGTTTTGTTGGGAACCACGATTCTAAGAATTTCGGTGCTTGAGCAGCAAAGAAAAGAACAAAGACCCTTAGAACTGCAATAGATATTGTACCCACATCAAGATCTTTTGTTGAATAAGTCAATGGATCACCGTAAACTAACTTACCTGGGAATCTTAGATTTAATTCTGCATCTGCTGCAATTAATGCATTAGGAATGTTAATGATGAAGAATACTACAGGAAATACTAAAACATTTTTTAATATTGAATTAAACCAGTTTTTTATCATATGGTCATTACCTGGCATAGCTCCCATTGTTATTTGGAGAGGACCAAGTATTACTGATAGTAAAAGACTAAAGTATGCTTTAAACAAGGCAATTAATACTTTAACTGCTCCAACAAATATAATTATAATGATGATATTCAAAATTATAAGTGTTATCACACCAACTTGAGCATGTACTAATGGATTAAGAGCTGATACTACCGCAATAACAGTAGCAATAAGACCTAGGGTAGAACCAGATTGCATTTCCCTTAATATACCGTTAAGTCCGAATGATTCAACAACTCCCTTAACTACAACCAATGGTCCTACTTCTTCTTGACCTAGTGCACTTCCGAAGATAGAAGGAAGGCCAGAGATACTACCCAGATTTGCACCGTCACCAAGTATAAATGCTGAGACACTAATAATAATACCTCCAATATCTATTATTATTCCTGCTATAGCAAAACTAAATGTTGCAATAATAAGTGCAACTATCACTCTCGGTAGGACATTCCCTATTGTAACCATAGTTTGTCCACCTATTTTGTTTCTGAACATAATCATAAAACCAGAAACAATCATTATTATAACGAAAGCTAAGTATGCAATGTTTAAAGTTTTACTCCAAAGTCCTACAATTCCACTATCTACTAAGACCTTATATCCTGAGTCATGTGCTGCATACAAACTTGTGGTACTATCCTTATATCCAGGAACCCATTGTTGTGCCAAGTGATTTGGAACATTAACCATTGGATAAGCAGCATAGATTGCTGTCCCTGTATCATCAGTAATTCCTATTAATCCTCTCTGTAAATCATATGGAATTTCACTCTGAACACCTTTTACTTCTGTTAATTCTGGTGCTAATAGGGAGAATACTGTCCAAGCACTATTCAAGAACTCTGTACCTTGCCTACTATTCATGTTGTCCTGGTCTTTCTTATCATTCCCTAGTCCATTTGTCAGATTATGAAACCATTTTGTCTCTTCCCATGCCGGAGATACAGTAAGACTCTCTTCTTGAGTATTCTCTGTTGTATCTGCTGCATATGAATTAAATGTTCCAAAGAACAACATAACTGCAAGAAAGAAAATCATCAATGTTTTAAAAGATTTCCGTTCAACAATATTCTTTATATTAAGGATGAACTTATATGATTTACTCGTAATACTCATTTTATATATATATTAATTTAATCTAATTTATTGGGACAGCATCTCCTCTTGTCCCCTTAACTTCATTTAGCAAGAAATTGTTATACTCCTCATCTGTTGGTGTTGATTCAACATTTGGTAAATCGTCCAATTCATTTAATTTCCTCTCCTTAAATAAATGGGACATATCCCAAGCACATTTAATTTCTGTAATGGTATATTCTCCTTGTATCATTGCTTCACATGGAGTTAAATAGTAGTGCTTCCCACCTAAATTTGTGGATGGTGCCAGAGAAGAGCTATTTCTACTTTCCATATATGTATTGGTACATGTACCATTTACACAATCTGTATCAGATCCAAATGGTGAGGACATGATAACTATGATGTCTTCTTTTTTAATACAATTAGGGTCATTCTTACTATTAAGCAATTTACATCTTACTATATCACCAAAGTTTTCACCCCAACCCGGAATACTTTTAACAAACTCTATTGCTCTCTCTGATAAAGTTAAATTACATGCAGTATAGTCAGTAGTCCATTCCTCAAATGTATCAGTTTCCGAACAACTTTCAATTCGATTGGCCTCTGCCATTTTTTCTTTTTCTCCAGGAGTAAGATACAAACTATCTAGCATAAACTCTGAAATCTTGTTTGACTTATCTGGGTTAACATTTGATTTGTTATTACAATACTCACAATCATTCCCTAATTCTTTTTCTACACCAATCTCTCCCCTTTCTGATATAGAATCTTCTGATATTGTTTCTGTAAAGGCTGAAAATGCAGTCTTGTAATCAAATTTAAAAGGAGTATCTTCATCCCAGCTCTTGTATTCATCAATCTGTGTTCCTGGAGGAAGTAATACATTTGCAGAAGTACTATCAATTTGTTCTCCAGCTGGTTTAAGAGTAGGGGTTTTACTAGTAATTAATCTGTTTGAATCAGCGACCTCTATTCCAGACAGGAGTTCTAAAGGTACCGTTACTTTTGTAAGTACAACATCCGCATATACACTAACATAACCATCTTTTTTCATTGCGCCAATAACTTGCTCTATAAAACCTACATTACCTTGTGTTCCACCTTTACTACATATAGATGAAGATTCTATCTTTGTAAAGTCCCCAACATTACTACACTGATATGGAGAAGTACTTGCATTTAAAACATACCCCTTCTCTATTGCCTCTGTAACTTCTGAAGGCACCGAAGAATCTAGTACTACCTGTTCTGTTGTTGTTTCTTCTACAAGAACTTGTTCTTCAAAAGCTTCTACTTCATCTGAAACATATTCAGAAGAATCTTTAAATTGATTAGTAACCCATACAATACCAATACTAACTAAAGACATAGAAAGTAAAAGGAATATAGGTTTTAATTTTTCTAGAACAGTTTTCATAACTATTTTAAAGATGTTTAAGCACAATTATATATCTTATCTTAGGTTGATTATGCCATAATCGGATAGCAATTTCACACTATTAGTATTTGTAGTACTACTAGCATCCAAAGCGTCTAACTCTATATCATTTTGTGATAGGGATATATCAAATTTCTTTATTTCAGCACCTAAGAAAAATGTCTGTAATATATCATTATCAGAAAAAGAAAAGTATGTTAAACCGTTCTCACTCCTAGCATCTCCCACTGTTAAAATCCAGTTACCATTGTCATCTGGTATTGCCGTTATATATCCAGAAGAACCTTGAGTACCAAGTTCATCATTATCAACTATTTTAAAAACTATAACCCAATCGTTTGAATCAGACGCATTTATTAGAGTTCCGGAGCGAGTCTCAAATGGTGGAGTTGTAGATAGTGTAGCAAATGTTTTAGTTGAATACTTCTGTCCATTATTATCAAACTTACTACTACCTGAGTAGATTTCAAAATAGTAAGTGGTATTTGGACTTAAACGATCTGTTTCAACTACATGTGAAAAGTATGTACCCTTTGTTGCAAGACCATCTCTCACATCCCAAGCCTCTTTATCCAAATTAGTTTTACTTATTCCATATTTTATATATCCTTCCTGTTTAGTTGCACTTCTCCATACAACTGTAAAACCTACATCTGTTAAATTTGAAATAAGGACTGTACCTGCACCACTTTCTAAACCAGAAACAATATCAGCAGAAACCAAATCTGTCCAAGGTATATCACGTTTTACAGAATACGGACCTGTATATGTATTCGTTGGAATTTCTTCATCACCACTATCTGTAGGAGGTGTAACTTCTTCTTCCTCTTGTGGTTCTTCTTCTACTACATCTGGCTCTTTGGGAGGTGTTACTACAGTACTACCTATCCTAGCCTTATCTGGAAAAAATGATATTAATTCATCCATTTCTTCAATTTCTAAAGACATAGTTTGATTTAATTTCCCATTACTATCAAAAAGGGAGGAGTATGCACCTTCTAGTGTAGCACCCCTTGTTGTTCCACTCTTTGCTACGAGTAAGACCTCTGTTTCATCAGTAATCTTAAGCAAAGTTTTATCTTCTATCTTTCTCAAAAGTGATAAATCAACAATCCAGTTACCTTGATTTGGAATTACTGCCGAGACTGGATATGCTTCTCTGCTTTTTAGCATTGCATATATTATTACATCGTCTCCTGTAACATTTTTTATAGTACCGTGGATAGGGTTTGCAACTGGAGAATCTGCTTGTACAGGTGCAGTTGTTACTTCATATCCTGTGCCATTTGCACCAGAGTATTTTTCTCCATCCGACATTATTACAAAAGAGTATTTTGTATCTGGTTCTAAATTTTTCATTTCTACATAGTGGGTAAAACGGTTACCTTCTCCTCTTTTATCAAAGATGGGACTTTGCTCTGTACCGTTTAACATTGGAACTATATATGATTCTGTAGATTTTTCTGTAAACCAAGAAATTGATACTGAGGCTGTTGTTAGATTCGACACAACAATATCCTTAGGAGTAGGATCAGAACTAGCCATTGTAATATATTGAATACCCTTGTATACGGCAAAAACTGTTGCTGGAATACCAATCAGTAGTATTAATACAAGCCTAATCTGTTTCTTTTGATATGGAGTTAAATGCATCTATTCATAATACCTAGTAAAAAGCTCAATATCAATGAAGATACTTTACTTCTTTTTCGAACTAAACCCTTCTAAGAATCCTGAAGTAATACCCATTACAGTTGTAATCTTTCTAAGTGGAACTAATACTGCACTATTTACCTGATATACAGTACCTTTAACAGTTGTAACTATTTCAGTAACATCTTCTAAAATATCATTTAGTGTATCTATTGTCTCTTCAGCCTCATTAATGAGTTTCCTTCCATCAACTACTGCACCTTTAGATTCTCTTAGTAACATCGCTAATTGGTAGAGAACAAAACATACAAATCCTGTAAATACCCCTATTATTATCATCCAATATATACTTGGTATACTATCCATCTTTTAATTTTCTAAATTTATTTATTATCAATATACATGATAACCCCTTTATATTACTCTAATATATCAAGTTTAATGATATAATTAAAGATGAATACGTTCTATATAAAACATAAAGTAAGTGAACAAGATATTGTACACCTATCAGATTCTGATAGTGAGTTTGTAATTAGAGAGTTAAAACTTGATATAGAGGATATTGTACAAATTGAAACATATGAGGCATTCTTTCTCGCAATGATTACAGATATAGAGGGTAATTCAGTAGAGATAGAAATAAGAGAGAAAGTTAAGGATAAAGAGAATATACAAGGAGTAGGTATTACATTAATACAATCTCTAGTAAATAGATCAAAATTTAATTACTTTTTAGAAAAATCTGTGGAGATAGGTGTAGACAGAATAATACCAATAGAGTCACAATATTCACTTCTTAATAAGAATAAAGCTTTAAAAGAATATGGTCTATGGCAAAAGATAGTAAAAGATGCAACAGAACAATCTAGAAATATTAAACCAACAAGTATTGAAAAACCAATTAAGATAGATGAGTTAAGGGTAGAAGAAAGAGAGAACAAAATTTGCCTTGCTACTGAGAATGTAAAAAGTACGACTCTCAAAGAGTATATGAAAGTGGCTAATATAAATAAATCTTTTACAGTAGCAATAGGCCCTGAGAAGGGTTGGAGTAGTGATGATATAAAGAGTTTTAAGAAACTAGGTTTTAGTTTTATAAAATTAAATGGAAATATTCTTAGAACTGAAAGTTCGGGATTGGTAATAACAAGTATAATTAAATATCTAAAAGGAGAAATATAATGAGAGGTAAAGGAAAAAGAAGTAATTATAAAAAATCTAGAGAGTCTTCTTTTAATAAACAACCAGGACGATTTATTACAAAGGAAGATATCTTTATATCAAGGATAGCTAGTATATTAAATGTCCATAAGGCAGAGGTAATACCTTTGTTCAGCCAAAGAGCTAGAACCACTATTCGTTTAAATACACTTAAAGCAAAACCTCAAGATACATATAGAAGTCTTAAATCCAGAGGATATGAGTTAGAGATTATACCTTGGGCTCCAAATACATATTTCGTAAATAACAGAGATAAGGCAGAGATATCTCAAATTGAAGAGTACAGAAGAGGAGCATTTTATATACAAGATTTATCAAGTATTCTTGCAACCGTTATATTAGATCCAAAACAGAATCAAAAGATACTTGATATGTGTTCTGCTCCTGGTAGTAAAACTACACATATTGCAGATCTAACAAAAAACAGATCCACTATTCTAGCAAATGATGTTGAAGTTAGTAGAACTAACTCATTAAAGAACGTAATTGAACAGTTTGGTGCTACTAGTGCAAAGATTACATTAAGTGATGCTAGAGAATTTGGAAAGAGATATCCTGATTACTTTGACAGAGTACTTTTAGATGCTCCCTGTAGTGGAGAAGGAAGAATATATATGAAAGGAGATAAGCCTTTAAGATTTTGGAGTATAAAGAAAGTTAATGGATCATCTACATTACAAAAGGAGTTAATAGTGTCTGCATTTAGAACATTAAAAACGGGTGGTACATTAATATATTCAACATGTACTTTAGAACCTGAAGAAAATGAAGCCGTAGTTTCATACCTTTTAGAAAGACACAAGAATGCAAAAATAGAGCCTATTGATTTAGTTCAAAGTAAAGAATTCAGTCAATACAGAAATCATATTACAAATGGAATAATACATTGGAGTGGAAAGGATTATAACAAAGAGGTTAGAAAGAGTGTTAGAGTACTTCCATCTTCTGAAATGATGGGCTTTTATATTGCAAAGATAGTAAAAAAATAGGGGTGTTACCCCCTATTTAATTCCCTATTCAGTTTCAGCTTTAGGTTCTGTTTTAGTATTAACTTGTTTAATACTTAACTTTAACTTTCCATCCCTATCCTTAGCAATCAATTTTACCTTGATAGTATCACCCTCTTTTAGATATTTTCTAACATCTTTTACAAATTCATCTGTAATTTCAGAAACGTGTACTAAGCCAGAGATTCCTGGAGCTATATCTACAAATGCACCATACTCCATAATTGAAGCTACTTTACCATCATATATTTCACCAACAACAGGAACCATTCCTAGCATTTTTACATAGCTTAATGCCTTATCTATTGACTCTTGATCCATTGCATAAATATTAACCATACCGTTTTCTTCAACTGCAATTTCTGCCCCTGTTCTTTCTGTTAATTCTCTAATATTCTTTCCTCCTGGTCCTATTAATTCTCCAATCTTTTCTACTGGTATTTCAGCTCTTGCAACCTTAGGAGCAAACTTTGATAACTGTCCCCTGGATTCTTTAAGAGCTTCCTCCATCTTTTCAATTACCTTTAGTCTTGCTACTTTTGATTTTGCGAATGTCTCTTTAACTATCTCTATAGTTAAACCTGACATCTTGTTATCCATTTGTACTGCTGTAATACCATCTTTAGTACCAGTTACTTTGAAGTCCATATCACCGTAGAAATCTTCAACACCTTGCATATCTGTAAGGATATTAAACCCTCCCTTATCATCTGTAACTAAACCACATGCTATTCCACCAACCATCTTTCTAATTGGTACACCTGCTGCCATTAAAGCAAGAGTTGAACCACATGCTGATGCCATTGAACTTGAACCATTTTCACCTTGTACCTCTGACATAACAAGTATTGTATATGGGAATTCATCTACCGAAGGAATGACTGGTATTAATGCTTTCTCTGCTAACATACCATGCCCTATTGCTCTCCTACTCGGAGATAGTCTTAATCTCTCTGCCTCTCCATATGCAAATGGTAAATCGTTGTAGTAATGCATATATCTTTTCTCTTTCTCACCTAACATATCATCAATCAATTTCGCATCTTTAAGTGTTCCTAAAGTTGCAATTGAAAGTACTTGAGTTACTCCTCTAGTAAAAAGTGCCGAACCGTGTACTCTAGGTAATAGGTCTACCTCTACAGCCATTTCTCTAACTTCATCTAATCCTCGACCATCTACTCTCTTCTTACTTTCGATTACATACTTTCTCATAGCTTTCTTTAGAAGTTTCTCATATGCTTCACTCATTTGAACTTTAGAATATTTACCTTCAAACTTTTTAAACATCTCTTCTTTGGTTTCTTCATGTTTCTGTTTCTCACCAACTAAGAGGTTCTCTATAGACTTATCTCCTAAGAATGTTGAGAGTTCATCTAACATTGTTTGATCTAATTTGAATGATGTATATATCTTTTCTTTCTTCTCAAGAAGCTTCATAAAGGAATTTTGTATATCTACCCATTTGTTCATTTCTGATAACCCAACTTCCATAGCCTTAAGTACATCACCTTCAGGAATTTCATAACAACCTGCATCTATCATTGTAAACACCTTTCCATCACCACCTAATACATAGTTCATCTTATTCCTCTCATCTACATCTTCTAAACTTCTGTATATTGGTTTGATGCTTTCACCTTCCATACCAATTCTTACACCAGCTACTGGTCCATCAAATGGAGCTTTCGAGTTCATTAGAGCTACCGATGCAGCATTAATTGCAAGAATTACAGGATCATTCTCCTCATCATATGACATTACTGTAACAATCAGACTTAAATCATCCCTATAGTCATCAGGGAATCTTGATCGAAGTGCTCTATCTATCATTCTAGCCTTTAGTACTGCATCATCACTTGGAAATCTCTCAACTTTAACAAACCTAGATCCACTTATCTTACCTGAAGCATAGAATCTCTCTACATACTCAACTGCTAATGGGAAAAAGTCATTTTCCTGCTTTGCTTTCGCAGTATTAACATTAACTTCAACAACAGTATCACCCATTCGTGCAAGAATTGCACTTTCTGATCGTAGAGCTAACTTTCCTGTTTCAAAGGAACATTTTCTACCATCAATCTCAAATTCATAAATTTTATGATTAAACAACATAACGTAATAAAAAAAATATTAAATATCAAAAATCAACTAATCGCATAGTAGTTATATCAAGAGAAAGGAGAAAAGGAAAGGCTCGTTAAAGAGCCAATCATTAAATCTTTATTTTCTTAGAAAAAGCATTATATCTTTCAGACTCATTTTCCTGAAGATATTGTAAAAGCCTACGTCTTTTTCCAACCTTTTGTAATAAACCTCTTCTAGAGTGGCTATCCTTCTTATGATCCTTTAAATGCTCACTTAATCTTTCAATCTCTTCTGTAAGTATAGCAACTTGAACCTCTGGAGAACCTGTATCACCCTCGTGAAGGGCAAACATGTTTATTATATTCTGTTTTTCATCTTTAGATAGTGCCATATATTCTAGGTTATCATCATATATCTAATTTTACAATACCAAATACAAACACAAAGCCTATTGTATATCCTTATAGGATTTATGTCAAACTTTTATTAACGAGAAACTTTGTAACAATACAATTCGTCACCCTCGTTAGCATCAACTTCTATGCTCATTATAACTCCACACTCTTCTCCTTGCTTTGCTTCGTTTACCGTATCTTTATTTTTTCTAATTGACTTTATTCTTCCCTCTGCAAGTATTTCATCATTCCTTACCAAGTAACATTTTGCATCTCTCTTCAAAATACCCTCTTTTACTCTTGAACCTAAAACTTTAGAACCATCAGAAAGGGTAAACATCATTTTAATAATTGCATTTCCTATCTCTTCTTCCTGCTCTTTAGGTGTTGAAAGCATATCTAGTGCACCTTCTACTTCTTCTATTAATTTATAGATTATAGAGTATGTTCTTACTAATACACCATTCTTTCTTGCTACATCTTCTATATTTTTATCAATACCTACTTCAAATCCTAAAATGATTGCTTTTGATAATTTGGACATATCAACATCCTTGATAGTGATATCTCCAACACCATCAGAAACAATATTTACAGAGAACTCCTCTTTCTTTAATTTTCCTAATGAATGTCTCAATGCTTCCAAAGAACCTTGAGACGAGCTTTTTATTATTACATTGAGATATTTTCCATCACTTTCTTTTTTCTCATTAAACATAGTACCGAAAAAATCGTCATCCGCAAGAGCAACTTCTTCAATACTTTCTTCCTTTTTGTAGAGAGAATTAAGTAATTTAGAATCATTATTTTCAAGAATGTATACCTCAGATCCAAGTGGTATTAACTCAGAGATACCTATTACTTTACCACCACAACCGTTATGTAAATCACAAATATTCTCGCCTTCTTCCGAGATAATTCCTTTCACTTTCTCAATACTTATCTTCCCCTCTTTTTTGTAACCTAACCATGTGCCCTTACATAAATCACCGCTTGTAAGTACTAATGTAGAAACATTTCCTTTCGATTGGTCTTTAATAGATTCTAAAACTAAAGCTTTAGCAGCAACCCCCTCAGGAAGCTCCTCTCTGTTTTGTAAACCTTCTACATCTACAACTAGATTTATTAAATCTAGTAATTCATTCATACCTTTTCCTGTTTTAGCAGAAACTTGTATTACTGGAATAGTACCACCCATTCCTTCTAAAAGTAGACCGTTATTAACAATATCTCTTTTTATCTTTGCAATATCTATATCTGGTAAATCACTTTTACTTATTACTACAATTGGTTTTACGGTTGAATTCTTTATTATTTCAATAGATTCAATAGTTTGAGGTTTAACACCATCATTTGCAGCAACAACGAGTAAAACAATATCAGCAACAGCTCCACCCCTACTTCTCATTAAATCAAATGCTTCATGTCCTGGAGTATCAATAAAGGTAATCTGCTTTGAAGTATCTCCCGATGGAGATACAGTAAAAATAGAGATCTTTTGAGTAATACCACCAGCTTCGCAACTTTGAACATTACTCTTTCTAATGTAATCTAGGATTGTTGTTTTACCATGGTCAACATGACCCAAGATTGCCACAATGGGAACTCGACTTTTGACATCCATATTTTTCTTGTTAGCATCCTTAGCCATATATACCAATTGTAAAATATCTTAACTTTTAGTTTCATCTCCGTTATTAGAAACTACATCTTCTTCTGTACTATCCGCATACTCTTCCACTTCATCTTTCTTTGTTTCTTCTACTTTCTCTACCTTTTCCTCTTCGACTTCCTTTACCTCTTTTGCTTCCTCTTTTTCCTCAACCTTCTCTGTTTCTTCTACCTCTGCTCCAACAATATCAATTTTAACACCTGTTAATTTCCAAGCTAATCTAACATTCTGTCCATCTTTACCAATAGCTAGTGAAAGTTGGTCTGATGGAGATACAACAGTTGCTGTATCACCAGAAATATCTACTGAATCAACTTTAGCAGGGCTGAGTGCATTTGCTACAAATCTATCTAAATTCTCATCCCACTCTATTATATCAATTTTTTCTTCACCAAGTTCATTCATTACATTTGCAATACGAATACCTCTTTGACCAACACATGCACCAATTGGATCAATACCATCTTGATGTGATGTTACAGCTATCTTACTTCTTGAGCCTGCTTCTCTAGCAACCTCTTTAATTTCAACGACACCAGACTCTATCTCTGGTACTTCTAATTTAAAAAGCTCTATTAAAAACTTAGGATCTGCTCTTGATACTAATATCTGTGAGTCTTCAATACTTTTAAGCAATACCTTATATCTTTCCCCAACTCTATAGAATTCATTTGAAACCTGTTCCTCTTGTGGCATAAATGCTGTAGCTTTACCAATTTCCATTACTGCACCTCCCTTTTGCATCCTCTGCATTAAAGCAGTATATACTTCACCAACCTTATCACTAAATTCACTAATAACTGCATCTTTTTCAGATTCTCTAATCTCTTGTAAAAGAACCTGCTTTGCAGTCTGAGTAGCAATTCTTCCTAAATCATCAGAAGGCATTTCAATTTGAACACTATCACCAACTTCAACATTTGGAGATATTAATTCTGCTTCACTTAAAGCTATTTCAACTTCCTTGTCTTCAACCTTTTTAACAACAACCTTTACTGCAAAAAGTTTAAACTCTCCAGTTTCCCTATCTACTTCTACAAATAGGTTACTACCCAATTTCTCTTCTGTTTCCCAATCTGTTCTTTCAATTTTCCCATACTTCTCTTTCTTTACAGCACTTAAAATAGCTGCCTCTAAAGCCTTAAATACATTCTCTTTATCTATTCCTCTCTCTGCTGCAATCTGATTTATTGCCGCTACCAATTCTGATGTTACTGCCATGATTAATACTCATTAAAAAATTTATAATATTGTACATACTAAAAAAAAGGCGAGACCATAGCCTCACCCTCTCTTAATATAACTTTCCAATGGTAATGATAGCAGAATAGTGGGTATATGTAAACCTTAGACAGCACTTAGTTTCTCCCAAAGTTCCTTTTCCTCCCTATTTAGTTTTGATGGAATCTCAACATCTATACGTACATACAAATCCCCTCTTGATCCCTCCCTATTAAGTATTGGTGAACCCTCACCTCTAATCTTAAATATTGTTCCTGATTGTGTACCTTTTGGAATTTTAAGTTTTACCTCACCTTTAATTGTTTCAACCTCAACACTTCCACCAAGTACTGCTAAATGAACTGGAATACTTTCAACTGAATACAAATCGTTTCCTCTTCTATCAAACTTACCAGAAGGTTCTACTTCAATCTCTACATACAAATCTCCAAATCCACTACCTGCAGTACCAGCATTACCTCCATCTCTAAATCTTAAAACCATACCATCATATGCCCCTGCTGGGATTCTAATCTTTACTTCTTGTGATTTTGATTCTAAACCAGTACCACTACAAACAGTACATACTTTTTCTGGAATAGTTCCAATTCCTCTACATTTTGAACACTGTGCCATTACTGCAATCTGTCCTAAAAAACTATTCTGAACTCTTCTTTCTCTTCCAGTTCCATTACAAACATCACACGTTTTCCTTTTACCATTCTCACTACCACTACCCTCACACTTTGAACATCTAACATTCTTTTTCATTCGCATACTGTACTCACCACCCTTCATTGCTTCCTCAAATGTAACCTTCATTCTGTATCTTAAATCCTCTCCACCAACTTCTCTTGCTGATTGATTCTGGTTAAAACCAAAATCAAATCCAAAATTATTGTTACCACCAAAAAAGGTACTGAAAATATCACCCATATCAAATGGAGCTCCACCATACTCATATCCTCCATTACCACCAGGATTAAAACCCTGAGTACCTGCGTGTCCATACTGATCATATGCGTGTCTTTTAGATTCATCTGAAAGCACTTCATATGCTTCCTGAACTTCTTTAAATTTCCCTTCTGCACCATCTTCTTTATTAACATCAGGGTGGAATTTTTTAACCAATTTACGGTATGCTTTCTTTATATCTTCTTTTTTTGCATCCTTGGCAACACCAAGAATTTCATAGTAATCTTTTTTGTCCATGAAGATAATTTTAGCAGACAAATTAAAAGAGTGCCAACAAATGACATTAAAATCTTTACTTGGTAAGATATCACAATGGAAGAAAATATCAAAATTGATAAGCAAAGCGAAAGAAAAATTATAAATACTAAAAGAACACTCTCTTGGATATTTGCTACAGTTGGTATAGTAGTAATACTAAGCCAAGCAATACCTCTTACTAACTCATACATACAAGGTGAGTTTCAAATACTTAAACAGAAGCTTATGAAAGATCCTCTTCCAGAGTCATACAAACAGTATATCTCTAATGAGTTTGCATACTATGACCCCGGTAAAAGCTATTTCGCAAACCTATCAAGAAATGCTGAAAATGTTGAATACTCTGGAACATACTCATACGACCCTACAACAAAAAAGACTAGAGAGGTTGTTGTAGACAAGAATTACAACAAAGATATGTATATAACTATTGAGGAGATAGGGATAAATAATATAAAGATAACACCTAATGTAGAAAGTAGTGAAGAAGAGGTCTACAACAAATACCTAAAATATGGACTAGCACACTTTAAGGGAACTCCACTTCCAGGGGACGGAGGTAACTCCTTTGTATATGGACATAGTGCCGTTATTAGTTTTTTTAACAAACATGATAATCTTCCTGAAACAATCTTTACCAAATTGGAAGATATTGATATTGGTGATAGTGTAAGTATAAGGAGAGACGATAACGAATTAAAATATATTGTAAGAAATAAAAAAATTGTATCTCCCGAAGACTTTTCCATACTTAAGACTGAAGGGGATAAGGAAATTGTAACTTTGATGACATGTTGGCCACTTGGAGTTGGTACCAAGCGATTGGTAGTAGTAGCAGAAAGATTGTAATTTTTGTACAATGAAACGATGAATAGTAAACAGAAAAAACAAGTGATTTTCCTCTCGATATTGGCCGTAATACTTCTAGCAATAAACGGAGTGCTTGCAGTAATGGCTTTTAAACCAGAATCCACACCACAAGACATTGAGATAGTGTATTGGGGTATTTGGGAACCAGATGCAGTTATGCATCCACTGATTGAGAAATACGAAGCAGAAAACCCAGGTGTGAAAATACTTTACTCTAAACAATCAATTAAAAATTTTGAGTCTCTTACATATGCTAGATTGGAGCAAGCTACGAAGTCATCAGAACCAGCACCTGATATAATAAGAATTAGTAATACATGGCTACCAAAATTTCAAAAATATCTCTATCCAATACCAGAAGATATCTTCTCCAAAGAAGAGTTTAAACAGGAGTTTTACCCAACAGTGATTGAAGATTTTACTGGGACAGATGGAGAAATATATGCAATACCACTACAAATAGATGGATTAATGGTCATATACAATAAACAACTACTTGCTAGGGAAGGATACTCTACCCCACCACAAGATTGGGACTCCTTTATGTATGCAGCTCAAAAACTTACTAAAAGAGATGATAAAGATAAAATTACTCAATCTGGACTTGCAATTGGGACATCAAGAAATATTACCAATGCAGCAAGCATATTAATGTACTTCTTCCTACAAAATGATGCCGATTTAATGAATGACGCAAACAATCAAGTTAATCTTACATCTGAAAGAGCAGTTTCTGCACTTGACACATATACCTCATTTACAAAAGAAACCAATGCAACATGGGCACCATACCTTGCAAATGATTTAACTACCTTTATGAACGGAGATTTAGCAATGATATTTGGTACTACTTGGACTGCTTTTGAAATTTTAGAGTCTGCGCCAGAAATAGAGTTTGGACTAGCACCTCTTCCCCAATTACCAAACAATGAGAAAGTCTACTATGCTTCCTACTGGGGTGATACTGTAAGTAAAACTAGCAAGAACAGAAATGAAGCATGGAAATTTATAAAATTCCTAAGTGAACCAGAACAACAAAGAAGACTCTTTGCTAACTCTTCTAAGATACGTGCATTTGGAGAACCATACTCAAGAGTATCTATGAATGCAGAGTTAGCAGAAAACACATATACTAAAGCTATAGCTCAAATGGCACCATATATGAAATCATGGCAGATAGGTGAACAAACCTTTGTTGAAAATCTTCTAACTACTGCCATAACCGAAGTAGCAGAAAACAATAAGGAAAGTAGAAATATACTTGAAAGTATAGAAACACAAATAAATGAAAAACTTGCTGTAAGTAACAAATAACCATTAATATATAGTCAAATGAAGTTAAGAAATGCCCCTAGAAAAAGAAAGAGTGGTAAAAGCCTATTACTAACCTTCCTGTTACTTTTTTCTCTACCAGTATTTGTATTTGGTCTGTTACAAGATAAAAGTTTTGATTGGAGGAATTTAGCATTCGATGATATTAAAGTGAGTGAAGAGAACCCATGTATAATTACATTTCCTAATGTAAATCCATACTCATTAGAAATAAATAAAAGTGTAAGAATACAAGTAGATGCTCTCTCAGAAATATTGGGAATTAAATCAGTAAATATACAAGACAGTATTGGTACTACTCTTTTAACAAAGACATATGATGATAATCCTAAAAAGATTACAGAATCATTCCTCTTCACACCAATGGTTGCAAAGGCATATAACCTGACAGGGAGTATTACTGATACAGGAGAACAAACTTTTGAATGTGTTATCAGTAGTCCATATGATGTTCAAGGGGTAAGAGCAATCGCAAGTAATAGTAAACCAATATTCACTACTTTACCAAAATCTTCAATACCATCACAAAATATTCAAACTGGAATAACATATGAGTACACAATAGTAGCTGAAGACTCTGATAAAGATACCATAAACTATGCCTACTCCTTTACTCCAGGAGCTACATGGTTAAAAACTACAGTAATAGAAGATGGAGGAAATGGGAAATTAACAATAAAATTAAAGGGGTCAACTAATAATCCTGGTAGTTACTTAGCAAACATATTTATACATGATGGATATAGTAAACATCTGTCCTCTCAATCATGGGTCATTAGTGTAAGCCCAAAGGGTAATGATATACCAACAGTAAGTGTGATAAACCCTGTTGAATCTGTGCAAATAACAACAGAAAAAACCTTAAAGATAGAATGGGATGCAATAGATAGTAATGGGATTAAAAGATACGAAATATATATTTCCTCTAACCCAGCAAATCAAAATAGTTGGACTCCCATTGATAAAAATATTAGTCCTTCAACCACCTCATACAACATAAATCTAGAAAGTATTACAGATGGAACATATCGAATAATCGTTAGAGCCATTGATAATCAAACCCCTGAAGCTATAGGTATGGGTATCTCACCAGAGATAATAATATCAAGGGTTAAAGAAGACGAGAAACCTGATGATCAAGTGATACTACCAGAACCCCAAGTTATAAATATCTCTCCAACAAGTAAAGATGAGATTAGAAATACAACACCAACAATAAAAGCGTCCCTTGTAGCACCAGTGGGGGAAACAATACAAGAAAGTAGTATAAAAGTTGTACTTGATAGTAAAGATATTACAACGAGTATTAAAATCAACAAGATATCTGAATCAGAATATACAGTAATATATACTCCAGACTCTGCTCTTTCCGAAGGGGTACATAAAGTAGAACTCTCATTTAAAGATTCAAACAATACTGAGAAAGAAACAGATTGGATATTCACTATCTCAGAAGATGAAACAATCGCAGATAAGGACAACTTTAATATCTTCGGATATAAATTAGCAAAAAGAACTGCATACATCATCGGAGGAGGTTTGGGGTTAATACTACTCGCAATCTTCATTCCAATAATCATCGTAGCTATGTGGAAAGACCAACCAAAAGATTCTAATGAAATAAATCCCTCACTACCACCAACAATACCAAGTACTCAAGAGATACCCATTGTTGAGGAAACTCCAAAAATAAAAGAATTAGTAACGGAGAAATTCCAAGCACCAGAACCAGCATTAGAACCTACTAAAGAAGATAACAGTAATATACCAGAACCAGAGGATGATCTTTCCTTACTTTGCAAACAGATTGAAGATTTAAAGCAAGAGGAAGATAAACAGAATAATGTTACAAAACAATAATTCTCCTTACTCACTCCTTTTGGTATAATCATGGACATGAGAAATCTCACATATGAACAATTAAGAAAAGAATATTTAGACTTCTTTAAAAGCAAAGATCACATTGAAATACCAAGTGCATCGTTAGTTCCAGATGGTGATGCATCTGTACTTTTTGTAAATGCAGGAATGTTTCCTCTAGTACCATTTCTAAAAGGAGAACAACACCCACAAGGAAAGAGATTAACCAATTCACAAAGATGTCTAAGAACAGGAGATATCGATGAGGTAGGAGATAAGACTCACTGTACTACATTTGAAATGTTAGGAAACTGGTCTTTAAATGATTATTTCAAAAAAGAAGCTATAGAAATGACTGTAGAATTTTTTGTTGAAGTATTACAGTTCGATATAAATAGAATATATGCTTCTGTATTCGAAGGAGAAGGAGATATACCCCAAGATAACACATCAATTGAAGCATGGAAAGGAATCTTTGCTAAGTACAATATAGATGCAAAGGTAGGTAAAACGGAAAGAATTATGCCACTTGGAAGAGCAGATAACTGGTGGGGGTTACCAACAGGAGGACCATGTGGACCAGATAGTGAAATATTTTTCAAAACAGATGATGGAGAATTAGTAGAGGTAGGGAACAATGTCTTTATGGAATATCTACTAGAAAATGGAAAATACTTACCACTTGGAAGACATAATGTAGATTTCGGAGGGGGTTTAGATAGATTGGCAATGATTAGTCAGGGTGTAGAAAGTATATTTGAGATAGATATATACAAACCAATATTGCAGAAAGTTCAAGAACTTTCTCTAAATAGTGATATACACTCTCAACGAATCATCGCAGACCATATTAAAGCAGCAACATGGATGATTATGGATGGTGTAACACCTTCTAATACGCAACAGGGATATGTTCTAAGAAGGGTAATAAGGAGGGCAATGAGACATGCAAGAAAATTAGGAATAGAGGGAGATTTTACAGGATTAATAGGAGAAATTTGTATTAACCAATTTGAAGACATATGGCCAAAACTCTTTGAAAAGAAAGGGCTAATATTGAACACCTTAACGGAAGAAGAGAAGAAATTTAACAACACTCTTGGATATGGTTTAAAAGAATTAGACAAAATTATACTAAGGAGAAATGAAATAACAGGTGAAGAGATATTTAAAATGTATGAAACATACGGATTACCAAAAGAGGTAACCCAAGAGATTCTTAAAGAAAGAGATATACAAATAACTAACCCTGAAGGATTTAATAAATCACAAGAATTACATCAAGAAAAATCTAGAACATCTTCTGCTGGTCTATTCAAAGGAGGGCTAGCTGATACATCTGAGATGTCTACTAAATATCACACTACAACTCACCTACTCCTCTCTGCATTAAGGAAAGTGTTAGGGGACAGTGTATATCAAAAAGGGAGTAATATTACCTCAGAGAGACTGAGATTAGATTTCCCATATGACAATAAACTAACAGATGAACAGATATTAGAAATAGAGAATATTGTTAATAAGGCAATTGGAGATAAATTGGGAATAACTTACAAAGAAGTATCAAAAGAAGAAGCTCTTAAGTTAGTTCCCTTTGCTGCATTTGAAGAAAAGTATGGTGATACAGTAAAAATATATACAATTGGTGATTTAACAAATCCATTTTCTACTGAAATTTGTAATGGACCACATGTATCTAATACTTCAGAATTAGGAAAGTTTAAAATTACAAAACAGGAAAGTGTTGGATCTGGAATAAAACGAATAAAGGGAATACTAGAATAATATGCAAACAGAAAAACCAATACTAGCAATAGACTATGGAGATAAAAGATTCGGATTAGCAATATCAGACAGTAAAGGAATAATTGCATCTCCCTTAGAGGTATTAGAGGTAACTAAAAATAGAGGAATAGAGAATGTTTTAAACTCTATATTAAAAATAATAGAAGATTATAAAGTTAAAACAATACTTATTGGTAAACCTCAAGAATTTGAAGAAATATATAAAAGAACATCAAAGAAAATACAGAAATTTACAGACGAACTCTCAAAAATTACTGATTTACCAATAATATTTCAAGACGAAAGTTATTCTACCTCACAAGCACAAAATATGTTACTATCTTTAGGACAAAACAGTAGATCTTCCAAGAATAAAATTGATATGATAGCAGCTACAGTATTTTTACAAGATTTTCTAAATTCTGAATCAAAACAAAATGAAAAGCTTAACTAAAATTTTCCTCTTAGCTTTATTAACTGTTTTAGTAGCAGGTTTTCTAATAAAGAAAAACTACGACTCTGCAATAGAAACTCCAAATAATGATAGTACCGAAAAAGTTGCTTTAGAGATTGATACTGGAGAATCTGTAGATTCAATTGTTAATAAACTAGTAGAAGAAGGAATACTAAAAGAAAAATGGGTCTATTACTTTAAGCTCTACCTAAAGTTAAATGATCTCTCTTCTAAAATACAGGCTGGTAATTACCAAATACCATTGAATTTGAGTATTAAAGAAATAGCAGAGACAATACAACAGGCTAAAGATTTAGACATTTGGGTTACAATACCAGAAGGATTAAGAAAAGATGAGATAGCCAATATTCTTTCTACGGAGTTAGTAAAAGGTGGAAATGCTAATTTCTCAAAAGAAGAATTCCTCGCTTTAACAACAGATACTACATATATTTCTACATTAGGAATCCCATACGTAACTAGTAATCTGGAAGGTTTCCTATTTCCAGACAAATACGCATTTTCAAAAGATGCTTTAACAAAAGATGTTTTAAAAAAATTGGTTGATACATTCATTTCGAAAGTAGGAATTAATGACACATACCAAGACATAATAATAGCAAGTATGGTTGAAAGGGAAGCATATAATTCTGAAGACAGACCACTAATTGCAGATATAATAAAAAGAAGGTATGCAGAAGGTTGGTTACTACAAATAGATGCCACCCTCCTATATCCTAAAAAGGATTGGAAGTATGTCATAAGTAATAGTGACAAGGAGGAAAACAACCCATACAACACATACAAGGTACAAGGACTTCCTCCAACACCAATATGCAATCCAGGCCTATCTTCTATCAATGCTACTAGGAATCCAAAACCTAATAATTACTACTACTACATTCATGACACAGAAGGCAATGTATATTTTGCAGAAACTCTAAGTGAACATAACAGAAATATACAAACATACCTTAGATAAATTACTTAACTCTGCCCAATGGAAGTATCTTTAAACATATCAGATAGGGAACTCGAGAAGAGTAAACCCTTTAAACAAAATATGGAAGGAAAACCAAAAAGTAAAAAACGAAAATGGATATCCATTGTACTTACCCTACTTCTCATATCAGCACTAGGAGTAGGTATTTACTCTGCATATAAAGGTTACAAAATTACAAAAGATATCGGTTTTAACTTTGATCCAGGTCAGTTAATAGAAAAGCCAAAGGAACCAGAACTTAAGAAGGATAGTACTGGTAAATTTACAAATGTTCTCTTAGTAGGAATAGATACTAGAGAAAAAACAAAATTACTTAATACAGATGTTTTAATAGTAGCCTCATATAACTATGAAACAAAAAACATAGTAATGGTTTCTATACCAAGAGATTTTGAAGCTCAAGTAAATCCAGATAAATACTGGTTTAACAAGATAAATTCGTCATATGCAGTAAATGAACAAAAGAAAGAGGGATCTGGTCTTCCTCAATTACAAAGAGTTGTAGAGGGTGTTACTGGTATGGAAATACAATACTATGCAATGATAGATTTTAAAGGCTTTGTAGATCTAATTGATTCTGTAGGTGGAATATATGTAAATGTTGAAAATAGTTTTACTGATTATAAATATCCACTTGGAAATGGCTATCAAAAAGTTTCATTTACTAGCGGACCACAGTTAATGGATGGAGATACTGCACTTAAGTATTCAAGGTCAAGACACTCCCAACAAAATGGTGAGGGGTCAGACTATGCTAGAGCAAGAAGACAACAAAAGGTATTAACAGCATTAAAAGATGTGATACTTACATCTGAAACTTTGCTCAATCCAACTAAAATAATGGGTATGATTACAGCAATACAGGATAATATTAAGATATCCGAATTCACACTAGACGATATAGAAGCTGGGGTTAATATCTTAAAAGAATTAAAGGACTCTACCTCGGAAAGTTACTCATTTGTGCTTGATCCAATGGCAGGAAATAAATCACTCATTGCCGTACAACCAACAGTAGCTTACTCAATTGCCCCTATAGCAGGATTAGGAAAATATGACAATATTCATGAATATCTAGATTTAGTACTAGCTAATCCAAAACTCTACTCAGAGAACCCCTCCATATATGTTTACAATGCAGGATTGGGGAGTAAAGAAGCATCAGAGAAAACAAAGGAATTGAAGCTTCAGTTTAAATATCTAAACATTGTATACAAACAAACTCTTTACAGTGACAAAGAGGGTATACATGTATTCTCAAATAAGGATGCAGAGTTTGAATATTCAGTTAATCAACTCTCCAAATATCTTAAAACTGAAAATATATTAAAACCTGAATACATAACTACCAAATTAAATAGAGAAGATATTTCAATACTACTTGGTAAAGAACCAATAGTAGTACAAGATATACAAGAAAGTACAAATTAAAAAAACATGTTCAAGCTATACATAGGTAATGATACATATATTTCTTTAAGCCATGCTAAAGAATTGGTTAATCAATTAAGGAAAGAAACTAATTCTGAATATATTCTGATAGATGGAGATAAGACAGATAGCTCTAAAATATCTGATATCCTAACATCCTCCTCTCTTTTTAATTCCTCTAGATTAATATTTCTAAAAAGAATATATAGAAATAAGGACAAAGAGCAATTAATACCATTTTTACTTGAATATTTAGAAAGAAATAGTACAGACAACATAATAATATGGGAAGATCAAAAAGTTAGTGCTGTTACTAAATATGTTAAATATTTTAAAACTAAAAATCTTCTTGAAGAATACGATAAGCTAAATAAAAGAACATTCATAACTTGGGCAAAAGAAATAGTTAAAAAGAATAATATACAGTTGGAAACAGATGCTATTAATTTACTAATACAGTACTCAAATTTTGATACCGAAAGGTTTGAAAACAATCTAAGAAAATTAAAACTTCTAGGAAAAGAACTCATTACAAGTAAAGATGTAAGAGAGATTGCACCAGATACATTAGAAGAAGATATCTGGAAATTACTTGATGAGATGAATATTCAAAATGGTAAACCACTCAAGGTACTAGAAAAAATCTTAAATCAAAAAGTAGATCCTAATTTCATATTCTCAATGATTGCAAGAAATATGAAATTGATAACAATGACAAAACATTTAACTGATAAACATACCTCTTTTCAACAAATAGCCTCTATTCTTAAAGTACCACCATTTACAGTAAAACCTCTTTTAGATGCAAGTGAAAAATATTCATGGGAAAAGATAGTAAATAAGTATCATAAGTTATGTAATCTAGACTATGAAATCAAAACTGGAAGAATAGAACCCAAATTGGGGCTTACTCTCTTTTGTACAACCACATAAATATCTTGTTGACATTACTACTGATATTCTCATAAACTCTATTAAGAAAACATATTTTTTAACATAGCTAAAACTGCCTTTACATGGATAGACAGAGTAGAAATACTAAAAAAGCCCTCAAAGCCCTAGTTATAGTAGGAATCATACTATTACTTGCTCTTGTTGGAGCTGTAGTCTACTTCTATGCACTAAATGATAAACAAAGCCAAGAAGAAGAACTTAATAAAATAACTTGTGGCTGTTACATGATAGATCCAGCGGTTGTAAATGAGTGTGGTGATCCTAAGAGAGCATTTCTTTTCAATATCAATACAGTAGATTCAGATCAAACATGTAATGCTACATGTGACATAAACCAAGTAGCTGATAATTTACTAAATAGTACTACTGCAAAAGAAACATATAAAAGTTGTACCGTTAGAAGTATCTCTGATACAAGATGTGAAAATATGATTCTTAAGGATCAAGACGGAAAGATAATAACAGGAAGAATTAAACCTACGGACGAAATTAATGTTGAAGCTACATTTGATAAATCAACGTATACTGATTACTCGTTCAAAATAAATACAGAGAGTTTTACCCCAGATAGTACAGATGGAAATAAGATTACAAAGAAAATAACAAATTTTGAAGGATTAAGTTCTGTAGAAGTGCTTGCTACTGCTAAAGACTTACAAGGTGATCAAATCAATTCAATAGTATGTAGAAGAGTTGTTGATATACAAACGGCAGGATCAACAACGGTAACTACAATGTCCGCTATTACAGAACAACAAAGTGATGGAAAAACAAAAGTATCACAAATCTCTATATCAGTAGGGCAATTAGCTAGCAATAATGTAAAGATAAAATACTCATTTGGAGATAAATTCGCCACTATTACAGCTAAGAGTGGAATTACAGTTGAATCCTCTAAAGGTTCAATAACAATGTCCAAATTAGATCTGTATGATGCCACAAACTTTGAAAGCCAATCCTTTGATATCCTTAATAATCATCTAGGAGATTTAACCATTACAACAGAGGTATTTGTTGACGATATTAGTATTGGATCAGCATCTACCAAAGTAATTTTCACTCAAACAGATGTAACACCACAACAACCAGCAACAGAAGAACCCATAACAGAAGCTCAAAAGTCTAACTTCACAACAACAAAGACATCAGCTCAGTCATGTGTAGAAAGAGTTGAGGGAAGCAATTTAGCAACGTTTACAATCACAGTAAAGAATAATAAAGATGTAGCAGACAGTATTACCTCTATTAAAGATAAGTTACCACTTGGATTCATATACTCAGCAGCAACATCTACAGTGAATGGTTCAACTGTAACAGATGCGTCAATGGTAACGATAACACCTGTAGGAGAATCACAAGAAATTGTATGGCAGCCATCTAGTGCGTGGAGTCTTCCTGCACAAGGGAATTTAGTAATTACATTCCAGGCAACTGCAAGTAGCACTGCAATATCAGGACAAAATCAAAACGAAGTAATTGTAAATCCTGTTGAGATACCACTTGATCCAGCAACTTTAAGAGCAGAAGCTATGATTACAGTTGCACAGGATTGTGACAATATTACAGAAGAAGAGCAACAAGAAGTTCCAAGTACTGGTATATTTGATAACTTCATCATCAGAATTGGAATAGGTATATTAATACTAATAACTGGGTGGATAATATATACAAGACCAGAGGGAACGACAATATCAAGTATGATAGTAGAATCAAGAATATATAGCGATGTAGAGCTAACAAAGTATAAAGTTACAGACCCAAAGAAGTACTTTGAAGAGAAAATATTAAGGGGAAAATCTAGAGGGAGTCGATAGAAAAGGAAATTGGTAAGCCAGACTTACCATAACTAATACCATCTGAAACAACAGAAAAATAATATATCTTAGAAGATAGTAAAGATTTTAATACAACAGTATGATTCTTACTCTCTATACCATTTTCCAAATCTATTCCAACCATTCTTAAATCTTTCATCTCAGTACCATACACAATATAACCTGAGCACTTACTTTTACTTTTCCATGATATATTAACAGTATTCTCCTCATCTCCCCTTTTTATATCAATATTGTAAGGAGTACAACCTTCAACAAATATAGAACTCTCTGAACCTGAGACCTTTACAACAAAAACCGTTACTACACAAACTAGTACAAACAGTACACCTACTACTAAAGGTCCATTCCTTTTTACCCTATTCCACAATAACATAATCAACTAAATCTGAACTTAATGTACCATCTGAAACAGTTAGAATTACTCTGTATGTACCAATATCTTGTATTGTTGGTATACCAACTACAAAACCATTTTCATCAACTGCCATCCAACTAGGTCCCTCCTGTATTGAGACGCTCAAATTCTCCGTATTTCCACCAACAATCCTTGGTACAAATATATACTCTTTACCCACATATGCTACATTAGAAATCATATTTGTAATATAAGGGGTACTCCTCTCCTGTACTACTGAGACTCCTTTTACATCTTCTTTACCCTTTAACACTAAGTAAACTGATGATGTAATCGTAATAGATGGGATAAGAATAATCAAAATATTAAGTAGTACTTTCTTTGTATTTATTTGAACCATATAAAATAGTGTATCAGTAAAATTTTCTGTTTACAAACCTACAAGTAATGTATATAATACACCCGAATACACTATCATTTTATTCACTTTTTGTAATAATGCCAAATTTAAAAACATCTATAAAAGACCTTAGACAAACTAAGAGAAGGACAGTATATAACGATAGATTAAGAAAAAGAATAAAGAAGTCTGTAAAGAGATTCCAAGATCAGATAACTGCAGGAGAGAAGGACGGTGCTGAGAAATCTTTAAAACAAACTTTCAAAGTTCTTGACAAAGCATCTAAGAAACATGTTATAAACAAAGGTAGAGCAAGCCGCAAAAGATCTAGACTTGCAATTCAACTTAACAAACTGTCCATAAATAATGTCAAAGATACTAAAAAGGGCGCTTAAGAACACCATAGTTCCTGCAATAACAATGATTGCTGGTAAATCACTTGGGGTTTTTGTAGTAAGTGCAATATACGGTTTTTCGTTACAAATAGGTAATGATATAAACGGTATTTTCTCAACACAAATATATTTTCAAGATAGAGAGGTTACACAATTTGTAAACTCAATGTCTGATTTAATAATGCTACTCTCTTTAGCAGTACCAACTATGTATCTAATCATCAAAACTGCAATATTCCAATCAGCATCCAATAATCCAAAAACAATTGTAAAAGTAGCAGAGTTTAATATGCTTAAATGGATAACAAAAGATGATACATCATTCCTTAAGATCTTCATTTGGTGTGCATTCCTTTGGATAGCATCAGCATTAGTGATAAGAAATGGAATACAAAATGATACATATTCATGGATAGCAATATTAGCAGGTGGTATATCATTCATAACTGGCTTGGGAGCACTGAAGACATTTGAAGTTGAAACAAATAAAGTATATCCTGATAGTAAGAAGTATTACTAGAATGAGAACAGAAAAATTTAAAAAATTTGCCACCTTTGTCTTAGAACCCATTGCATTTGGTTTACTTGCACTTCTTTTCATTCTCCCAACAATAACTGTAATGAATTTACAACCAATTACAAAAGCACTTAACAATATAAATGTGTTAGGTGTTGGTAATAAAGCAGAATTGAAAGTAAATATTGTTGGAGGAACACATCAAATATTCTCACAAGAGAAAATAGATGAAGTTGATGGACAGTATACATACAAGACAATCCTTACAAGAAGAGAATCAGATAGATACTCTAAACCAATAATAGAAATCATAAATAATAAAGCTCAAGAAACCATTGTTGAAATATATGGAGGTACTCAATTACCTACAGGTTCCGATATAACTATGATTATTAGTGACCAAGTATATAGATTACAAGCTCCAAACGGTGATGTTACATCACATAAAATAACATTAATACCAGGTCAAAAATATATCATATTCTTAGCTGTAGAAACCTTTTCTGATGTACAATTCGAAGAAGACTTCCAGCTAAATATTAAAGAGCTTTCATTTTAACGCTTAGTTTCTCATTAGAAATGTAATATAATTACCCTGTATTCAATATATATGGGTAACAGCAATCTAAATAAAATACGCAATTTCTCAATAATTGCACATATAGACCATGGTAAATCTACATTAGCAGATAGGATGTTAGAAGCTGCTCATATAGATATATCTAGGGATAAAAGAGAATCAAGGATATTAGATAGATTGGATTTAGAACAAGAGAAAGGAATCACCATTAAACTACAAGCTTGTAGAATGATATGGAAAGGATATGAATTAAACCTCATAGACACACCAGGACATGTGGATTTCTCATATGAAGTATCAAGATCATTAGCTGCATGTGAATGTGCAATACTCCTTGTAGATGCATCACAGGGTGTTCAAGCACAAACTATTTCAACAACTCAAAAAGCATTAGATTTAGGTTTAACATTAATACCTGTAATTAACAAAATTGATTTACCAAATGTAGATATTAAAGCTAGAGAAGATGAGTTAACCCAATTACTAGGATTTAACAAAGAAGACATAATTAAGGTATCTGGTAAAACAGGAGAAGGTGTAGAACAATTACTAGATGCAATCATTGAATACTGCCCTGCTCCAAAGGGTGATATGGATAACACTCTTAAAGCATTAATATTTGATTCCTTCTATGATGAGCATAGAGGTGTAGTTGTTGCAGTAAGAATATTTGATGGTAAGGTCAAATATATACCAGGAAAATCAATAGAGCTTTACATACTTCAAAAAGGTGAAGTATTCAAACCAACAGAGGTAGGAATCTTTACACCAGATTTAGAAGAAACAACAGAATTAAATACAGGAGAAGTAGGATATATTGCAACAGGATTAAAAGAAATAAGCTTCTTTACAGTAGGAGACACTATCTCAGATTCAAAAGACACACCTCCATTAGAAGGATACAAAACTCCAAAACCGAATGTATTTGCTACATTTTTTCCTACTACTACAGATCAATATGAACCCTTAAAGATAGGATTAAACAAATTAAGCATGAATGATGCATCTTTAACATTCTCTGATCAAAGATCTAGTCTTTTGGGAACAGGCTTTAGATGTGGTTTCTTAGGTTTACTACATATGGAAATAATTCAAGAAAGATTAGAGAGAGAATACAATGTTGAATTAATAATTACAGCACCAACAGTAGAGTACAAAGTTACAAAGACAGATGGAAGTAAGATAACAATACAAACTCCTCAAGAATTACCAGATCCATCTGAAATATCAGAAATATTTGAACCGTGGGTTCGATTAAAAATGATGACTCCTGATAGATATATGGGAATAATAATGGAGTTATGCCAAAATAAAAGAGGACAATATGTAGATACTAAATATTTAACATCACCATCTGGAGATATACAATTAAAGGATCAATATATAATCTTAGAATATGATATCCCACTAGCCTCTTTAGTATCTAATTTCTTTGATCAATTAAAAAACAAATCTAGTGGATATGCTTCAATGGAATATGAACTCATAGATTTCTTTCCAGTAGAATTAGTAAAAGTAGCTGTACTTGTTAACCATGAAGAAATACCTGCATTAAGTTTCCTAGAAACAAAAGATCTCGCAAGAGGTAAAGCTGCTAAATTGCTCGAGGTAATGAAAGAGGAAATACCAAGACAACAATTCCCTATTCCTCTTCAAGCATCAATAGGAGCAAAAATAATAGCAAGAGAAGATGTAAAAGCATTTAGAAAAGATGTAACAGCCAAACTATATGGTGGTGACTATACTAGAAGATTAAAACTTTTAGAAAAACAGAAAAAGGGGAAGAAAAGATTAAAGATGATTGGTCAAGTTAATATCCCTCAAGAAGCATTCTTAAGTATACTTAAGACATAATGATACAAAAACTCATATTAAAAAACTTTAGGAAATTCACAGACCGAACATTTGAATTTGATAAAAACATTACTATCTTCTACGGTAGTAATGCACAAGGAAAAAGCTCTGTACTAGAAGCAATCTATCTTTTAGCCAATGGTAAATCTCCATGGGCACCAACGGATGAATATATAAATGACGAACAGAACAAACAAATACATACACGTATAGAAAGTATTGAAGATAATAAATCATATGTATATTTTAAAGATACGAATAGTAGAATATTAAAAATAGAAGGTAAGAGTGTAAAATCTAAAACATTTTTTGAGAATAGATCAGCAACAATATTCAATCCAGAAAAAATAGAACTACTTATGATATCTTCCTCTCAAAGGAGAGATTTCTTAGATGATACGATACAAAAATATAACTATGAGTATGAGACATTACTAAAAGATTTTAGAAAAATACTTAGACAAAGAAATGCATATCTAAAGAGATTGTCTAAACTCTTCTATGAGCAAGGAATAATAGCAATAAATGATCCTCAACTTAATTTCTGGAGCAAACATTTTTCATTAACATCTGCATATATAACACAAAATAGGATATCTCTAACAAAAGAACTCTCACATAAAGGATACGAGGTAAAGTATAAAACAGGATTTACATTTGATAAAAGGAAGCTAGGAAATACAGAGTATCTTCAAGAAAGTATTGAACAAGATTTAGAAAAAAGTAAAAGGAGAGATATTGCAACAGGATATACAAATATAGGACCACATAGGGATGATTGGAGTATATCAAAAGATAGAGATATTCATAAATTTGGATCAAGAGGTGAAAAAAGATTAGCAATTGGAGAATTAATATTTCAAACTCAGGATACTGTATTTAATAAAACATCACACTACCCTGTCCTTTTACTTGATGATATAGCTTCTGAATTAGATATATACAACACTAAAAAAATATTTGAAAAGAAGATACTTGATAAACAACAAACCTTTATTACAGTAATAGATTATAAAACATTACCTAAAGAAATACTTAAGGATTCACAACTTATACACCTAAATGGACAATAGAGGATATTCTCTCCACTATTTTACATAATTCTGGTAAACTATTTGTGAATCATGAGACAACATCCCATACCACAAAATGTCTTGGATGTAGAGTTCAAACTTTTTACAAAGTTTACTTTAAAAGAGTTTGCATACTTAGCTACAGGAGTAAGTATTGGAGGAATATTCCTCTATCTAACATCAAGAGGTGATATACCAGGAGTAATTGGTATACCAATATTCGTAATATTTGCGGGATTAGGAACATTCTTTGCACTTGTCCCTATCAATGATCAACCTGCAGATAAAGCAATTGCGAACTTCTTTACTGCAATAAATAGACCTACACAAAGAGTATGGTTAAATGACAAACTAAAGGACGAAAGAATAAAGCCTGAATTAACAACAGGAGAGGAATTGAATAAACCTAAAATCATAGGTGCATCTGAAATTCCACCAGTACAAAAGATAGATGATTTTGATGAGAATCCGGGAGATGACATCCTTTCAGAAAAAAAACTGGTGGATATAGAACAAGTACAAAGTAGTAAACCTGTTGAGAATACAGAGAATATAATAACAATATCAGAAGAGAATATATCTAAATACCAATTCTCAATTAAGAGTGTGGACAAACTACCAGGTAACATTAATATATGGCTCTGTACTAAAGATAACCAACCACTCTCAGATATAAACACATATCTAAAAGATATAAATGGTAAAATTCTGTATGCAAATAAAACTGGCCCAAATGGATATTTCCTTACAAATAAAGTATACCCAGAAGGTGTTTACATTATAGAGTTTGAAGGAGTACCAACTACAACACCTAGTTTAAGAATAGTTGTTAATAAAGATTTTAATAAATTACCATTAAGGATTACACTTAAATAATGGATACAAATGCAAGAGCAAGAACAATATCATCTACTCAGGATCATCTCGAAGTTAATGAGATACTGGATGATTTAATCATTACAAAAAGTGGCAGTGTTGCACTAGTAATACAAACATCTGCGATAAATTTTGATTTGTTAGCAGAGTATGAGCAAGATGGGAAAATATATGCATTTGCAGGGCTACTCAACTCCCTAAGCTTCCATATTCAAATAATGATTAGAACTAGAAGAATAGATATTTCAAACTATGTAGACTATCTTAAACAACAGGAAAATGACAGTATGTCTGAAGGATTAAAAAAACAGTTACAGATATATACTGAATTTATACAAAATCTAATTGTACAAAATGATGTTTTAGATAAAAACTTCTTCATTATAATACCTTTTAATCCGGCAGGAGAAATTCCAATGTCTAATATGTTACAAGCAAAAAAGAATAGAGAAGAACTTGAAAAACAGGTACAAATGAAACAAGATCAATTATTAGAAAAAGCTAAGATATTCCTATACCCCAAAAGAGACCATATATTAAAACAATTAGGTAGAATGGGTCTATTTGGACACCAACTTACAACCAAAGAACTAATTACAGAGCTATACACAATATATAATCCAGATGAAGAGATACCAAAGAACGAAAATGGACAACAATAAATATACCTCAAAAACTATGGAAATGTTGAATGAGAAGAAGGAAAAGCTTGTAACAAACAAGTTTACTACTTTCCAAGAAGATCTAAAAAAAGAGATGGATTCTAACCAAGATCAAGCAAAATTTGACAAGGAGAGATATAACGATGAAGAGAGCAAAAAGAAAAAAGTAAACCCACTCTTTAAGCTATTTGATAATCTTAAACCAATTAAAAGTTCTGAATATGCAATTAACAAGGAACCAAGGATTGGGAAGTTTGATGGACTTACAACACAAGATATAATAGCTCCAATAGATATAGAGGTTGACTTTAATACTCTACAAATGGGTGATTACTTCTCTAGAACATTCTTCATTAGCGGATATCCTAGATTTGTAGGACCAAACTGGCTATCCCCTATTATTAATTTTGAGCATTCACTAAGAATTAGTACCTTCTACTACCCTGTAGATTCTAAAACAATATTAGAAAAATTAAAAAGGAAGATAGGGGAAATGGAAGCAACTGTATATGGTCAAATGGAAGAAAGAAAAGTAGTAGACCCTTCTCTCAAAGTTGCACTTTCAGATGCTCAACAATTACAAGATTCAATAGCGGAAGGAACAGAAAAGTTTTTTCACTTTGCAATGTATGTAACTATATATGCACCAACCAAAGAGTTGTTAGAAAAATATAGTCGTAATGTAACCTCTACTCTAGCTGCAATTAGTGTTGTTGCAAAACCAGCATCATTACAACAAGAACAAGCCTTTATCAGTACCCAACCATTAGGGTTAGACAAGCTATATATAACTAGAAACATGGATACTACCTCTCTTGCTACTACATTCCCATTCGTTACATCAGAGTTAACAATGGATCATGGAATAATGTACGGGATAAATATGCACAACAAGAGTTTAATCATATTTGATAGATTTGAACTAGAGAATGCAAATGCTGTTGTATTTGCAAAATCGGGAGCAGGTAAAAGCTACTTTGTAAAACTTGAAGCTGTAAGAAGCTTAATGTTAGGAACAAGCATTATCATTGTAGACCCAGAAAGGGAGTATGAGGATCTAACAAAAGCAGTAAATGGATCTTACATCTCATTCTCTCAAGACAAAGGACATAAGATGAACCCATTTGAATTATCTGGTGTAACAGAAGAAGGAGATGACGAATTAAGAATGAAGTTACTAGCCTTACAAGGATTTTTTAAGGTAATGTTCGATGGATTAACCAGTATAGAATCTTCAATACTTGATAGGGCATTAATATTAACATATAGAGAAAAAGGTATTACATTCGATCCTACTACTCAAAAGAACAAACCACCTCTTCTTGAAGATTTATATAAGGTATTAAAAGGAATGGCCGAAACAGAAGCACACGAACTAGCAAGAAGAATGGAAAAATACATTATTGGTAGTGGTGCTGGAGTATTTAACGAAGCAACTAATTTTGAAATAAATAACCCATTTACTGTATTTAGTGTAAGAGATTTACAAGAAGAATTAAAACCTTTATCAATGTATCTTATGCTCGACTTTATATGGACCATTATAAGAAAAGATAGGAAGAGAAGATTACTCATAGTTGATGAAGCATGGTATATGATGCAAAGAGAAGACTCTGCTAAATTTATGTACTCTATTGCCAAAAGAGCAAGAAAGTATTACTTAGGATTAACAACAATAACTCAGGATGTAGCTGACTTTATGAACAACGATATGGGAAGAGCTATAATCTCAAACTCCTCAATTCAAGTCCTTATGAAACAAAGTCCATCTGCATTAGAGAAACTACAACAAGTGTTCAACCTTTCTGATGGAGAAAGAAATTTCTTACTAAACTGTGATAAAGGGCAAGGTCTATTCTTCGCAGGAGCTAACCATGTAGGAATACAAGTACTCTCCAGTCAATCAGAACATGAATTGATAACTTCAGATCCAAGAGAGCTTGAAGAAAAAAAATTACATATGGGAGAAACAGATACACGAAGTATTAAAGAGTTAGCTGAAATATTTGAACCCCCAGCATCTCAACAACCAGTAAGTACAAGTAGTACAGACATATCAAAACAAAATGATTTGATTGAAAGGGCCGTTGAAAGAAGGCAGGGAGATATACAAACAATTGAGGAAGAGAGAGCTCAATATCAAAAAGAATTAGCTAAGAGGTTAGAAGAACAAGAACAGATGCTAAACCCCAAAAAATATGATTCTCAAAAAACATTTAAAGAAATAATTGAAGAGGGTACAATCCCAGGACAAGTTATAAAAGAGAGAGAAGAGATTCAAAAAGGAAGGACTCATATAACACCTCAGGGAATAATAGGAGATGATGATGGACAACAACCAAAACAGTGGTAACACAATAACAAAGTATGTAATAACTGGGACTGATTTAAAGCAGTTTAAAGCAAACGACTATAAAACAAACAAGGTAGTACCAAAGAGAAATAAGCAGAAAAATAGTACAGGATTAACAAGAGCAATGGATGCTTTAAAACTTAACAACCCATTTAAAGGAGTTTAACTTAGTGGTCCCTGATCTGGAAGGACATACTCTTTAACATTTTCCGGAGTTATTACAATAGGTAGTGGTTGTCCCCCCATTATCTTTCTAGCAGCACTTCTTGCTAATGTAGAAATATTTCTTTCTAGTTGACGAATACCAGCATCAAAACCAACAGGACGAATGAGCAATGGCCAAACACTCTCTGCTATTTGGATATGATTTGTAGTTAGGCCAATATTTGCAAGGACTCTTGGTAATATATATGACTTTGCAATAACTGCTTTTTCTTCATCAGAGTAACTAGTAAAACGAATAACTTCCATTCTATCTAGTAACGCAGCAGATAACCCACCTAAGTTATTTGCAGTACATATAAAAAACACATTAGATAAATCTACAGGATGATCAATATAGTGATCTATAAATGCGCTATTTTGTTCTGGATCTAATACTTCTAAAAGTGCAGCCATAACATCATTTAACAAACCTCCATTACTACTAGCTTTCTCTATCTCATCTATTAAAATAACAGGGTTCATACTCTGAGTACGAATTAATGCTTTAATAACCTGACCTGGTTCAGAATCAATCTCATGTCTTGGTACACCCCTTAAAGTTCTAACATCACCTACTGCTCCAAGTGAAATCCTTGCGAATTTTCTACCCATTGAATCAGCAATAGATTTAGCTATAGATGTTTTACCCACACCCTGTAAACCAACAAAAAGTAAAACAGGTGCTTTAGCAGTACCATCACTCGCCTCTTTATACCCTCTTAATTTTCTTAATTGCATTACAGCAAGGTAATCAAGTATTAAATTCTTTACAGTTTCCATACCATAATGAGTTGAATCTAATACCTGTTTAGCATTCTGTATATTCAAATTATCTTCAGTTAAATTACCCCAAGGAATTCTTGTAACCCAATCTACATACTTATCTACACCCTCAAACTCAGTACTATAGTTACCCCATTTAGCCATTCTTTCCAACCTCTGAATAGCTCTCATAGTCTCTTCTTTTAATTCAATAGGGGAATTAGACGAAGATAACTTATTTTGTAATTCAATTATCTCAGAAAGAATATCCTTAGAAATATTTTGTTGTTGATCAATTGGAGTATTACTCCGAGCAGTATTTAAATCCATAACAAAATATATCATAAAAGGTCATTATTTTCTTGACCCATAACACGATTGGATAATTAGGATAATCCTCGTAGTACAGCCTGCTTTAGAATATTAGTAGCATATTTAATATCCTCTTCGTTATTATATATACCTAAACTAAACCTTAAAGTAGGACCTATACAGAATTTATCATGCAATGGTTCTGCACAATGATATCCTTCTCTAAAAGCTACACCACTAATATTTAAAAACTCACTGATACCATTACCATCTCTACTAGTTTCAATATTTAACACATTCTTACAACCCCTAAATGTAAATCCCTCTATATTAAAAGTTACCACTCCATATTTTAACGATATATCGTTTGGACCAAAATGTTTAAACCACTCTATTCCATTAAACTGATTTAATAGATACCCAATTAAACCCTGTTCATGATTAATGATTACATCCCAACCACCTACATTCTCTACAGTATTTTTTAACCATTCAATTGCAGAACCAAGTACTATACCACCACCAATATCTGGAGTACCTGCTTCAAACTTCCAAGGTAAATCGTTATATTCAAAACCATCCTTAGAAACCTTTGATATCATCTCTCCGCCACCCATCCAAGGTGTTAATTTCTCTAAATATTCTAACTTACAATATATTGCCCCACTACCCGTTGGACCATATACCTTGTGACCTGAAAATACTAATGCATCACACCCAATCTTTTTTACATTCACCTCACATCTAGCAATACTTTGAGCTGCATCCAAAATAGTAAATGCATCTACACTCTTTGCTATCTTAAATATCTCCTCAACATCATTTTTAATACCCAACACATTAGAAATATGTACAACAGAAACTATCTTTACCTTTTTACCGTTCTTCTTAACAAGATCCTTTAACCAATCAATATCTAATGTAAGATCATCCTTAACAGGAATATATTTTAATTTAAAATTAATCTGTTTTTGAAGTAACATCCAAGAAACAATATTACTATGGTGTTCCATCTCACTAATTACAACAATATCACCATCCGAAAGTAACTCTCTACCAAAAGTATTAACTAAGAAATTTAAACCCTCTGTACTATTACGAACAAATATTATCTCTTTATATGAATCTGCATTGATGAAAGAAGCTACACTCTCATGTGCTTGTTCCCATAGTTGAGTCGCATTTATTGAAAGTTCATACGGACCCCTATGAATATTAGCATTCTCCTTACTGTAATACTGCGTAAATCTATCAATAACTGATTGAGGTTTCTGTGTAGTAGCAGCATTATCTAAATATACAAACTTCTTTCCAAATAAAGAATTTTTTAATATTGGGAACTCTTTCCTTATATCTTCAAACATAGTGGTATTATATCAACTTAAAAATTCTTATACATCTTACTAGCCTGTACAGTCATATCACCCTTATATTTACTATTAAGACCAGAACTACCATATGGCCTTTCACAATTTCTATCCAACTGTTCAAATGCTAATTGTGCTATCTTCATACCTGCATATATCCTTATTGGTAATGGTGAAAGGTTGGCAATTTCTAACGTCAGTCTTAATTTATTACCTGGATCCAGAAAACCCGCAGTTGCATGTATTATCAATCCCATTCTAGCAAGTGAGCTTTTACCCTCTAATCTACCTACATGTTTAGAATCTACACCTGTTATCTCTGTCACATTAGCTAATACAAACTCACCTGGTTTAAGAGTGTACCCCTCTTTATCATCAATCTCAATTTTTAACATTAAATTCTCAACAGGTTTCTTTACATCTATTACCTTATGATCATTCATATTAAAGACCAATATATTTTTATCTAAATGTAAATCATATGAGGCAGGTTGAACAAACTCTTCAGAAAATGGCTCTATACTAATCTCTCCACTTTTTAATTTTTCTTTAATGCTCTTATCTGCAAGTATCATATCTTTATATTTAAATATTAACTTCTATCTACAAATTGTTCTTTAGATTTAAAATCTGGTTTTTCAATACTCTTAAGTAAAGGATACCATATACCATCTAGTTCGCTTAGTAACTCTAACCATTTATATACAAGTACCCTATACGATATATGACCACCTCTCTTAACTCTAAGGTTTATTGTATATTGTAAATCATCAAAAGAAGCATAGAAACAATATTTGGTAGAATGGGCATGTGGCAATAGGTACCTAGTGTACTCCCTTGATACTTCATCTGACATAAATTGGGAAGACACCCTTCTCCAATTCTTAATTTTATCATATGTTTCTATTAGAGATTTTTCATAATCTTTTCTCAATGATTCTAATTCTTTTATTTCTAAATAGTTACACAAAAAGAAACAATCTACACTATCCCTATCCAATTCATTATCAATATCAGAATCATCATGGAATAGAGGAATAAATCTTTCAAAACTCCTATGTCTATTTAAATCTTTTAAAGTTCCTAAAGATGCCATACCCTCTATCTTTGTAGATCCAGACTGTCCAATATTACCCAACAAGTTGTGATGATTGTGATTTTCAAATATCTTTTCTCCTAATATTCTTTCATCATCATGATCAAACTCTAACTCATCTTTACTACCCAATGGGTTAAGTAAAAGTTCATAATGGGTCATTAAGTCCTCAACGATATTACCATTGTAACTAACGGCACATGAATCTTGTTCACACCCCCTGTTTATATATTTCTTTTGTACAGATACTCTCTCCTTGAGATACTCTAAAACTTCTTTTGTAGAATTTCTTCTACAACAATTAGCATCTGTATGTCTTAGTAAACCATCGGCTTCTCTAATATATCCCGGTATACTTATTTTTGAATCCCCAAGTAAATTAATTAGAAGTTTTGCAACTTCATTATCTACAACAGAATCGTTAGCATTAAAATATGATATTAATTCAGACCAATTCCTAGCTGACATAACTGCAGCCATACTTGTTTGTAAACCATATGGTAAAAGATATCTTGCTGTATCAAAACTTCTAGATTGCCATGCAGATTTTTCATCTCTACTCTCTTCATTTATCTTGAAATACTCCTTTAAAGCTATCTTTGTTTTCTTAAGTAAATCTCTATAGTCTTTCATTTGTTTTAACATTATCCTTTCATACTCCTGTCTAATATGTATATCACTACAAAGATCTTGAGGAATTTTAATAAATTCAGGAGTCTCGAAATTTTGATACCTTGTAGATCTCTCTTGACCAGAGATAACGGAATTCATGTAAAAGGTTTTCATTGCTGTAAACATTGGAATATTCTCTATACAAACAAAAAGTTCTGCCATATCCCCTACAGATTTATGACCATATCCATGAAATATATTCTCTAGTCTCTCTGCTGCATCTGTATTGTTATCAATTATTTCCTTTGCAATATCTACAATAGAGTCAGATGACCTACTATACCTAGCCCCTAAATATGCATTGATAGAGGGCTGTTTTTGTGAAGGATTTTGAAGTAATGTATGAACCTTAAACTTATTCCAAAGAGATTCTGATCTAATACTCGCTATCTGTAAATCTTTTCTAAAGGTTCCTTTCATGTACTAGTAGTTGTTAAATTTATCTGTATTAAATACCAAGCCCTGGTATTGGAAATTTTTTAGTGAACTGTTTAACAGATTCTCGAAGAGAGTCAATATTTTTCTCTGAACTATCTTTTAATGCATTATCTATTATTGAAGCAATGTATATCATATCTTTTTCTGTCATTCCTCTCGTTGTTATTGCTGGAGTACCGATTCTAATACCTGATGGATCCCAAGGTTTTCTTTGATCATTTGGAATACTATTTTTGTTAACAGTGATGTTTACACTTTCCAAAATATCAGATACCTCTTTACCACTTTTCCCAACACTACCTACTGTATCAACAAGGAACAAATGGTTATCAGTACCACCAGATATTACCTTGTATCCCATTTTTATTAATTCTTCACTAAATACTTTTGCATTCTTCTTTATCTGTTTAGCATACTCTTTGAACTCATCACTTAGAACTTCATTCATAGCTACTGCTATCGCTGCTGTAGTATGGTTGTGTGGACCTCCTTGGAGCCCAGGAAACACAGCTTTGTCTATTACCTCTCCATATTCCTCTTTGCACATAATGATGGCTCCTCTTGGTCCTCTCAAAGTTTTATGAGTTGTCGTTGTAACTACATCTGCAATACCAACTGGAGATGGATACTCACCAACTGCAACTAGACCTGCAACATGGGATATGTCTGCGACAAGTATTGCACCTACCTCATCCGCTATCTTTCTAAATTCATTCCAATCAATAACTCTTGAATATGCACTAAACCCACTCCATATTAATTTGGGTCTGTGTTCCAATGCTATCTTCCTAACATTTTCATAGTCTATATATCCATCCTCATTCACACCATATGAAACTGAATCAAAATATTTACCACTAATTGACACCTTAAAACCGTGTGTTAAATGACCACCTGCAGATAAATCCATACCCATTGTCTTATCTCCTGGATTTAAGAATGCTAAGTGAACTGCAAGATTAGCAGGAGAACCAGAGTAAGGTTGTACATTTACATGCTCTGCTTTAAATACTTCTTTAACTCTTGATATACACTCCTTTTCAATCTCATCTATATACTTATTACCACCGTAATATCTCTTATCTGCATATCCTTCTGAATATTTGTTTGTAAGTATACTCCCCATTGCTTTAAGGACATCTTCACTAACATAGTTTTCAGAAGCTATTAATTCAATACCTTCTATTTGTCTCTTAGATTCTTCATCTATATATTTAAAAATGATGTCATTACTTTTGTACATTCTTTATATATATCTCCATCAAGTTATCTAGTAAACATGCAATTGTCATTGGACCAACACCTCCAGGTACAGGAGTTATATATTCAACAATATCTTTAACACTATTAAAATTAACATCACCTACTAACTTACCATCACTATTTTTGTTTGTACCAACATCTATTACAATACTCTTCTCTTTAACATACTCCATATCTATATATTCTGGTTTACCTATGCCAACTACTAATATGTCTGCCATTTTACATATCTCTTTTAAATTCTTAGTATGTGAATGACACACTGTTACTGTTGCATTCTCGTTTTGTAACATTGCAGCGGTTGGTAATCCAACAATATCACTTCTTCCAATTACCACTGCATTCGTTCCTTCTATTTGAATCATGTAATCTTCCAAAAGCTTCATTATTCCTTTTGCGGTAGCAGGTGCTATAGCTGTTGAATCATTTTTAAAAAGTTTTCCTAAATTTGTTGATGTAAGACCATCAACATCTTTTTCAGGATTTATATTTTCTAAAACATATTTTTCATCTATATGATTTGGTAATGGTAATTGAACCATTATTCCATCTACTTCTTCATCTTTATTTAATTCAACAATGAGGTCTGAAAGTTCCCTTTGTGATATATCCCCATCAAATGTATGTACTACTCCCTTTATACCAAGTTCCTGTGCTTTCTTACTTTTCATTTCTACATACTTCTTACTTCCAAAATCATCTCCAACAAGAATTATATCTAGTCTTGGAACTCTATACCCTAATGCGATATATTCCAAAATATCCTCCTTGATAGAGTCATTAATATCTAATGCAGTAAGTTTTCCATCTAATATTGCCATACTAATATGTTTAAAAATATTTCCTTATCTATGTATTTTACAGGATATTTTAATATTTTATGAGTACCTATGAATATTCCTTTATATATCCCTAATTGCTGTAACAATTGTTCTCTTTATATTTGCTCCTGCTGGCCAACATGTCATTAGAGTCAATGTATCTTCTTCCATATATCTTCCTAAGTACTTTACTTCGTCAGGATTTACAATTGTAACTTCTAATACCTTGTATTTGTATATTACATTTTGATAGCTAACATATATTGGATCATCTTTTCTTAATTCATTGAGTAGATAGAAGTAAACATTGTATTTTCTTCTTTCATAGAAGTTTACTGCTGAGTGGGCAAAAAGAAACACATTTCCATCTTCAGATGGTAGTGCACTCCCTTTAGCATGTGCTACTCCAGATATTAATGCTTGGGTATATGCTTCCTGATTAAACGGATCTACATTTTTAATTACTTCAGCATTAGCCTTTATCTTAGGAATGTAAAGGCCGAAATTGTTATCTACAAATACTACTTGAGTATCCTGTTTTACTTCTTTGGTAATTTCTTCATCAGCTGTTACTATTTCTACCTTTACTTGATCTTCCTTGGGTGTAGGAGCAAAGTAAAAATCCAGATATGCTGAAATAATGGGTTGAAAGGTAAAAAGGAGTATTACAATACCCAAGACAAGAAGCAGGATACCTATATATTTCCTCCATACTGCTTTCTGGTTTTTAATTTCTGTTTTGTCTACTTCTGACATATGTATATCCTACAGTAGCTAGTACTATTCCTCCAAGTGCAATCAAGACATATTTAAACCAGTCCCAGAAGGTTGCTTCTTTTGTATCAGTTCCAGTATCCTCTTCATCTTCTTCATTTGGTGTACCATTATCATCTGTTTCTCCCCCATTT